>JGI24702J35022_10000836_pt1 | contig 19050 bp, 12 predicted proteins | sample TergutTh196P4_FD_35022 | JGI IMG/M metagenome (IMG submission 35022)
ATATTCTTTCCCTTTGTATATCAAACGGTCGCTTACTTGTCCTGTGGCATACAGGCTCCCACCGCCTTCCAAAACAAGCAGTGCGAATAGGCACGAAACGAAAATGTCACGCAAGAATCGACGCCATTGCATTGTTTATCCTCCTTGTCAGTTTATCTTGCCGAACACAGAGTATCGGCATCGCTCATCATTCTACATCGTTTCCGTCCAATCGCCAAGGTCAAGTGACGCTCTGGACGGACAAAAGGGAACGGCCCCGCCATCGCCGCGACCAGCAACGGGTCAAGTGATTCCAGTTTACCGCTAATCGGAAAGTAGGTTCACTTGATTGTTTCCAAGGCGTTGATGGCCCTTTTATGTCCTTGTTCGGCGGCTTTGCGAAACCACTTTTTGGCCTCTTCCATGTCTTCGGGCACTCCCTCACCTTTGGCGTAACTCGCACCGAGATTGAATTGTGCGGTGGCAAGTCCCTGTTCGGCGGCCTTGCGAAACCATTTGTTCGCTTCTTCCTTGTCTTCGGGAACGCCATCGCCCATGTAATAACACACGCCAAGATTGTATTGCGACCCGGTATGTCCCTGTTCTGCGGCTTTACGATACCATTTTATTCCTTCTTCCTTGTTTTCGGGAACACCTTCACCAAAGAAGTAACACTTGCCGAGATTGTTTTGTGCCTTCGCATTTCCCTGTTCAGCGGCTTTGTGATACCATTTCACCGCCTCCTTTGTGTCTTGGCGAACGCCTTTGCCTTCATAATAACGTATACCGAGATTACATTGTGCTTCATCATCACCCAGTTCCGCCGCTTTTCGAGTCCGTGCGACCGCTTCTGGTGTATCTTCCTCCTCCTCAATGTCTTCGAGGGCTTGCTGTGCCGGTTCATATCCGCGTGTAGCGGCGGCTTGCAACCACTTGATTGCCTCTTGTTTATCCTTGCCGACACCGATACCTTTCAAATAGCAATCGGCGAGATTACATTGTGCCGAAGGTAAACCTTGCTCCGCCGCTTTCCGAAACCACTTGACCGCCTCCCTTTCATCGACGCTTGTGCCGTTGCCGTCTTTGTAACAATTACCAAGATTGTTTTGCGACTGTGCCCAACCTTTTTCAGCGGCTTTCTGATACAACTTGAACGCCTTTTTCATGTCTTTGTCCACGCCCAACAAACCATTCGTGTAACAATATCCAAGACTGTGCAGAGCCGGTGGGCATTCTTGATCCGCCGCTTTTTGATACCACTTGAACGCCTCCTTTTCGTTTTTTTCAGCGCCACTACCTTTGGCAAGGTATTCGGCAAGAAGAGCCTGTCCCTCTGCAAATCCCTGTTCGGCGGATTTCTGTGCCCATTTGAACGCTTCTTCTTTGTCTTCGTCAACACCATTGCCATTATAGTAACAGCGGGACAGTTCGTACTGGGCTTCCGCATCGCCTTGCTTCGCCCGAACAAATAGGGCTTTTGCCAGAATGTCATTAAGAGTTTTCCGTGCCTCTTCATGTCCTTGTTCGGCGGCTTTGTGAAACCACTTTACCGCCTCATCCAAGTCTTCCGCAACGACTTTACCTCTAACGTAACTCACGCCGAGATTAAATTGTGCGATAGCATCCCCTTGCTCTGCGGCTTTTCGAAACCACTTGACGGCCTCTTGTTCATCCTGTTTGACACCGAAACCTTCGGCATAGCAACTGCCCAGATTAAGACATGCCTCCACATCTCCCTGTTCCGCTGCTTTTCGAGACTCTTCATACAAGGCTTTCGCCTCTGGATCATTAAAAAGTTGTCGTGCCTTTTCATGTCCCTGCTCGACTGCTTTTCGTAACCATCTTAGTCCCTCGTTCATGTCCTGTGGAACACCATCACCGTTGAAGTAGCATGCGGAAAGTTTATACTGTGCTTCTGCATTGCCCTGTTTCGCCGCTTCCCGATATTGTTCTACCGTTGCTCCCTTAAATAGATCGAGAATTCGTTGTGCTGGCTCATACCCCTGATCCGCAGCTTTGCGAAGCCATTTGAATCCCTCATCTACGTCCGCCTCAATATCCGCCTGATTTCGACCGACCTCGTCTTTGTTCTTAAAGATGTAGTAACGCCCAAGGTGAGTCTGGGCCTCTTCATTGCCTTGTTCGGCAGCCTTGCGGAACCACTTGACGGCTTCTGCTTTGTTTTCGTCAACACCTTCACCGTCGTAATAACAACGAGCGAGTTGACTCTGGCCCTGTGGGTCTCCTAGTTCGGCGGCTTTCTGAAACCACTTGACCGCCTCTTTCATATCTTGAGGAACGTTCCATCCTCGCTGATAAACGGTGCCGAGAGCACATAACCCTCTCGGCTCTCCTTGTTCCGCTGCCTTTCGATACCACTTGATCGCCGCCTCCATGTCTCTTTCGACCGTTCTGTAACACTCGCCAAGAATAAATTGAGCCGGAGCGAGTCCCTGTTCCGCTGCCTTTTTGACCCACTTGATTGCTTCTTGTATGTTTTCGTCAACACCATAGCCTCGCATCAAACAGACTCCTCGGCATAGTTGAGCGGCTGCTGATCCCTGATCGGCAAATGTGGCTCCCTTCCGATAAAACTCGGCTCTCTTCTCGTCGTCTTTGGCAAAACCTTTGGCTCCAGTGGCACTGTGCATGGCGATGTACAACAACGCCGCCGGATTGTCTTTCTTTGCTTCCGCTTCCAACACGTCGCGGGGCGTATTCCAATCAATTTTAGCAGACTGATTGTCACCGAATGATTCGCTTGTAACGAGTCCGATACTCAGTATCAGCCAAGCCGTACCGAGTAGTAATCCGTTCAGAAAAAATTCATGCCGTTGCATGGTTTTATCTCCTTCGTTGGTTGTGCCGAAAACAGCGTCTCGGCGTTGGTTCTATTGTACTGTGTTCTATGAAAATCGCCAAGGCCGTTGCCGGGGTAATTCGGGACACCATGCCGAATCAAAAATCATCGTTGCTCGGAAGGAAAAACCGTACCCCATTTGAGGAATTCATTGACCTCCCACAGAAAAGAAGCATCGGCAGTCAATTGATACATTACACCTTCCTCGTCTCCGATCTTTTCCAAAACGCCCTTTGAAAAAAGGTTGCTAATTACCGTTTGACGAACTTCTTTCCATTTTTGTCTCCATTTTTTCCTCGAAACATACCTTCTAATTCCCGCATAGAAACAGGGAAGGATCGCCGCTCCATAGCCTCAACGATTTCTTGTTCTACCCGATCATTCACCCATCGTACAGTATAGGGAGCGACGGTGCGGAAGACGGCTTCGGGATCGTTACCGCCGGTTTGGTTAAGCAGGATTTTCTGTTGTTGATCCATAACACAAACTTGAATGACTTTCTGGTGGTAGTCGATCCCGACGAAAACGGGTAAATTATTGATCGGCCATTGATCCGCTAGAAAATTTTGAACCAAGCGGTGAAAGTTTCCTATTGTGACATTTATCACTTTCGCACTGGAGATTACGGGGCGGACACCTATTTGCCAATCGCCCCAAATTCCCCAAATTACGTTCAAATTCATTTAGCGGATCAGTAAGCATTTCTGGTACTCCTTTGTTTGAGGTGAGTTTGTGAAAAAGCGTTCAATCACAGTATCGCTCACATTGGACAAGGAGTCGCCGGTTTTCATACAAACTGTCCCTACACTTCGTTCCCTCTCCATTGTTTATCGAGTTGCCAATACCTTCGGCATTTTTTTGCTGAGCAACCAGAGAATCGGCATTTCCACACGCTGTGGATCAAACGGCTTTCCGTGTTGGGGAGCATGGCCAAAAGCCGATACGGAAAAACATCGAACTTCTTTGAAGTGTTGCTCGAGCAACTCCAAAACGTGCCCCAAACCCCATTTCTTTAATTGTAGCGAACAGACTTCATCAAGAGCGTCCTCGAAACTCATCCGCGGGTTGGCTGCAATTTTTTTCTGTACAGCAGTTTTGCCAATCAGTAAATCGAGATCAAACGCTTCCGCCTTGGGATCGAACGTATCCACCTTTGTAATCACAACGGCACAAGAGGCATAGTGGTATTCGTTACGGCCCAAATTGTGAGCATACAAACCACGAATGAATTTATCGCAACTGTCCTCTGTCCGTTTATCGGAGGCTTGAAATCCATGATTGTTTAACAGGGATTGTGGGTATTTTTTCTGGAGGGGTTGCAAGGAAAATGGGTCAATTACAAAAATTACCCCATCCATAAAGTCATAGTATTCAAAAGGAGTCAAAGAATTTTCGGACGTATCAGCCTGATAGTCAAAAACCTCACCGGCGGGATCATAAAGAAAGACTCGCATTCCCTTTCGGCTTGTACGTGAAACGATGTCCATGCCGAGGCTACAGGGATTGACAATGGAGGTTTTGACCGGCGGAACGCCTTGCCGAAATCGTTGAATACAATTGGTGGCATATTCGGGACCATCATGGAAAGGGAAGGTAACATCGACTTGATGTTGAAACTGTAATTGTCCTTGAGTATAAACGGTCCATGCGGCAAGGAAGGCACTCTTCCCTGTTGAGGTGCCACCGACGATAGGGATGACTACTTCTGGAAAGGTTCCCGTATATTTGCCGATGGGATGATAGGGTTGATGATTCGGGCAAACTGCAATGAGTTCATCACGCCCATGCCGTGGCAACTTGGGTAATCGTTTGCCACAAGAGCATTTTTTGTAAAAAATTTCTTCCTCAGATGGGACGAGTTTATTGGTTTGCCCACAGCCACACAGAAAAAAAGTTAGAGGAATCACGCGATGACATGCCGGGCACAGCGAATGACGCCGCGAATGCTTGAGTGCCCAATCCAATCGAAAAAGCAGAAAAATAAAATATGCCGCCGGGCTGATAAGGAGAGCAAACCCCAAAATCGTACCAACGATGATGCACAAAAAATTGTAAACAAAAGTCAACATGGTGAAAGAGGAACAGTAAGCGTGAGGGACCAAGTTTGGAAGCCGACAAACTATTTCTTTGGTTTTGGATCGAAAACATCGGCAAATGGATTTGGGATTAGGCTTTTCAACCAGGAAAATGCCGTTTCTATACGATTACTCCACGATGCAAGTATCGTCAAAATGTCGTTCAAAAACCACCAAGTCAGTAAAAAGAACAACAGTGGCACTGCGACAAATAGAAGTACCTTCCAGTTCTCAAAAATAAAATCTTTGCTGTGTCCGCATATTTGTTTTATGTCTGCCCAACAATTTTCCCAAAATGTTCTATGACCAATCAAGGTTTTTTTCAAATCGTGAATCTCTCTCGAATTCAACCTTTTATATTTTGTGGTCAGTTGAGACGTTAATGATTCAAAAACAATTTTTTTCATTGTACCTATTGTGTGGGGAGGCCCTTCGATGGTGAATAGTCGCTGTATACCACAAAAATACCAAGTATTAAAAATCACTATATTTTTCGTGTCTTCAGGGAGTTCCAATACATACTTAATAAATGCCAGACCTTGAATCTTTACCTGACCTCTATTCTTGAGCCTGTCCAAACCATAGAGAGAAAGTTTTTGAATATATTTTTTCGCAATGTCATCGGTGAGTTGCCTCGAATAATGCTTGGCATGCAATGCAAGAATCTGCTCGTGAATCTGCGGCAGTTCGGCTTTGGAGACGGCAAAATCGAGAGTCGCGTCGAAGAATAATTCCAGTTCATGCTTTTCAAAGTTTGGCATGAACCGAATCATATCCGTGAAACTAACACCATCGTTGTTGAACAAGCAAAGGATCAGCCCATAATAGAGGAAGGCGTATTTTTTGACTTCCTTTGTTTGTGTCATAAGGCGATGAACATGATTAACCAAATTACTTCCGATCTTCGGATTCTGAGCGATAAATTGGTCAATTACTATGAATCGGGCATTGCAGTCTTCACGGGTAAGTTGATTAACGTTTCTCTCGAATTGCCTGACAAGGAACAAGCCAAACGGTTGCCAGAGATCATCGTCTTTGGGCGATTCGTAAAGCACCGCCATGATCTTGGGCAACAGCAGACTTAATGTAGTGGCGTCGTACACAAAATCCTTTTGTAGAACTTTAAGAACAAATCGTTTTTTAACAGTAATATTTTGTTGAAAGCAGAAATCAAGTACCACTTGTAACGTTTGATTGTCAAGAGACAGATTCCATTCCAGAAATTTATACAATAGAATTGCTTTCTCAAGAGAATTGTCTGACACTTCGCAGTGAAGCGACTGTATGAACGGCAACATATCCCGTAGGGTATTACCTGGATAGTACGCTTGGTTACATTTGATTTCGTTAATGTAGATATTGTCTTTTACTGGAATTTCTGGAAATTTACCACACGAAAAATCAAAAACATAATTTGCCGAAGTGGTTGTGGGTGAATTGACTTGAATGGTCTTATCATCTGATGTCGTTGTGACGTGAAAACGTTCGCCATGAGCCAAGGAATGAACGTGGGTTGTAAACGTAATTCCTCTGGCAAGACGCAATGGATACGCATATTGAATGGCGGCAATCCAAAATGGGATGTTTTCGGGAAAATCTTTCAGTATCAATGGTTTGCCTGATTGACGACCGTCTCTTATGGCGCTGAGTAGCGATGCTAGTATCTTGGGGCGAACGGAATCGTCGCTGAAAAATTTCGGCAACTTCGCTGAAAAATCTTGGAGGTTTTCTTCCTCGACAATGACAGGCTTCAACCAATCGGGATTCGGTGTTGCCCTTTCAGCCTCTGTCAGGCCATTCTCGAATAACGATGAAGCGAATAGCTGAATTGGATAAAATGACCACGAATCAACCGGTAAGATCAAGGCGTGTGAAAAGAAATTTCCCCAACGCATTCCGCCGTAGTCTTGGCCCACATAAACAGTTCGGACAACCGCATGTTTGCCGGAACGTAACGGAAATGAGGAAAAAACAACAGGAAATAATTTGTCGATTTCTTCCTGTGTTGGTGTGAACGGCAAGCCGTCTGGCGGTGTATAGGTCCCTGCCTTGCGGCAGAGGTCGGCCTTATCGTCTGAAGTTAATCCCGTCGACATGGAAAACGTGTTGAAACCGTTACTACCCTCAATATTGTGTTGACAGGCGGTAAATTTCCATTGCAATAATTCGTACTTGTTCATCGGTTTATCTCCCTTGGATGACGCCATTTTTCCATAACAGCCACAGAAACGGGTCTTCGACGCGAATCGGATCGGGTTTATTATGTGGCAGTTTTTTAGACTCATCCGGATTTTGGCCCAATGCACTGACACCGAAAAATGCCGATTCCTTGAATACCGGTGTCGATTGTATGAATTGCTTGTCGTATTCGGCGATCCAGTCGCGGATACAATCATTATTGTTTTGAAAATCCGTAAGACTAAAAATTCCTTTGTGTCGGCTTTGTTGATAAATCGCCGCATCAGTCCCAAGGATATTTTTTTTCAATAGATCAATTTTTGAAAAAACAACAGCCAATGGAATGTCAATTTTGTTTGAACGGGATGTTCGGTGTCGAAAAATCAGTTGGGCAGTCCGTCCGATAATATTTCCTGCCGCAGTGTTCGCTTCTGTGGACATTGTTTGGTCTGAAACGCCGGAAAGTTTGACTTTCTCGCGGATTTGTGGAATGCGAAGTGGATCAACAAGCAAGATGATCCCTGCTGCGTTATAAATGTACCGATTGATTTTTTCCATTGAGTCGATAACGTCGTGATCGAATTCTGCTTTGTCACTCAAATCTTCGCCTGCCGTATCGAAAAAGGCGAGCGTGATCGTTTTTAGCCGATGTCCCTGCGTTAAACTGAGCGAGTATAAAAGTGGACGCCGAACAACAGCGTCGTCAGCACGAGCGGAGGCAGTAACATGCACCGCCATGCCTTTTTCATACAAGGGACTGTAGAACACCGAGTTGTAAAGTTTCATCGTCGCATCATCCATTGCCAACAGTGTCCATTGAAACAGTCCATATAATTCATAGATGCGTTGAATCAGTACGGCAATATAGTTTGACTTGCCTGTTTCCTTACTGCCGATGATTGCGATGACCATATTGGACAAATCATCGACACCGTGCGGAAAAGGACTATGGCAATTGGGACATGAACGTGTTGATGAACGTTGTTGACAACTCGGACAACGAGCGTCTCGTGGTGCTTTCATACCAAATAATCGACCGACTGCTCCGGGACCGGAAACATCGAATACCGTGCGAGATAATTCTGGAGTTTCACCAGGGCTAAGTGGACGATCTTTCACGTACTCGGCACGAATTCTATCCTGCCAAGTACACCTTACATTGGCACATTGAAAACGAATAATATCTGTATTCGCTCGTTGGAAACAGTAAGGACAAATATAGGTGGCCATTGGAAATTATTTCCTCGATGTTTGTCTTTTGAACAAATGAATGAACCACTCAATGAGTTCGCGGTATAGCTGGTTCAGTTTTGGTTTTTTGAAACATAATTGGAGTTTCTCATTGGCCGGGGAAACGATCACATAGCGTTCCGTATCCGGCGGATTTTTAACGAAAATTCTGATGTAGGTTCCTTCTTCCAATTGGCCTGTCTCAAGTGGCACAACAACTTTCTGACCGTCTTGGGCGGGGATGTCGAAAAACGGCACACCATAATCCCGATTTAGCGGCGGGCGACTGTTGTCTTTTTTGACAACAAGATCGGGAAACCTCGCACGGCGAGACTCAATCGTCAGGATGAGTTTTGCGTTGATTTGTCCCCAGAAAATATATTGACGGTGGATGAACAAATCATATTGAATCGTCGTTTTCACCGTTTGGATTCGGACACCGCGTGAAAAGGCTTTCCGGGTATCTTGCTCGACAACGGCGTAAACGCAAAAAAAATATTCCTGTAAATCCCCAATTTGAAAACGCCATGATTTCTCTTTGTCGTATTCTTGTCGAGTCAATATGACCTTTGCAGATTGTGCATCATCAGGACCTTGCGGATATTGATCGTGTCGATACGTAATCTGGACTTTTTGTAGACCTTTAGGCCACTCCCATATCAAGCGGAGTTTGTTTCCACTAAAATCCATATCAAGATTGGAAATGTCGGCTATTTTGATAACGGAGGTAGGCTTTCCGAAAACAGCGAGTCCGTCTTGGAACGTCACCGGCCAAAGGTATCGGACTCCTGTTGATGTGTTCTTCCACGATGTTTGTCCTTTGCCAAGAATGGGAATCGGTTCTTTGTAACGTTTTATAAGTTCGATAATTGTGGTCCATTCGACCGTTCCAATGGGAATGTCTGGCTCAATATCCGTATCAAATAGCAGAACATCGCCTTGAGGCGGTAGCGACCATTGGAGTGTTGTCGTGCCATCACCTGATTCGTTTGCTCTCAAATCGATGACGGCTTTGGGCGGCACCTGCGGTTTCGCCGAAATAGTTTTTCCGGGAGAAACAATGTCTTTCCCATCGATTCCACGAAAAATCGTTTGGATTCTGTATGAATAGACTGTTGCGTTGTTGAGATTTGAGTCGACGAAACTGGTTTCGCTTTGCAACGTGACTCGGACTCCCTCGCCAGTCTGAGTGGAATCCGTGAATCGAGTTACGATCATTCCCCGACTACCCGGCTGATTTTTCCACGAAACGGTCAATGAACCATCACTCGGAAGAATTGACACGTTGACGACATCATCAATCTTCTGAACAAGGGCGGAACGGCAACCTGTCGGTTCGATGGTTTTATCCCGTTGTGTAAAAACGGCATAGCCATATACAATTCCGGCATCGACTGTTGAATCGACAAAACGAGAATGGGTAATGCTGTCTTGAAGGCGAACGCCGTCATTGACCGACGCTGGAATGCCGCCTGATTTTCGAACGATAATAAACGTGAGAGAACTTTTTGCAACAGGAGCGGTCCATTTCAATTCGATCCCGGTTGGGATCGTGGTCACAACGAGATTATCAGGCGGAAGCGGTGGGATTTGTGCCAAGGTCGTTCTTGCCTCGGCACAGTCACTAGCTAATGCAAGAATCTTTTCACAGAGTTCGATCTTTTCCGAAAGAACATTGACTGATGTGAGTCTGGCAAGTTCTTTTTGTACTTCAGCAATCGTTTGAGAAACTGATTTTTCTTCAGATTGTAAAAATGCGGCGGCTTCCGGAATTTGTCGCACTTCATGGAAGAGTCGTCTTGCCTCATAAAAGAACCTTTTGCCGATGGCGTCATGGATTTTCGATTCCAAATCTTTGATCTTTTGCTTGGCGGCCTTGATTTTATCCTTCTGTTCATTGAGAGCTTTACGCACCATCCCGGCACTGGGGGCGTCTTCCCAAAAGAGATTCACAAATCGGATATGTTCTTCCGCTTCTTCAATATTCTTGTTTGTGAGGGCAAGTTTCGCCATCTCAATCCGTTTGAGAGCAATTGGCATGTCGCCAAGGCGAAAACCACATTGGGTACATGCCTTGTCACCGAAAGAGCCTTCCCGTTTGCATTGCGGACAGTTGATCTTTAGTGGGATACCACATCGACAGACCTTGGCGTTGATGTCATTCAACGCATTGCACACAGGACATTGTTGCCCTTGAATGCGTTCAATCTGCATTCTTAAAGGTTTGAATTTACCTTTAATACAGTAGAATTCATAAACTAGCCATTCCGCCTCGGCTTGTGAGAAACCGGCCTCTTCACGAGTCTCCTTGATGGAAAGCGTGTAGTCATCACGAGTAACGCTCCCCTTCATTGCCCTTCTTTGGAAAACCGAGCCGATCAAAATGTCAAACGGACGCCGCTTCCTTGCAATATCGTAACCTTGTCGGGAAATTTCATCTTTGAAAATGATTTTCGCTTGCCCTAATACACGAATCTCGGCATCAACCTTGGCAGACTCCGGTCCACTCTTTGGTTTTTTACTGGCTGTATCATAAGAGACTTTTTGTGCTTGTTGAATTGTCTCCAGAGTTGCCGTTGGTCCTACTTTGAGGAGATCATAAAGGCTGGCTTTCTCGTTTCCAAGTACGATTTTCAAATCCGCCGCCATCTCATCCATTTTAGATTTTGCAACGATATTGGCTTTCACTCCGTTGGGATACGGCGGTTCTGTGGGAGGGTCAAAACGGGGTAACGAAAGCCAAGAATCAATCGTCGCTTGACGAAATTGCTTAAATTCCTTGAGAAGTGCATCGTACTCTTTTTGTTCAAGTACATCATCTTCTTCATAAGTCTCTATTGCTTTCTTGACATCAGCCTCGCGTTTTTTTCTCGCCTCGCTTGCCAGAGTCGTCAAGGATGTTTCATTCGGTGGACCGGGGGGGGCCGTCCGTTTGCGGAAAGCCTCAGCAACCTGAATCATGTGTTTAATTTTCGTACCCGTTGTCCCCGGAGCGCTGGTAAGTTTATTCCACTCCGTAATTCTATCGCCTAACTCCTTTTTCAACTCGTCGAAGTGAATTATCGGCGGGTCAAGAAAAAGGTCTAGTTCCAAGTATAAATTGTCGTTGGGTAAATACAGGTCGTCGGTACTCATAGAAAATTATGCACAATTATTTTTGTCTTCGGAATATGAGCATGTTGTAAATGGTTTTCTCCGGCTCTGCACCAAAGGAGAAGCATCCGGGCTTATTTTCCACGGTGATTTGTTGCATTGAATAGAATTCCCAGCGATCATAGCATTCTCTATTGATGATCTTTCCGTAGGACTCGACGCATTCGGCTTCGTCCGCCGTTCGCCTTGCCGGGTTGACTGCAATACGTAATACCATTGGTGCCGCAACACACTTATACTCGTATTGGATTGATGTTACAGGAGACGGCATGGGAGTCGATGTTGAAGACGTAAAAGGATAGGGGACAGGGGCCGGGGTTGGCGGCGGAACAGGAGCGGGCGAGTATGGAGAGTACGACGTGCCAAATTCGAGACCGTGAATCTTTCCAGCCGTACTTTGACGCCCTTCCTCGGTTTCAACCTTTGTCGTCGGAACAATTTCGCCAAACTGTGCCAATCGTTTTAACATGTCGGAATCAACTGGCCCTTGCCGACTGCCCGATGAATCGTAGTAATACCAATTTGCCATGAAATTTTTTGAGTGGTAAAAGGTTATGATTTTGCGAAGATGCGTCCTTGCCCTCCGCTACTTTGCGTGAGAACCTGTGCGATGGTCGAAAACGATTCGCCGAGTTTGCTTAGGTCAGTGAACAAGGCATTTTCATCACAACTCGCCACTTGTTGCAAAAAATTCTTGTTGGCATGTCCAAAGCCGATGGCGATGACGCCGATACTGGCAGCATGACATTGTTTGGCCTCACTGATGGCATAATTTTCGTGACTCCATTGGCCATCGGCAAGAACGATAAGAAACTTCGCTCCTTCCAAAGAGTTGAGTCTGTTCTTAGCATCTGTAAAGGGTTGCCCATCATTACCACCGCCGACACTATAACAACGAGAGAGTGAATCAATTCCTTTCTCGATTTCCACAGCATTTTGTGATAGATCGACAAGCATTTTCGTTCTATCCGCAACTGCCATAATCCCGACGGAGAAATGGCTCAAATCGATTTTTTCCAAAAATGCCTTTGCCGCTTTCTTTGCTTCACGCATAGGTGTCCCTGACATGCTACCTGAACAATCGACAGCAATGATTACAGAAACATGACCAACATCTGCACCTCGCCTGTTTCGTGGAGATTCGTAAATCCAACTCATATCATCCGGAACAGGTTCTACTCTCATTACCAGCGGCTTGCCGGTGGATTGTTGAACACCGGAAACAGAAACAATGCCGTTTTTATCATAATTGTACGTAATTTCGAGAACGACTTTGCCTTCTTTTTCGTGCATGATGTTCGAGAAAACATACTTGCCGAGGATCGCACAATCGCCGGGGCTGTCGTTTTCGCCTTGAAGAAGATAAACATCCATTTCAAGGTCTTTCGTTGCCGAAGTCCGAAAAGTGAGCGGTCTCGTTTCTTTTCCCGGTATTGTGGAATTTCGGGACAAAATGATGGCGTTGATATATTTTGAACGGTCGGTATTTTCCGCAATCATGCCCAGACTGTGGCTGGTTACGTCTTGAATCGTTTTTCGTCCGGCAAAAGCACTGGTTGCCGTCTGTCCAGTCAACCGAGCGGAAACATTTGATTCCAAGTCGATCTCCGCTTGAATTGCCGCTCCAATGGCAACTGCCTCATCAACGTTAATGCCGTGAATTACACCCTTTCCTGACATCTGTTCGACGGTAGCGGCTATTTGCGGCATCCGGGTTGAACCACCGACAAGCAAAACTCCGTCAATATCCTGCCACGACATTTTTGACACTGTGAGAACGGCATTACAAAGTGTTTTCGTGCGTTCCAATAGATCGGTGGTCATTTCGTCGAACTGTTCCCGTGTAACCGTATAGCTTCCCTTGTTACCATCAAAAATTATCTTGATACGGGCATTGTTCGCCTGTGAAAGCGTTTTTTTTGCATTCTCACATTGGATGAGGAGATCATTAAGTGTTTCAACGTCGCTCAAAGGGTCGCCCCCGAACTCTTCTTTGAACTGGTCGACGACTTGCTTCATAATACGGCCATCCCAATCTTTTCCACCGAGCTGATGGTCGCCGTCCGTTGCAATGACTCGAATCGAACCGGCGGTTGATCGAATAAGTGTTACGTCGAATGTACCGCCCCCTAAGTCATAAACGAGCAAAGTTTGATCGCCTCGCCTCCTATCAATTCCATAAGAAATGGCCGCCGCCGTCGGTTCATTGATGATCCGTAGTACGTCAAGTCCGGCAAGTTTTCCCGCTTGGACAGTCGCTTCACGTTGAAAGTTATTGAAGTAAGCCGGAACCGTAATCACTGCCTTGGATACCAGTTTACCGAGTACGGCTCCAGCGTCCGCTTTAAGTTTTCCAAGCAACAGTCCCGATAGGGTAATTGCATCATATCGTTTTCCATAAAACTCAAGGTAAAAACTTCTATCGCCCATCTTGCTTTTGAAGAACGCGGCGATGCTTTCATCCCCTAGTGATTGTAAACCCTTAGCCTCATCACCGAAAACAATCCGATTCGGTGTGAACGCAATGACGGAAGGAGTAATGTTCTTTCCGTCACTGTTTTTCAGGATGACCGGTTTCCTCATCTCATCGATGGTTGCAACAACACAAAAAGTTGTTCCAAGATCAATACCAATAACGGGTACGTCTGACATAGGATAAAAAAAATGATAATTGTAGCTTCTAATTTTGTCTCGTTGCTGCTTCTGACTGACCTTCGCCATTTTTATTGGAGGAGGGCTTTGGATTGTAAACGAGAGCATTTTTGGATAAAACGATCAGTGTAACGTTTCCAACCTGAATACGGCTTCCCGGTGTGAGAAGCCGGGAACCAGTCAAATCGGTGTAGCGAACTTTTTCACCTTCGAGACGAAATGATCCAGCATTGGGACCGACGCCATTGATGAAGACGGTATCCTTTCTACCAGAGCCGACCGTCACCAACTGGGCACCAAGATTTACTTGGGCCAATTCGTTAGGACCATAAACAACATTGAGCCAGATGTTCCGGGAAATCTTTTCGACGAAACCGATCATAACACCAATGCAAGTACCGAGAATGGCCATACCAATCAAACGTCCCAACCAATCTCCTGTAAACATACAAATAATCAGAAAAAAGACGCACCCTAAAACGCCACCAATGAGTCCACCGGTCACGGCCCACATTCGATTGAGGTTGGGAATACAAAACGACATTCCAAATGCTGCAAGACTACCCATCATTGCCCATGCAATACTTCGGGCAATAATGCTGTGCAGAAACAGCATCATCGGAGTGATTCCGTCCGCAAATAGAAAAGCTGCCGATACAGAGTAGAAGAATTGTGCCAACCCGCCGGAAATGCCCCCACCTATGATCCCGCCGACAAGCAATGGAATAATCGCACTTTGAGAAAACACGGATTTTCGGAGTAAAACGTTTTGTAACACCACGATTGCCAAAACGATTCCCGTACAGATCAAGGCTGACCATATTGCCGTGTGTGCAAGCACTTCGATTATTGTTGCCGCCTCAATGTTTTGTTTTAGAGTGAATTCGGACAACAAGTTGGCAATGAAACCGCCAGCACCAGCAGTGACGGCAAAAAGAGCCGACTTCGGAAGTCGATTAAGGTAATTCATCATGCTCCGTAGAGGTGGATTCGGCAAAGAGGTAGGGATAGGAGAGGACGCAGGAAGTAAAGCACTGAACTCAAGTCCATGAATCCTCCCAGCCGTGCTTTTGCGACCATCCTCGGTTTCAATCTGAGCATACGGAACAACTTCGCCGAGTAAAGCCAATCGTTTTAGCGTGTCCGAGTCGACTGGCCCTTGCCGTCTACCTGAAAAATCGTAGTAATACCAATCTGCCATGAGATTTAATTGCGTCTTTGAATCTACGATCCCACTCTTTGCCGTTTTGCAAGAAAACCAGTGGGGCGGCCCAAAATGGAACACCGAGTCTGCTCAAGCCAGAAAACAAACACAGTGACCATAAGTTACTGTGTTTGTTTCTAGGTTTTGAAGTCCCCTTATTCCACATGAAGTAGATTACCTTGTTTCTTGGCGGCGTTCATTTGTTCCTCTGTCAAAGCCCCCTCCGGTGTAAATTCGGCCTCCTTGGTTTGATTATGTGTCGGATCGTGGGCATAGAGGCGGAGTTTGCCTTCATCACTGAGCGTAAACTGAATGTCAATTGGCATTCCTCGATCAAGTTTTTGCGGCAGTACGAACAAGGCTTCACCAACCTTTGTACACATGCCGAGTTCCGCGTGTTTAGCCGTTTCGTCGTTCGCATAGACGATCAGAGGAAGTTCGTAGGTATCATTGTCCGCAGCCTCGAAACGTTCTTTGACCGTTATAGGAACCTCTGACTGCTTGATGACAAGGTTACTTGCCTTTTTCTCTTGGGCACTTCCGATCAGTGCCTCAATTCCGTAACTTTTTGTCGCCACCTTTCGGGTACGTATCGTTACAGCTTCTTTGACCTGTTCACGTGTTTTTCCAAGTCTCACTGCAATTTTGTCAATGTCTTCTTCGGAGGGTATTGGCAGTCCATTAAGATCAAGAGTACCAGTTCGTCCCAATTCCCGTTTGATGAGTACAATCTCACATTCTTTTGCAGCACCCTTGGCAACAGCTTCGTCAACGTCAAAATGGACGGGTTTAATGCCAAGTGCGGTGGAATACTTTTCGATGATTTTTGCTTCAATCTGTAACATTTTGGTCGAGCCACCGACTAGGAGAAACGTATCGATCTTCGATATTCCTTTTTCTTTCTTAGCGAATTCCAAAACTTTATCAGTCAACACAATTGTTCTATCCAAGAAATCGGCTGTCATTTCATCGAATTCCTCCCTTGTCAGGTTGACGCTTGTCTTGTTTCCGTCAAAAGTGATTTTCTGTCCCACCTCGTTGCGTGTCGTCAGAGTTTTTTTATTGCGTTCTGCACCGATTCGTAGATCATACAAGGTTTCGTGCATTTCCTGTTGGTCTCCTTGCATGATGTCTGTCCCCGTATTTTCTCGAAATTTCATCAAATAGTGTTGGACGATCTGATCATCCCAGTTTTTTCCACCGAGTTGATGGTCGCCTTCAGTACAGACGACGCGAATATCTGTTTTCTCTGGGTCGGCACCGATACTGATAACGGTTACGTCGAAGGTGCCACCACCAAGGTCGTAAACGATAACATTTTGTCCTTTGACATTGGCGACTTCCAAGCCGTAGTTAATGGCAGCCGCAACTGGCTCGTCAAGAATTTCAAGGACATTCAAACCGATCAACTCTCCTGCCTGACGAGTACGCATACGTTCCAGTTCACCAAAATAGGCCGGACAGGTAATAACAACATCTTTGACCTCATGGCCTCCGGTTTTCTTTGCATCATTGACAAGACGTTTGAGAATCAAGCTGGAAACCTCCACAGGGCCATAGTCTTTACCATCGGCGGTGAACTTCCATGTTTCATTACTCATTTGATTTTTGACAAAATCGACAACCCTTTGGGCAGCCTCTGGCCCGGTGTTACCAGCACTTTTCGCGTTTGTTCCAACCGTGATATTCGTCGGTGATTCAAAGTAAACGACCGATGGTGTTGTGGATTCACCGTCGGAGTTTTTAATGATTTCCGCCTTGCCGTAATCATTGATGAAAGCAATCGCCGAGTAAGTGGTGCCAAGGTCGATTCCATACACATAATTTTTGGGAACGTTGGACATAGGAATAATCCTTTCTATGGAAAGTGATGGTTACAGAGATTGGTCGTCTTGTTCGTTTGTTTTCGATTTTGCATGTTCAGGCGATGGAGTAGTAGATGGCATTGTTTCCTTCTGCTCCTCCTCGACCGTTGGCGTCAAAGGTGGGGGAGCAGAAACGATAGGAGTGGTCAAGGGCACATCATAATAAAAAACTTCGACCAGTTCGGGTCGAAGAACTTTTCCATCGTTATTTTCGTAACCATGCCGTTTCGATTTGGATATGGTTTTGTCCTTACTCGGATCGGCAATTGGCTGTCTTCCAAGAGCGTTATGCCGTGTAGCAACGAACTGTTCGCCGGGGTTACTACAAAACGGAATAATGTCAAGACGATTCCGTAACATATCCCGGAATTCGTCGGCCATATCTCGGAAGGCCGATAAAAGGTTTTTGTAATTCTTCTCCGTTTCCTCCTTGGCTTCAAAGGTTGCGATTTGCTTGTCTGCAACATCAAGTTGTTCGATGACACCTAAAACGAGTTTCCTTTTGAACTGTTCGACGAGACCATCTTTGCAGTCTCTGTTTTCATCGTAGAGTTTGTCAATCTGCTCCTGTTTCTTCTCCACGAGTTGTTTCCAAAAGACCGCATCTCCGGTTAGAGATTCCACTTTTTCAGCCAAAGTGGTGAACATTGGTTTCAACTCGGAGAGAATGAGCCTCGAAGTGTCGAGGGTTATTTCAGGAGCAATCTCATCATCAGGAACGGCGTCTTCCGGAGTTCCTGAAATTGTTGTTACGTCGGGAACCGATTCGGCCACAGATTCCGGGAGCGGAAGATTTCCACTCTGTTCTTCGGAGGGTTCTTCGTTTTGCATGATCGATAAAGGAAAAGAGTCTTGTCAGGAACCGACAAGTAAGAGACGAGAACCGTCTTCAAAGAGAAGAGGGAACGCCATGAACCCTTGAAAAAACGAAGGCTCCCCTCACGTTACTAAGGCAGGATGCGTACAAACGCACACCAATACGGCGTTCTTGTCATGCCGCACGGAACTCTCCGCAAGCCGTCGGCACGACGCCCCCAATCTGGGAACGCATGTGTTCCAACGGCAAATCTTTTATTCTTCCAACCGGCAAGCCGGGTAACGTATGGAAGAATCCTCCATCAAAAGATGGTTTCAAGGGTTAATACTTGCGATTATCTGATTGTAATACCGGCAAAGTGCCGGAAATTCGGTTGTCCTCCTGTAAAACGAAAAATAGACCTATACACGCATACCACGTCTATCGAACAAACGACGCTGCAAAAATCAAATTTTCAGCCTTGCTTTCGACACTTTTCAGGGAGAATTGTAGGGATTATCCGGTCGAATGTCAAGTGGGACGGCAGTAACCTCCCTGTTCTACATGTAGCTTGCAGAATCAAATTTTCCCCCTATTTTCTCCAGAGCGGTACTGGGCTTTTCCGGGATTTCCACAATAGATCGGCGATTTTAGCCGACCTTGTGTTTATTTTGACTATTCTGATAAAGTGGGCAAACTTTTCGGACTTTGCAATGCCGGGGATTGGGTGATCCGGCCACGTCGCCCAGCGGTTGAGTGATTTTCCAAAATCCGCCCTCGCCGTTGTCAAGCGGTTACGCTCACGTGAGGTAGGAAGTGATACGACCTACTGCCTCCGCAAGCGTAACCATATCGCCGATCCATTCTCCTACAAGTCAAAGAGCATAACAATGATGCCCTCGACCATCGACATGAAGATCAGGGTAACGAGTAAGGTACATGTCAAATCCATCGTTTCCTCCTTTATCGTTGCATAAATTTGTAAATGAGCAATCCATAGAACGTAATGACAATGATCGTAAGCAGTTTGCCACCCATCGTCGGTTCCAAGGGATCGT
>JGI24702J35022_10000837_pt1 | contig 19047 bp, 21 predicted proteins | sample TergutTh196P4_FD_35022 | JGI IMG/M metagenome (IMG submission 35022)
AGAGGTGTTGAATAGGGGTTAGAAAGTTAAAAAAGTAGAAAGTTAAAAGAGATAAATACAATAATATAATAATACAAACGTTAAAAAAAAGTTAAGACATAAATAGATGGCAAAAGAAGAAGCAATAGAGCAGGACGGTATTGTGTTGGAGTCGTTAGGGAACGCAATGTTCCGCGTGGAACTGGCAAATGGGCATAAGGTAATTGCCCACGTGTCGGGGAAGATGCGAATGCACTATATCAAGATATTGCCCGGCGATAAAGTGAAAATGGAGATGTCTATTTATGATTTGTCAAAAGCAAGAATTACGTTTAGATATAAAAGTTAAGAATACAAGATGAAAGTAAGAACGTCAGTAAAGAAAAGGTCAGACGAGTGCAAAGTAGTGCGCCGCGAGGGAGTTGTTTATGTAATCAACAAGAAGAATCCCAAGTTTAAACAGAGACAAGGATAGTAATTAAATAAAAAAAAGGAAAGTATATGGCAAGAATAGGCGGTATAGATTTACCCAAAAACAAAAGGGGCGAGATAGGTTTAACCTACATCTACGGCATAGGCAGGTCTACTTCGCAGAAGATTTTGAAGCAGGCGAATGTCTCCCTTGACACGAAAGTGCAAGATTGGAATGACGATGAGTTGAATGCAATTCGCGGTGTTATTTCCGAGATGAAGATAGAAGGAGCGTTGCGTTCGGAAGTGCAGATGAACATCAAGCGGTTGATGGACATCGGTTGCTACCGCGGCGTGAGGCATCGTATCGGGTTGCCCGTCCGCGGACAATCAACCAAAAACAATGCACGTACGCGTAAAGGTCGTAAGAAAGTAGTTGCTAACAAGAAAAAAGCGACCAAGTAAGAAATTTAGAGAATAAAACGAGAAAATAAAATTTGATTTATGGCAAAATCAACGAAGTCAACGAAAGTTGTTAAAAAGAGAGTGGTAAAAGTGGACGCCGCAGGAAGGGCGTACATTCAGGCGACATTCAACAATGTGATTGTTACGCTGACCAACAGTACAGGGCAGGCTATTTCTTGGTCTTCTGCTGGAAAAATGGGTTTCAGAGGTTCGAAGAAAAATACGCCCTATGCGGGACAGACGGCGGCGCAAGATGCCTCGAAAGTGGCGTACGATTTAGGGTTGCGGCGCGTAAAAGTGTTTGTAAACGGACCGGGCAGCGGGCGTGAATCAGCGATTCGCACCATCAACGCAGCGGGGATTGAGGTAATGGAAATTACCGATGTAACCCCCTTGCCGCACAACGGTTGCAGACCACCAAAAAGAAGAAGAGTTTAAAAACAGGGAAAATTATAACGATAAAGATTAATTTAAGTATGGCAAGATACATTGGACCCAAAACAAAAATAGCAAGAAAGTTTAAAGACCCGATTTACGGTCCGGATAAGTATTTCGAAAAGAAAAATTATCCGCCGGGACAGCACGGATTAAATAAGAAAAGAGGTAGAGTTTCCGAGTACGGATTGCAGTTGCAGGAAAAGCAGAAAGCGAAATACACCTACGGCGTATTGGAGCGTCAGTTTAAAAATGTTTTCCGCAGAGCGTCTTCCAAAAAAGGAATTACGGGGGAAATATTGTTGCAAATGATGGAATCCCGTTTGGATAATGTGGTTTATCGTTTGGGCATTGCTCCCACGCGTGCAGCGGCGCGGCAGTTGGTATCGCACAAACATATTGTCGTCAATAGCAAGGTGGTGAATATTCCGTCTTACGCATTGAGGGCAGGCGATATTGTCGGCGTGCGGGAACGCTCCAAGGCGTGCGAGGCGATAGTGGACTCTTTGAGCCGCCGCAACGTGAAAGCCTATCCGTGGTTGGAATGGGACGCGAGTATGATGGCAGGAAAATTTATGCAGTGTCCCGAAAGAGAGGCAATTCCAGAAAATATTAACGAACAGTTGATTGTGGAACTATACTCCAAATAGTAATTTACAAAAGTATAAACAAATAAAAATAAGAAGAAGATGCTTACAATACCCTTTCAAAAACCAGATAATGTACAGATGTTGGAATCAACAGATTCCTTTGGTATTTTTGAATTTCGCCCGCTTCAGCAGGGCTATGGACAAACCATCGGCAATGCACTTCGCAGGGTTTTGCTCTCCTCGCTTGAAGGATTTGCAATAACTTCCGTTAAAATCGGCGGCGTGCCTCACGAATTTTCAACAATTCCGGGCGTGATAGAAGATGTTACCGATATTATATTAAATATCAAACAAATACGTCTCAAAGGCAAAATAGAAGACCAAACAGAAGAGAAAGTCCGCTTTACAATCAGTGGAAAAAGCGGCTTCAAAGCGGGAGATATGAACAATTTCCTAAACGGATTTCAGGTGTTGAATACCGACCTGCACATCTGTTCGATGGAGCCGAATGTGAAGTTGAGTTTTGAAATGACCATCAACAAAGGACGGGGATACATTCCTGTTGAAGACAATAAATTGCTGCACGACGGCATCGGCGTAATACCGATAGACTCAATACATACGCCCATTAAAAACGTGATGTATCGGGTGGAAAATTATCGTGTTGAACAAAAAACCGACTTTGAAAAGTTGATATTGGAAATAACGACAGACTCGTCGGTTAGTCCAAAAGAAGCCTTAAAGAAAGCCGCCAATGTGTTAATTCAGCATTTTATGCTTTTCACAGACGACAAAATGACGTTCAATTTAGATGAAATGTCGTCTCCCGATGAGTTTAGCACAACGCCAACGCTCACCACCCGCCAATTGTTGAAAATAAGATTGCAAGAGCAGGATTTATCCATTCGGGCGCGGAATTGCTTAAAAGCCGCAAGCGTAGAAACTTTGGGCGATTTGGTTGCTCTTGACAGAGCCGGATTGTTGAAATTCAACAATTTTGGTAAAAAGTCCTTGGCGGAATTGGAAGATTTTGTCCATTCAAAAGGACTGAGTTTTGGAATGGACGTTGAACAGTATAATTTAGATTCAGATTTAAAAGAAGAGGAAGAAGTATGAGACACGGGAAGAAAGTAAATCATTTAGGAAGAACGAGTTCGCACCGTCAGGCGATGCTGTCCAACATGGCAGCCTCTCTGATTTTGCATAAGAAAATAAGCACGACGGTAGCCAAAGCAAAAGCACTCCGCAAATACGTAGAACCTTTGATAACAAAGGCAAAAATAGACGAAACGCATTCGCGGCGGGAAGTATTTAGTTATTTGCAAAACAAGTTTGCCGTTACCGAACTGTTTCGGGAAATATCGGCAAAAGTAGGCGACCGTCCGGGCGGATACACGCGCATTCTCCGCACAGGTTTCAGAACAGGCGATGCTGCCGAAATGTGCATTATCGAGTTGGTGGACTTTAACGAAAACTATACGCAGAACAAGGGCAGCAAAAAAGCAAAAGCGAAATCAACGCGCCGCGGTCGCGGAGCGAAGAAAGATGCGGCTCCGAAGACGGAAGAACAACCTCAAAAGCAAGAAATTGTTGAGGTAGCGGAAGAGCAGTCCGAAGAAGTTGTTGCGGAAAATATAGAAGAAGTTGTTGCGGAAACTCCTGTTCAAGAGGCAGAGGCGGAAGAGCAAATCGAAGAAGTTGTCCCCGAAATAGTGGGCGAAGAACAACCCGAAGAAACGGCTGTTGAAACGGTTGAGGAGCAACCTCAAGAAGTTGCTGCTGAAATAGCGGAAGAGCCTGTTGCGGAAATTCCTGTCCAAGAGGATACGGAAGAAAAGTAAGAATTTAATTTTTCATTTTATACAAATAATTTTGGATCAGCGGAAGTTTTACACTTCCCGCTGGTTTTTTTTGTGCGGCGGGGAAATGTAGTATGAAAAAAATATTGGGTTAAAGGACTAAATTTAGCCTGAAAATAACCATGCCTTTGCAAATATTCTAAATAAGTATATCTATTCCCTCTAAAAATTTCAAAATATGCGTTGTATTTTTTACGTCTGTTGGCAAATTAACCATTCGTTTCCCTGCGAAAACAGCATTTGGGAATAATGCAGAGTTGAGTTGCCAATGCTCAAAACCGTTTTGAACAGGGTGCAATGGACTGTTAAACCATTCTCCCAATTCAATCTTGTATTTTTCTGCCAAACGAAAAACTTCGTCTCTGTTTTCCACCAATAAAGGATATTTCAGAAATGAATGATTTTCAAATAAATACGCAGGAACATGATTTTTATTTCGATTTATTAAATATTCCGTGTAGATTTTGGCGTTTTCTTTCCGTTTTTTTAACACAATCTGCATATTTTTTAAATTTTGAATTCCTTTTTTCATTTGGACTTCAGAAAGTTTCATAAAATAATTTTGCGGCATCGCAACCGATGTAATTTCTTCTCCCGAAGAAGAGCCTAAAACCAAATTATGCCGACTCAAAAAGCGGTATAATTTAATCAACAACCAATAAGAATGCTTATTTAACAATTTTTCCCTGACAAAATAAAGCAGTTTCAACGAAATTTGCTGTTTCAACGAAGGAGATAGTAAATCTTGGTTGATTTTTTGAATAGGTTCAAGTAGTATTAAATTGTTAATCAGTGCAAAACCGCCTGTTCCTGTTGAAAAAGGTTTGTTCCATTGAGTAGAATAAAAAGCGGCATCGCAATACGAACCATTGGGTTTTTGGTTGTAATAACCTCCAAAACCGTGCGTACAATCTTCAATGGTAAAAACAGTCCGCTCTTTTGCAAATGCTGTAATTTCTTCAATATCAGAACTTAATCCGAATGTGTTTTGGCAGATAATCGCTTTGGTTTTGGCGGTAACCGCTTTTTTTATCGCCTCAAAACGAGCATTATAGGTTTTTAAATCAATATCCACATACACAGGTTTTGCCCCAAGATAAATAATAGCGTTTGGGACAACCACGCAGGTAAAAGCAGGTAAAATCACCTCGTCATCTTTTCCAATGCCCATTGCTTTCAAAATGGCGTACAAGGCGACCCGCCCTTTCCAATAAAGAAAAATCTGTTTCTCGCTGGCATGCAAGTAAGATGCAATTTCTTGTTTATAAATATGTTCCAAATTATTCATCGTTTTACGGGTTTAAAAATGCCTATTAATGAGCCTGTTCCATAGGAAAAATGCAGGGTGATAAAACTCCAAAGCAAATAGAGAAAATGGAGTTTTTTATTTATTGCCAATCGGGTGCAGATTATCACCAAAAGACCAAGATAATGCGTTGATGACCACAATGCAATCCATAGCAGCGGTGCATATAAAAAACTAAACAATAGCGGTAAAACCAATGATAAAATGAAGCAAAGCGGAATGAAATGCCGTAAAGATAAAGAGGATAATTTTTTGGTGTATTTTACTGTTAATATATTCCATAATCCGTTGTTATAGTTGTTTTTAGCAATTGCGAAAAATGTTTCGCGTGCATAATAGGTACATTCTAAATTTGGTAAAAGATAGATTTTTCCTCCGCCTCTGATAATTCGTTTATTCAATTCAATATCTTGATTTCGAGTCAAATGTGTATTGTAAAGTCCAAATTTTGTAAAAACCTCTTTTCTGTAGCAGCCAAAAGGAACGGTATCTACTTGCGTAACGTCATTTATGCCTATCCGAAAAGCAGCATTGCCAACCCCAAAACGATTGGAAAGCACCTCCCTAATTGCAAGCGTTTTTTTTGTTTTTGTAAAAACGTCTGTATGCCATATCGCTCCCACGTTATCGGCATTTAAGGCAATAAGATTGGTTATCAGGGTTGAAACATAGTTTTCAGGGTAAAAAGCGTGAGCATCTACTCGAACAATAAATTCTCCCTGAGCATGGTTAATTCCCAAATTCATTGCATAAGGAACTGTTTTTTCGGGATTTTGAAGCAGTTTTATAAAAGAAAATTGTTGAATATAGTTTTGTACTATTTCAACCGTTTTATCCGTACTCATTCCGTCCACTACAATAATTTCCAACTTGAAATCCGCTGATTGGTTAGCAATTAAAGATTGAATACATCTTTCAATGTACTTTTCTTCGTTTCGGCAAGGTAAAATGATTGATACAAGTTTTGACATAAATTTGATTTGTTTTTATTACATTCGCTACTTATTTGAATGATTATTTTTTTGCATATCCAATCGTTTTTTTTAATTCTTTTCCTTTGTCTGTCAAACGGTATTTTTGCAGGCGGCTGTTGGGCTTATCGGGTATGGTACGCTCTATAAGTTCAAGTTCTAATGCAGGACGCAAATAGTTAAGTCGAAAATTCTCAACATTGGATAGTGTTAGTTTAGTTTGTAAATCCTGCCTGTTCATTTCTCCGACCATGATTTTAATTAAGTCGTTGACTTGCGTGTTGACTTGCGTGTTGACTTGCGTGTTGACTTGCGTGTTGACTTGTACATTTTGCAATTCTACCAATTCTATTTTGAAAAAATCTCCAAAATCTTTTGCATTATACTGCAATTTGGGATATTTTTTCAGCCAGTTACGCAGACGAATATAACCTGTTCCGTATTTTTCAATATCTCCTGTCAGATAAAATATTTCCGTAAGCAGTTTGTTTCGGTGTTTTGCCTGATAATTGTCGGTATCTAAATCTTCTATTGACAAACCATTAAGCAATCGTCCCGGATTGGAAATTTCTATGCTTTCGTCAAAAATCTTTATAATCACATCAGTCGGATTGGAATAATCCTTATGTACAATTGCATTTAACAACAATTCTCGAATTGCCTGTAACGGAAATTGCCAGATTTCTTTTCGTTTCAGTTCACCTGTAAATTCATAGCCAAGCCGAATATTCCGCTTAATAAAATTCATAGCCTCTTCTACTGCTAAAACTAATGGACTGCGAATCACAATATCGTCAATAATCGTATCTTTGGTTTTAAATCTTCCAATGTGGATTCCTGTGTAATGCGTTCCAAACAGCAGTTGAGAGGCACGGGTAAGGTTGTCGTTTATAATCAATCCGAGTTTTTTGAAATCATCTATAGTATTACCGCTTGAAAGAAATCTGCCCGATTCGGTCAATCTTTTTGAAAAAAAAGCGATTGCATTTGTATCTAACTCCTCAAATTTGGTTTCTACCGCAAACGAATCGAAAGAATAATTTAAACTGACAAATCGTATTTCCGTAATTTCGTCAATGGTCAAAAGATGATTTGAGTTTTTTCGGCGGCTAAAATATCGGTTTTTGTATGCAACGGGCTTTATCGGAAATTCATTCACATTGATTTCTATAATTTCTTTATTGTCAATTTCAATGGCTTTAAAGTTGGGAAAAATAGCAGGTTGAGTGTTTTGTTTTATTTCGTTTATCCACTTTTGAATGCTTTCTTCGGAAACATCAACCCCGATAATTTCTTTGTTGTTGTTTATTCCCAATAGTACTTTTCCGCCGTGCGTATTGGAAAATGCCGCAACTGTTTCAATAACTTCCTTGCTAAACGAAGATTTGAACTCTACCGTGTCCGATTCTTTTTCGGGTATTATGTATCCTTGTGAATTTATCATATTTGCAAAGATAACATTTTTTTATGTATCTTTGCAAGTTTTGTAAGAATCAGATAAAATTTATATTAATGAAAATTATTATTGTTGCTGGAGCGCGTCCAAATTTTATTAAGATTGCACCTGTTATTAAAGCGATTAAACAGGCGCAAAGCAAAAATATTGATATACACTATCATCTTGTTCATACGGGACAACATTATGATAAGATGATGAGTGATACCTTTTTTGAAGAACTTAATATTCCTTTGCCTGATGTCAATTTGAATTGTGCTTCTGGAACACAAGCCGAACAAACCGCCGCTATCATGATTGCTTTTGAAAAGGAATTAATGAAAAATCCTTGCGATTTAGTGATTGTTGTAGGCGATGTAACTTCTACAATGGCTTGTGCGATAGTTGCCAAAAAACTGAATACTAAAGTTGCTCACATAGAAGCAGGTATCCGTTCTTTTGACCTTTCCATGCCCGAAGAAATTAACAGAATGGTAACGGATAGCATTACAGATTACTTTTTTACAACATCTGAATTTGCCAATACCATTTTAAAACAACAAGGGGTTAAAGAATCTCAAATATTTTATGTTGGTAATGTGATGATTGATACTCTTTTTGCAAATCTACATCGTCTTAAAAAACCTTTATTTTTTGACCAGTTAGATTTGGAAGCAAAACAATATCTTGTACTAACGTTACATCGTCCTAATAATGTGGATAATCCGGAACAACTAAAATTATTTTTAGACACAATCGTTAATCATGTTTACGGTTTACCTGTTATTTTTCCTGTTCATCCGCGAACATATAAAATTTTTGAACAACTTGACTTTAAGGCGGAAAATTTGCATACCGTACAACCTATGGGTTATTTAGAATTTATGTATCTTGTGAAACATGCTAAATGTGTTATTACAGATTCCGGAGGTATTACAGAGGAAACAACATGTTTGGGAATCCCCTGTATGACACTCCGAGATAACACAGAACGTCCTGAAACTTGTACCATTGGAACAAACGAACTTATCGGTACAAATCCTGTCGCTATGATACCTGCTTTAGAAAAACTTTTTAACGATAACTGGAAAAAAGGAAATATCCCTTATCTTTGGGACGGAAATACTGCGGAAAGAATTATAAATAAAATAATTGAATTATACTTATGTTAAAAGTCTGTCAAATAACAACAGTACACAGCCGCTATGATGTTAGAATCTTAGATAAAATAAGCGTATCTCTGCAACAACACGGATATGAAGTTTTTCTATTGGTTGCTGACAAAAAGCCAAATGAAAATTACAAAGGGGTAAATATCATTTCTACAAACTTTTTCACAAAAAATCGCATTTTCCGCATACTATTTGCGAAAAAAGAAATTTTTAAGAAAGCCAAAGAAATGAATGCAGATATTTATCATTTTCACGACCCTGAATTGCTGCCTATAGGGGTAAAATTAGCAAAAATCGGGAAAAAAGTAATTTACGACAGTCATGAAGATTACCCTTCTACAATGTTGGCAAAGTCTTATATCCCCAAGTTTTTAAGAAAAACTGTTTCTCACCACTTAGAAAAATATGAAAAAAATGCCTGCCGTTATTTTAAAGGATTATCGCTTTGCTATCATTGGACTTTCGATAGATTACAACTTGTTTGTTCTAATGCGGAACTCATTTTTAATTTTCCTATTCTACCTGAAAATACATTATCTCTTATCCCGAATTACAAAAACAGAACCATAGTTTATACAGGCGGAATTTCGGCACAATGGCATATTGTTAAAACAATTGAAGCGATTGAAACAATTGATAATATTAGTTTTATTTTAGCATCAAATAACACTGAAAATCAATATCTTTTACAATTACATTCGTTAAACGGATGGGAAAAAGTTAATTTTTTGGGAAGTGTTAAGCATCAGTTATTGTATGAAAAAGTTTTTTCACAGGCTACCGTAGGTATTGCTTTATTGGATTATATTCCTCAATGTAAGGGACATATCGGAAATCTTTCCAATACAAAACTATTTGAATATATGTTAATGGGTTTGCCTGTTGTTTGTACTGATTTTGATTTATGGAAAGAGATTGTAGAAAAAGAGAATTGCGGTATTTGTGTAAATCCATTGAATATTGAAGAGATTAAACAAGCAATAACTCAAATCATTGAGAATCCTCAATTAGCAAAAGAGATGGGACAAAACGGACAAAGAGCCGTAATTGAAAAATATAATTGGAAAACGGAAGAAACAAAACTTTTGAAATTATATGCCAATATCTTAATTAATTTTGATAATTAAAATTCATTAAAAATTAACTCAATCTTATGAAAAACAAAGAATTAAGATGGAAATACTATAATCATGCCCTGTTGCCAACCTGCGCTCCGCACGAAGAAGCCGATGTTGAAAGTTTGAAACACAAGGCGATATGGAAAACATACAAACCTAAACGTCTGTTTTTTGCTCGTTGGGTAAGTCATTTTGATTGCGGATATGAAACAGGTTGGTGGTATTGTATTTTAGATGAACCATTTGATATAACTACAATTAAAAGCAAACGTAGACGGATAATAAATCAGGCTATTAAGAATTTTGATGTACGGATTATAGATGTAAACATATATGCCGAACAGATGTTTAATATTCATATAGCCGCTTGGAAAAGTTATCATAAAACAGGAAAACCGTCCATTAAAAAAGACCGTTTTTGTGAAGAAATAAAGCAATGGAAAAATATCGTTTTTGGAGCTTTTGACAAAGAAAATAACCAATTAGCAGCCTATTATCTGGTAAAGGTTAATCCTACTCACATAGATTTGATTACATTAAAATCTGACCCAGCCTTTGAAAAAAAACGGGTAAACCATGCCATTATGTTTTTTGTATACAATTATTTTAGAGAGGATATAAAACAGGGAAAATATCTTTGCGGAGGCAGCCGAAATATCTATCACAAAACAAATTATCAAGCATTTAGAGAGGAATATTTTGGATTTAGAAAAGCCTATACTCATCTGCATATCCAATATGCGCCATTTATTGCCATTCTAATAAAACTACTTTACCCGTTTCGCAAAATCATTTGCAAACTTCCCTTAGCCATTGTCAATCAGATTAATGGCATTTTATTGATGGAAGAAATTTGCAGAAAACAAAGAAAATATTCCAAAAATTTTAATTAATTTGCGGTAAAAACCTGCTTTCAATAGCGATATGCATTCTTTATTGATACGACCGTCATATCTGTTATGAACCGTTGAAATGTGATATATTTTCATTGATTTTATTTGTATGTTTTCAATAAATTTCCTTTAGCACAATAAAACGATAATATGATACTTATCAAATAAGCCGAACTTCTACCTATAGCAAGAAAATAGATAGAAACCTCTACACTGTTATAAAAAACACAACCGACCCACATACTTAAAATGGTAATCAGTACATAATAAATTTGCCACAAAAAATTAAATTTTAACTTGTTGGCAATAATTATCACATCAAAAAGAGGTGTAGAGACAAAAGACAATAAAATGGGAATGGTTAAAATCTGAGCATAGTATGCTGCTGTATCCCATTGCTTCCCAACAAATATTGAAAAAATAAAGGGTAAGCAAAAAATGAGTACAACGCTTCCAATAACCGCAACAATGGAAAGGATTTTTAAAATTTCGATAAAAAAAGTACGACAATTTCCATTGTTTTTAAAATCTTCATTAGCCCGTTGACGAAACACATCTTTTATAGCAAGACTAATCATGCCGACTGGAGCGTAAAGCACCAATGTAGTCATCGCAAAATAGCCAACCTCATCGGAATTAAAATAAAATCCCAAAAAAAATACAGGGAGACGTTTCCCTATTTCATTTAATAAACGTCCCGGCATAATATATTTTGGGAACTCTATAAATTCTTTCACTAATTTTTTCATTCGAACAACAGATACTTCCTTAAAAGCGGCAGTATCTTTCCGAACTGCCCTGAAAACACAAATTGCGGCTGAAAACACCCTACCTATCATATCACCGATTATCAAACCTTGAGAAAAAATTTTGACAAGCCCCAAAAACAATTCACTTACGGTAATGGCGGTACTATTTATTATTTTATTGATTGCTAATCTTTTAAAATACCCATTCCGAACACACCATTCATTATAAACATTGTAAATAACGATTGAAAAAGCGGCTATGGGACAAACAAACAACCATTTTTTAAGTAATGGTTCATTCATTCTTGTCGATATAATATCCACAAAGAAAAGTCGCAGCATAAGATAAACAAAAACAACAACAAAAAAACTTAAAATAATAGATAAGCCTGCTAAATTGGCGGCATCTTGTTTAGTTTTAGCTACTAAAATCCCCATTTCATATCTGCCGCTGGCGAAATTAACAATAATAACAAAAATCGCCGTCAAAGTGGCTAAAAGCCCTATCTCCGCAGGTGTAAAAATACGCGCAATAACAGGATAAAACAAAAAAGGAATAATTTGAGCAAAAACGGTTCCGCTGCCCAACGTGAGAATATTTTTGCCAAATTCACCTTTTACATATTTTGATATTGATGTTTTTTTAATCATTTTTTTTCGTTATCCTGTGAGAACAAATACGATTAAATATTTCCTTAAAAAACTTTTCATATCCATGCAAATAAACATAAAGCAATGGCAGAATAATTAAAAACGCATAAAAAGTCGCTCCAAAAAAATCCGTAAAACTAAAGAATCCAAATGTAAAATTTAGTACAAATAAGAGAAATAGAACTCCTAAATCTTTGAAATGAAACAAATAAATCAAAGAACAAGATACAAGGATAATAATATATATTGTTAAACCGGCAATTCCTGAAAAAAGAAGTATAGACAAAAATAAGTAATGTGGGTAAAAACAACGTTCTGTTTCTTTTTGAAAAATATCTAAAAACGTAAATCCACGACCAACTATCTTCTGCAAAATTGTGTATTCATTGTATATTCCTTTCCCTAATGCCCATAAATTTTGTCTGGAAGAAGTAAGAGGAACAATCTCTTCTTTTTCTTCTGTTTTTGAAGAATCTATAGCCGTATTACCCGAGACTGCGGTAATCTTTCTATCTGTTTCTATGGCTAACATTTTATCCTTTTTGTGAATGTCAATTAAATAATAAGAAACGGCGCTATTAATCCGCGTAGAAACAGATAAAATATTTACATCAACTTTTTTGCTGTCAATAAAAAATATTTTTTCAGATTTTTCTGATACCAAAGGGAAGTAAGATAAAAAAGAATAAATAACTCCTAAATTGGCTATTGAAAGGAAAAGAAAAAGGCAAAAATATTTGTAGGCATATCTATTAAAAAAGACTTTTTTGAAGATAAAAGGGATTAAAAGCAGGAGGCTTCCTATAAAAAAAACTCCTAAACAAATAGTCAAGCGCCGAGAACCTGATAAAATTGCCGCAGAAATAATCACTTGTAACGCAATTAGAAATAATACTTTATATTTTATTTTAGCAGGTGTACAAAGTATTTTGTATAATCCAAAAATCAATCCGTTAAAAAGAAATAGCGAGAAAAAATTATAATCTGAAACAAGCGATGTCCCCCATTTAAAACGAAGTATTCCATCTACATAATAGGAAGATATAAATGAAGGTGAATAGAAAAAATTCCACAATCCCAATAAGGCAATAATGACTGAAAATAAAACAAAATATTTGCCAATGTGTTGTATTAGTAACTTAAAATCATCTTTGCTTTGTACATGAAAAGATAATAAAAACATAAAAATAGAAATAAAACTAATTTCTTTTAAGAAATTTAATGGATATCCTTTAAAAGGATTAACTGTACAAAAAAGAGCAACTAACTCAATAATAATAAGAAAAATAGCAGGACTAAATATTTTAAAACCCTTAATAAGTGCTTGTTTTGCAGATTTAATCTTTGTAAATTGATATAAAGTAAAAGAGAGCAACAGTACAATTAAAGGATAAATAGTATACGGAATTGCATTTCTTGAAACATACAAAACGATAAGAAATGCCAAAAATGATATAGAATTAAGCCTTTTCATGTTTTTTACTTTTCAAACAAACTTACAAACACTTCAAACAACGGATTTTCCCTATCCCTCTCCGATAAAACAGGATTTTCAATTCCCCAGTGTATATTCAGCACAGGGTCGAGGGGATTGATTGCCATTTCGGATTCTTTGTTGTAGTAATTGGTTGTTTTGTAGAGGAAAACGGTATTATCCTCCAATGCAACAAAACCGTGTGCAAAACCTTCGGGAATCCAAAACATTGTATTATTTTCCGCACTGAGTTCAACGGCAAAATGCTGTCCAAATGTGGACGAGTTTTTCCGTACATCAACGGCTACATCAAGTGCTTTTCCGTGTGCCACTCTTACCAATTTCCCTTGTGCGAAAGGCGGTGCTTGCAAATGCAGTCCGCGCAGTACGTTTTTGCGGGAAATGGATTGATTGTCTTGGACAAAATCGGCATTTATCCCGTGTTGTTGCAAGGTCATTTTACTGTACGACTCAAAAAAATAGCCGCGGTTGTCTTCAAATACTTTTGGGTGAATCACCAAAAGCCCTTCAATGTGTGTTTTCTCTATTTCAATTTCCATTCTCCGATTTTTTCTGTTTCGTATTTATGCAAGGTATAACGAAAAGTATTGTTTTATATTGTACTATGTTTGGTAATTTTGTTTTTCAGTTTTATGCCTTTTGCCGTCAAATAATAACGTTGTTTGGGGTGATTTGGGCTTTGGGGAAACTGCATCGCCACAAAACCCTGTTCTATTGCAGGAATAAGATATTCTTTCAGAAAATTATTTCTTCCTGATAAAGATAAATGCAACAACATCTCTTTTACAGACAACGATTGATTGTCAATGAGGCTTAATATTTTCATAATCTTTTCCGTTACTTGTCCTGTAACTTGTCCCGTTACTTGTCCTGCAACTTGTCCTGTTACTTGCGGAGTATTTGCGGGGTGCTTGCGGGGTATTTGCTTTTTTATGATTGTCAAAAAATCCAATTCCTGAATAAATTTTGGCATTTCTATTCCTTTTTCCAAACACAATTTTGCCATTTCTTCGGTACCTGTACCCATTCGCTCTATTGTGCCGTTCAAATACATTGCTTCGGCGATTAATGGATTTGCAGGAATAGAGCGGTGTGCGGTATAAAGTTTTTCTATGGGAAGTTCATAAGGAAGTCTTCCCGGATTTGCGATTTCAAGCCTGTCGGCAAAAAGCATCACCTGAACGCTGCCGTTGCTGGTGTAATCGCGATGACAAACTGCATTCACAATTGCCTCTGTTACAACTTGTTTGGGAATTTCATATTCCACATCAACGGTTACGCTCTTGCTCCTGTCTCCCACGTACAGATTTATTTTCGATAAAACAAAATCCACCGCTTTCTCTATCATTTCAAAAACATCACCCTTATAAACCTGATACGAAGGAATGGGTTTAGACACTTTCAACCCGTGAAAATGGGCGCATTTTACCTCGGAAGTAATGAAAAACCGTTGCGGATTTTGACCAAATAACAACAAAGCGGCATTTGTAATTCGTTCTCCCTTAATCAAATTCAAATGCGTCAAAATATCTTTAATATTGGAATCTTCGGTAAATGGAAACGACCGTTTTCGATGTGCAACGCCGACAAATTTACGAATTTTTTCTTCGCTCAAATCTCCCAAAGCGGCTTCGATGTGCAACGTAGCGTCAAATGGCGTTGTACGAATAATTTCATTCTCTATCAAATAATTAACCAACGAGGCATATACCGCCGTTTTCAGTTGTTCGGGCGTGTTAAAACTCCGGCGAACAATCACGCTTTCGGCTTTGCGGATAAGCAATTCCTCTTTTGGATGCCGCTCTTCGGCTTGTTTCACGTAAACCAAACGTGTTTTATTTTCTTTTGCAGCAACATCAAATTCTCGTTCGGTAGGCGAAATTCCTTTGGAATCTTCATAACCATACTGTTGTCCAAAAATCCCCAAATAAATATCGCTGCTTTTTACTTCGTTCAGAAAAACATCGGTCGGAAGAAGATTTGAAGCAGGAATGCTTTCAAAAATAAACGGTTCAAAAAATCTGCCCAACAATGCATCGGAGTTCAAATAAGCGAACAGAAGTTGCCGTTCTTCCGCAAATTCCGCTTGAACACTACTGATAAAGACTTTTTTTCTCTGCATTTTTCTGTTTCGTATTTAATTTGTTTAGCCTGTTGCGCACCATTGACAAAACGATGTATGCCGCTATAATAAACGGCAAAGACCGCTGTCTCAAAAAAAACAGCAAAAACAGTGCCATTAATAATAATGTATAACGAAAAATATTGTCTTTTATGTTGTAAGTTGTAAATTTTAGTGAAAAGAGTTGAATATCAGACAACATCAGCCAGCACAAAACTAAAATAATCGCCGTATAAAGATAGAACGAATACGCAAATTGCGGAAAAAACGGCAGGGAAATCAGCACAAAAGCAGCGGCGGGAGACGGAAGTCCGTAAAAAACAGTCGTTTGCCGTTCATCTAAATTGAATTTTGCCAATCGCAGAGCCACAAAACAAGGAAACAGAATAACAATCAGAGCAAGCGGAACTATCATTGTCTCATAATTCATTATTATTTCGTAATCCAAGAAACAACCACATAGCACGTAATACATAATCACAGCAGGTGCAACACCGAAAGAAACCATATCCGATAAAGAATCCAATTCTTTCCCGATATTCGATTTTGCGTGCAACAAACGAGCCGCAAAACCATCGAAAAAATCAAATACCGATGCGATAATAACCATTATTGCAGCCTCTTTCAACAAACTCTGCGCGGCTAACAAAATAGCAAACACCCCCGACGAGAGGTTAAACAATGTAATGATATTAGGAATATTTTTTTTTATCATATTACTTTTGTTAAATCATTTTTCTTTAACGAATTTACAAATGATATATTGTAAGGGAATACTTTTTTTGTCTGAACTTTTATTTTTTTGATTGCGTATAAAAAATCAAATCAACAAAAAAAATGAGTTATTTTGAAGAAAATACATAAAAATCCAAAATAAAGTGTATCTTTGCAAATTGTTGAAAAATAATAGACATTTTAATTAAGTTAATTATGCCGGTAAAAATTAGATTACAAAGGCGTGGGAAGAAGGGACAGCCCTTTTACCACCTTGTGATTGCGGATGGTCGTGCACCTCGAGATGGAAAATTTATTGAAAAACTCGGCACTTACAATCCGTTAACACACCCTGCAACGATTGAGGTTGATTTCGACAGAGCCTACTATTGGGTTATGTGCGGAGCAAAACCGACCGATGTCGCACGCATGATTTTGAAGCGTGAGGGCATTTACATGAAAAAACACCTCATGGGCGGAGTCCAAAAAGGTGCGTTTACGGAAGAACAAGCAGAAGAGAAATTGACGGCTTGGAAAGAAGAAAAATCACAGAAATTGAACGATGTTAAGTTAGATGTGATTAATTCGGCACGTTCCGCAAACAAAAAGCGTTTGGACGCAGAAACGAAAGTGAAGCAGGCAAAAGAAGCCATTCTTGCCGAAAAACGCAGTGCCGAATTGGCAGCAGAAGCAGCAAAAAATGCGGAAGCAAAGGCTAAAGCCGAAATGGCTGTTGCAGAAGAAACTGTGGAAGAAACGGCGGAAACTGCAGAAGTTGCGGTAAGTGAAGAACCCGTTTCTGAAATTCCTGTTGCAGAAGAAGTTCCTGTTTCGGAAGAAATTCCCGCTGTGGAAGAAGTCCCTGTTGCAGAAGAAATTCCCGTTGTAGAAGAAACGCCTGTCGTGGCGGAAGTATCTGCTGTTGAGGAAGTTCCCGCTGTGGAAGAAGTTTCTGCTACGGAAGAAACTCCTGCTGCGGAGTAAAAAAGAAAGACCATGTTTGAAGATTATTTTTACTTAGGTAAAATAACCAAACGTTTCGGTCTCAACGGTGAATTGGCGGTTTATTTGGACACAGACGAACCCGAAAAGTACCACAAATTGGAGTCGGTTTTCTTTGATATGGACGGAGAACCGATTCCTTTTTTCATTGAAAAAATAAAGATTAAGGCAAAAAATCAGTTGATTGTTCTTTTTCAGGATATAGACGATAAGTCGTCGGCGCATTATGTAGGCACCGATTTGTATCTGCCCTTATCCGCCCTGCCCGTTTTGGAAGGGAACAGGTTTTATTACCATGAAATAACGGGTTTTACCATTGTGGACGCTGTGCACGGCAACATCGGCGTGTGCGAAAATGTGTTGGATTTTTCCAATCAGGCGGTCATGCAAATTGCCCATTCCAAAGGCGAAATATTGATTCCCCTCGTTGATGATTTTATAAAAAACGTCAATCGCACTGCCCGCACCATAGACATAGAAACTCCGCAGGGATTGGTGGAATTTTATATCGGATTGTGAAATTTGTAAAAATACCGCTTTATTTTCCGCCATGCACAATTTTCACCGCCTCTTTTGCCTCTTTTACGTCGTGAACCCGCAGTATATCAGCCCCATTCAGCAATGCGAGGGCGTTGGCGGCTGTTGTTGCGTTCAGGGCTTCGGCGGGAGAACAATTTAACAACTTGCACAGCATGCTCTTGCGGGATATTCCGACCAAAACAGGGCAATTCAAGGTTTTGAAAACTTGCAAATGCCTCAACAATTCGTAATTCTGTTCGACTGTTTTTCCAAAACCAAAACCGCAATCTACAATCACATCGTTTACCCCCAACAGATGCAATTTTTCTACTTTTTTGCTTAAATGCAGAAAAATTTCACCTACAACATCTTCATAATCAGTATGTTGCTGCATTCGGTGCGGTTTGTCGGACGTGTGCATCGCAATATAGGGGACTTGCAATTTGGCAACCGCAGCAAACATTTCCGCATCAAAATCTCCGCCCGACACGTCGTTGACAATGGCTGCTCCCATTTTCACAGCCAATTCAGCCGCCGATGCCCGCCACGTATCAATGGAAAATACGGTATTGGGAAAACGCTTAATTATCTGATTTAACGCATTTTCCACTATTTTCAATTCTTCTTTTTCCGTCAATTCTTCCACATTGGGATTGGTCGCCATACAGCCGATATCAATAATATCCGCACCCTCTTCCAACATTTTTTCGATTTGCGGCAAAAAATCACTTTCGTTTAAATATTTTCCCCCATCGTAAAAGGAGTTGCCCGTAATGTTCAAAATCCCCATTACGAGCGGCGTGTCCATCGAAAATAATCTTCCTTTGCAGTTCATTGAAATACCTTTTTCGCAAAGATACACTATTTTAATTAGAATTTAGAGTTTAGTTTTTAGCCCCGAAAGGGCGTTATATCAACAACGTGGGGCAACGCCCTACGCTAACAGAGATTTTTTTTTACGTAAAGTTCGCAAAAAACATCCCCCTAACCCCCTTCAAAGGGGGAATTTGGGAGTACAATTTGCATCGTATCTCATTAAAATAAAGAAAAAATTATCAAATAAACAAATAATCAAATCAACAAACCAATATGACCCCCAAAGAATTATTTTACAGACACCTTGCCCAGACTTCCCCCGAACCTTTGGCGATAGAAATAGAA
>JGI24702J35022_10000838_pt1 | contig 19042 bp, 14 predicted proteins | sample TergutTh196P4_FD_35022 | JGI IMG/M metagenome (IMG submission 35022)
CTTCCACTGCTGCTATACACATACCAAGAACTTCCTGATTGTACATTGTACCAATCACCTACTCTTTCTGCGCGTCCAGAAGTAATCATACTTCCACTGCTACTATATACATACCAAGAACTTCCCGATTGTACATTGTACCAATCATAATCTCCCGCAACTTTAAATGCCCGCCCAGAAGTCACCATTTTACCATTTAAGTCATACACGTACCAAGAACTCCCTGATTGTACGCTGGTCAATTGTGCTTGTGCATTAATTCCAAAGTCAATTACGGCTACTAATATTAAAATTACTTTTTTCATGATACTTAAATTTATAATTCTTTAAATGATTTAATTGATTGCTCTAATTTGTCGGCAAGTTTACTAATACTCGTTCCACCCGACAAAATAATTATCTGATACAAAGTTTCTTTACCTTCAATAAAAGCAAAACTTCCATACATTGCATCTTTCAAGAAAGTTCTTTTTTGAAAAGCGTTAAGAGTTACAGCATTCAGTCTGTTGATTTTGGTTTCGGTATAATCTCCAATTTCTACCTTGTCCATATCGAACATATTACTCAATGTCAATGTAATCATATTATCAAGTAATGATTTGTCTTTCCCAAAATCAGGTAATTCTTTTCTTATTTTTTCGACAGAATCTATAAATTCTGATTTTGGTTCGTCAATAACTTGGAATGCAACATCTAATGTTTTGCTCCAATATTGAAGCGAGGCATCTTCGCCAAATTTGTTCGTTGGCGATAGAAAAGAAGGTACATCAATAGAATACCTGTTTTGAACGACAATGTTTTGTGTCGTGTCATCATTTTTTGCTTGATTTTGTTTAATGGCTTTATGAGCATCCATCGCTCCACCTACTAATGAACTTATTAATCCCATTTTTACTTTTGTTTTATTTCCACCCTTTTATGGAAGGTTTTAAATTTTTCCCGCTCTTACGGCTTCGCGAGTGTTTTGCCTCTCGTTGTCGTAAGTGTCTCTCTAACGGTGTTTCAACGCACTGTCGCCCTACACTTGCAGCCAACTTATAAATATTCGCAACTGTTTTAGATACCAATTGCTTTTGGGTTTTTCTTACTCATTTGGCTTTTCGGACTCGCCCCGTTTTTGAAATGGCCTCTGGTCTCCATTTTGCTGCTTCTCCGGTCAGCCGTCTCTTTTTTTCAAACACTTGATACATAATGATTTTAATAAAATGTGATTATTAATTGGTTGTTTATTTTATCCTAATAAAATTCAGACAATAAAAATAGCGTGGAACTTAATATCTTGTCTGCTCTTAAGGTTTCCACGCCTATCTCATCCAACAAGTCATCCCACGCCACTACGGGCGTTCACTAACTTATTCTTGATAAGATATAACCCATTAATGAGTTATGTCGTGGAAAAATTAAGAGCAAGAATAATCAGCCTCCGCTAATCCTATATGTCTTTCGTGCCTTTTGGCACGTTACTTTATATCATACGCTATTTATAACACTCTAATTATTAAATATAAACATTCTCTACAACCCCTTTTGGGGTATTTCTAAAACAATACAAAAGTACGGTATTTTTTTTGGAATATTTCATCAAAACATTAACACAGACTGTTTTTTTTACATTTTTGACGAACATACAAAAATCATTGACGAACAACGTAAAAATGATGACATGTGGGTTTATTACCAAACACATTCAAACCTGAAACGACAACGCAAAGAGCAGGTTTTATATTCATCGAAGAATTTTATTTAACTTTAATTGTTTTAACGGCTTTTATCATATTGCCGTTTTCCAAACGAATGATATACATTCCTGCGGGCAGATGCCCCAAATGAATGGTTTCATCAGGGTGGGTGATTGTTTGGATGTGTACCGTTGCGCCAGCGGTGTTGATGACTTGTAGAGACGCGGCATGCCACGTCTCTACCGCTGCTGCACACGTAATGTGTAGAACATCAGTAAACGGAATAGGATATACTTTCAGGTCAGGAACAAAATTATCATCCATACCGGTAGGGATACCGGTATCTACAATGATTATACCTTTTTCGGGATCTAACGTAAAGTTAATGTCTGAAAAAGTTTCTTCATCAGAAAGTGTTATTTCATCCGTTGCCTCCGGATCGTAATCATCCATCACCACCTCAATCTGATAGGAGCCTTCCGGCAAATCTTCAAAACGATATTCACCGTTACCGTTCGGAACGGTAGTGGCTAACAGCACGTAACCTCCCACTATTCCCCTCTTCGTTTGCGAAGGATCATTCACTTTTATGTAGAGGTTCACCCGCACATTTTCAGTTCCGGTATTGTTTATGGTTCCTTCGATGGTTGATTGTCCCGGTTGGATTATCGTTACTGTACACAAGGCCTCTATTGAACAGCTGGAGGCGGTGATTACAGTTGTTCCCCGACTGATGCTTGTTACTGTACCAGCATTGTTGACTGTGGCTACTGCAGGGTTGTGGCTGTTCCATTCTACAATTTCGGAATCCGTAACAGTAGCTATTATTTCTGCAGTCGTACCGGTCAGCATGTATATCTCTTTCTTGTCCAATTCTAATGTTATTTCATCATTTAGTGATAATATTTGCTCAAAGTTTGACCATCCTTCTGCTTTCCTGTAGGCATTTTCTACGCCTGCAGGTACTATAAGTTTACAGGTAGTATAGTCTACGTTTTGAAACACATCTTGAGTAATGATTTGTGGTTCAGAGCTAATATTGATAATTTTAGATAAATTATTACACTGGATAAAAGCCCAATTGTTTATGGATACTACCGAAGCAGAGATAGTAACCGAACTTAGATTGGTGCAACTTTGAAAAGCGAAGTATCCGATGGAGGTAACCGTCGCAGGTACGGTCATGGAAATCAAACCGGTGCAACTACCGAAAGCAGTTGTGCCGATAGTAGTAACACCTTTTGGAATAATAATGGAAGTCAACTTGTTACAATAATAAAAAGCAGTATTGCCAATGATTTTCACTGATTCCGGAATAGTATAATTGCCCCCTATCCCGCACGGATAGGCAACAAGTGTCGTCTTATCCTCATTGAACAGAATACCATCAAAGGATGAAAATGCTGGACTGGTAGCATCTGCTGTTATGGAAGTCATTGATTGACAATCTGAAAAGACATAATCTCCAATGGATATTACCGAACTGGGAATATTTATAGAAGCAAGATTATTGCAAAATGCAAAAGCGCCATTTTCTATGATCTCTACCGAATCGGGAAGGTCGATAGATAACAAAGCTTTACAATTACTCAAGGCATATTCGCCAATCGTTCTTACTGTACTAGGAATAGTTATCGAGGTAACAAAATCACACTGCAAAAAGGCATAATTACCGATACGTGTAACGCCTTCGTCAATGTCAATACTGGTGATGCGATCTTTCAGTTCGTACCAGGGAGCATAATTATTGATAAAATAATCTTGAATTTCACCCATACCGCTAATGGTAAGTTTACCATCGTAAAAATACCACATAAGTTCGTCTATTTCACCTCCATGTCCTGTGTCTTCAATTGGTTCAATAATTCCAAACTCTTTCCATTCATCAGCCATACTGTATAGATTTAAAGAAACAGCAGGTACGCGAAGCGTACTCGCTCCCCATGCGGAATCATCTGATAAGATTATGTCTTTAAATGCATTAGAAAGAATTTGAGGCACCAAACTAAAATCTATAAATTCCATCAACCTGAGGCAACTGCCAAATGCTTCATCGCCGATGATTTTTACCGATGCAGCAACAGTTACGGAAGCCAGATTCAGGCAAGAATAAAAAACCTGCTTACCTATGGAAGTAACCCCATCGGGGATAATTACAGATGTTAGTGCAGTACATGTAAAAGCAACGTCGCCGATAGATTTTAGTGATGAAGGCATGGTTATGGATGTTAGACTGCTACAAAACGCGAAAGCGGCGACGCCGATACTGGTAATACCCTCGCGAATCTCAACACTGGTAAAAATTGTCTTAAGATCAACGAGATAGGGTGTGTCGACAAAATAATCGGGTATGTCTCCCGTACCATCGACAACGAGTACGCCATTGACCAACGCCCATGAAATTGAGCCTGAATTGCCAGTTTGTGACTGTGCAATTCCAGCGCTGAATATAACAAACAGAATAAGAAAAACAAACTTTTTCATTTTGGATTATTGAAGTTATTTTTTAATAATTTTCACCGTTTTTATCATGTTGCCGTTTTCAAATCGAATGATGTACATGCCTGCGGGCAGATGCCCCAAATGAATGGTTTCATCAGGGTGGGTGGTTGTTTGGTTGTGTACCACTGCGCCAGCGGTGTTGATGACCTGTAGAGACGCGGCATGCCACGTCTCTACCGCTACAGCACACATAATGTGTAGAACATCAGTAAACGGATTGGGATATACTTTCAGGTCAGGAACAAAATTATCTTCCATGCCGGTAGGGATACCGGTATCTACAAAAATTATACCTTTTTCGGGATCTAACATAAAGTTGATGTCTGAAAAAGTTTCTTCATCAGAAAGTGTTATTTCATCCGTTGCCTCCGGATCGTAATCTTCCATCACCACCTCTACCTGATAGGAACCTTCCGGCAAATCTTCAAAACGATATTCACCGTTACCATTCGGAACGGTAGTGGCTAACAGCACGTAACCTCCCACTATTCCCCTCTTCGTTTGCGAAGAATCATTCACTTTTATGTAGAGGTTCACCCGCACATTTTCAGTTCCGGTATTGGCGATAACTCCTTCGATGGTTGATGTTCCCGGTTGTATGACTGTCAGGGTACACACGACATTATCCAATCCTACGGAAGCAGTTATCAGACTTACTCCGGCGTTGATAGCTGTTACTGTACCGGCGGCGTCTACTGTAGCTACTTCCGGCTGACTGCTCTTCCATGTCACTATGACGCCGTCAGTAACGGTAGCTGTGAGCATTGTCGTTGCACCGGCCAACAGATATATCTCTTCCTTGTCTAATGTTATTTCGATTTCTGTTATCTCATCTTCAAAGGGCAAAATATTTCCAAAGTCTTTCCATACAGCGGCGTTCTGGTAAAGGGACAGTTGATCAGCCGGTACATACAAAACGCAGGCTGCTATGTTCACATTATAGAAAACACTATTTGAAATAGCGGGTGGTTCAGGTGACAGACAGGTTACAGAAGCAAAATTCGTGCAATTCCAAAAGGCATTATCACCAATTTCAGTAACGCCAGAAGGAATGGTCACGGAGGTGAGGCCTATGCAATAAGTAAAGGCGTTGTTGGCGATGGTGGTAACGCCGTCAGGAATGCTAACAACGCTTAACTTGTCGCAATAGAAGAAAGCATGATTACCAATAACTGTAACGCCAGCGGGTATCGTATAGGAGCTTTCCGATCTTTTAATGGGGTATTGTATCAGTGTTTTTTTGTCCTTGCTGAACAGTATGCCATCTATGGAAGAGTAGTGGTTATTGTCATCCGCTACGTTTATAGAGGTAAGATCGGAGCAAACCCTAAACGCATCCTCGGCGAGGAAGGTAACACTGGCCGGAATGGTTACGGATGTAAGCCCTGTAAGTACAAATGCCTCTTTGTCGATTTCGGTAATACTATTGGGGATGGTAATAGTGGTGAGTGCACTGCAACTTAAAAATGCTGCTGAGCCGATGGTAAGCACACTGCCCGGAAAGTCTACAGATGAGAACGCCCTGCACGCATAAAATACATTGGCGCCAATGTGTGTTACGCCATTGTCGATGATTACCGTTCTGATCGAATTACTATCGTAATTACGCCAGGGAGGTATTACATCGCCGTATGAATCGTAATCCTCCATAACGCCCGCTCCGCTGATGGTGAGCGTGAGGTCAGACTCTGTTCCGGTAAGCGTCCATGTGCACTGCCCCGTTGTACCCGAATCAACAATTTGTGCGTTGAGGATTGTAGCATAGAACAGACTGCAGAAGAGAAGAAGATAATGTTTTTTCATTGTAATTTATAAATTATTCCAGAATTCCGATTTTTGAATCATTGAATCTTAATTATTTTTGTCGTTTTTACTATTCCACCGTTTTCCAGACGAATGATGTACATGCCTGCGGGCAGATGCCCCAAATGAATGGTTTCATCAGGGTGGGTGATTGTTTGGGTGTGTACCACTGCACCAGCGGTGTTGATGACCTGTAGAGACGCGGCATGCCACGTCTCTACCGCTGCAGCACACATAATGTGTAGAACATCAGTAAACGGATTGGGATATACTTTCAGGTCAGGAACAAAATTATCTTCCATACCGGTAGGGATACCGGCATCTACAAGAATTATACCTTTTTCGGGATCTATCGTAAAGTTGATGTCTGAAAAAGTTTCTTCATCAGAAAGCGTTATTTCATCCGTTGCCTCTGGTTCGTAATCTTCCATCACCACCTCTACCTGATATGACCCTTCAGGCAAATTTTCAAAACCATACTCGCCGTTACCATTCGGAACTGTGGTGGCTAACAGCACGTAACCTCCCACTATTCCTCTCTTCGTTTGCGAAGAGTTATTCACTTTTATATAGAGGTTCACCCGCACATTTTCAGTTCCGGTATTGGCTACGATACCTTCGATGGTTGATGTTCCCGGTTGTATGACTGTCACTGTACATGTGGCTTCATTTTCGAAGGCGGAAACGGTAATCGCAGTTGAACCCTGTTTAATGGCGGCTATTGTTACAGTACATGCGTGTAACATCTGGCTGCCACTCCCGTTGTCTATATTGTCTGTCACACAGACATAGTGTGTCATTGCTACATCCGGTGCGCTGTTGTCCCAAAGCATGAAATCAAAGTCGGTCAGGTCTCCGCTAACGATGACTTGAACCGATGTTGTCGCACCAGTCAACAGATATATCTCTTTTTTATCGAATGTTATATTGATAGATGTGTCATCCATCGGGACAATGTTGGTAAAATGCTTCCATCCGTCGGTATTCCTGTAGTCGTCAATTGCAGCGGCAGGTACCCGGAGTATACAGTCGGGGGGTATTCCATCAAAAGTTTGGCCATTTATCACATACGGTTCTTCGATGAAACTGATGATTTCAGACAAATTGATACAAGCCATAAAAGCTACGCCAATATTTTTTACCGATGCGGGAATAGTGATGGAGGTCAGACTGCTGGATTCAAAAGCATAATTATTGATACGAACAACTGTAGCAGGGATGGTGAAGGAAGTCAACTTGCGGCTATACAAAAAAGCACAATCGCCGATGGTTTCCACTGATTCCGGAATGACGCAGTCGCCCGATTTCCCGGAAGGGAAGGCGAGAAGCGTCTTCATGTCGATATCGAACAGTATGCCGTCATAAGAAGTAAATACTTGATGGGAAGGGTCTACTCCTATCACAGTCATCAAATCACACCCTGCAAAGGCGCCATCGCCGATGTAAGTTATCCATGTAGGTATGTTAACGTTAGACAGATTTTTGCATAGTTGGAAAGCGCTTGCACCAATTCGGGTTACTGTGGTTGGAAAAGCTATTGAGGATATGCCGGAAAAACCATTAAACGCATAATTGCCAATACTGGTAATTCCTTCGTCAATATCAATGTCTGTGATAGTAGTTTTCCACTCATGCCATGGGAGAGTAAGATTATCGAAGAAAATATCCGGGATTGCGCCCTCACCGCGTATGAAGAGCACGTTATCGACGATCTCCCACGTGATTGTGCCAACATTGCCGCCATTACCGGTTACTGTCACCATACACGTGGCTTCAAGTGCACCGATAGATGCGGTAATTATCGTTATTCCCGGGCTAACTGCTGTTACCGTACCTGCTGGATTTACAGTGGCTACAGCCGGATGGCTGCTTTCCCATTCAACCAGTGTTCCCAAACCGGCAATAGTGGCTGTGAGCGTCTCCGTTGCACCGGAGAACAGATATATTTCTTCCTTGTTTATTACCAATTCTGTATCAAACGGCTGAATGGTAAAATCTTTCCATCCTGCCGCTTCTTTATACAAGTCGAATGAAACAGATGGCACCCAGAGCGTACATTCATTAGCAGGTCTGCCTGAATAGATGTTTTCGGGAATATATTGTGGTACAATGCTGGTGTTGATGATAGCAGTTAAATTGGAACAGTCGCCAAAAGCAAGCGCACCGATGGATTCTACCGAAGCAGGGATGTGTATGGAGGTCAGACTGCTGCATAGAAAGAAAGCCATACCGCCGATGTCTGTTACTGATAATGGGAGGGTTATGTCATACAGCCCTTCACAAAATGCGAAAGCAAGGTCGCTAATCGATGTTACTGTACTTGCAATTTGCACAGAAAAAATTCTTTTACACTCATAAAAGGCTAAAACGCCGATCTTTGTAACTCCTTCTTCAATAATAACATGCTCAATAATATCTTTATAATCGCTCCAAGGCGCTGGATAGGAACCAGTAAAATCAGGCATTTCTCCATCACCGGAAATAACAAGAACATGTTCGTAGAGGTTCCACAGGAGTTCTCCGGCAGTGCCGTTGTCGAGTTGGGCTTGTACAGTACCGGTACTGTATAAACCAAAAAAAAGAACAATAATAAACTTTTTCATAGAATCAACAACCGAATAACTGATAAATCCACTGCTCTTGCGGCGCTGATGACCAGTAAGGAAATGGATAATCCTTGACTTTTTCACTTACCGGATTATACGTAATTTTTACAGTATTGGTTACAGATAATCTACTTCCCTATTGTCCTTTTTTCATTTTTACTGTAATGTTACAATATCTGCCGTTTCACACAAAACACAATTTTATCAACAAGCCAATTTCATATCTTGTACAAACCACCCGGCAGTATTATTTCAATTACCAAGATTACTGCAAAATTTCAATAATGCCTTTAACTCATCCTCATTATCGAACCGGATTTTGTTATCTTGTACAAATTCCTCTATTTGTGCTCGATATTGAGGGAATTGTTTGGTAAAGGTTTTTGCGTTCTTGATCAGTATATATTTGCCATTTGACCCCACTATATAGTAAAAGTAATCTAAGGAGATGAGTACTTTTTCTTCCACGGTCAGGTTGTATTGCCGGTTGTCGCTGTTTATGCTGCTGTAAGATGTTATGGCCGAAGTAGAGGAATCCATTCCGTATGCTCCCTTTTTGCTGTGTTGTGCCACATTGCCCCTGCGCCTCACCCGCAACTGATATTTTCCGGTTGACAGCAATTCTTCTGTGAATTCCTTTTCATTGAAGGGGTAGAACCTCCTCTTGTCGATATTTAACACGACTACATCCCTCGCGTTTGCCAAAGCCTTTACCTGATTATTTTCCAAAAACTGCATTTCGCCCAGCAACATGTTATAGTTTAACTTTCCTTTTCCGCTATACCCCTTGTAATAAACATCCCCATCAGTAAACTCGGGAAAAAGAAATTGCATTTGGGTCGAAACTTTTTGGGAAATGTCTTCACCCGAAGCCGCTTCTATGACTTGTCTGTTTTGTGCTGAAACCCAGACCGGAATCAACAACAATAGGAATACATACTTTTTCATATCAAAACTATTTTAAGTGATTATACATTAATATTGTTCATTTTCTACTCCTTTCTCAATTCCTGATTACCTGATAACTCCCATCTTCATTCAATCGAACAATCGCAGATGCTGTTGCCGGTTGTTGGTCATCCTGTCGCCAGCGGACAATATAATCAACGGCTTCCCTGATATTACCGGATATCTCGTCGAATATACAGGGCGTAGGTTGTCCACTAATATTTGCTGAAGTGGCAACAATCGGTTTGCCAAATGCCTTGATGAGTTGTTGGCAAAACGGATCCTGAACAATACGGATACCGATGGAACCATCAGCAGCTATCAGATTTGCCGCCAAATTTTTAGCTTTTGGATAGATGATACTCAAAGGTCTTTCGGCTTTTTCCATCAACTGTACAACAATTTCCGGCACATCATCTACGTAAGCGGCAAGCGCATCAAAACCATCTACCAGCGCGAGCATGGTTTGCGTCTCATTGCGATGTTTAATGGCATAAATACGTTCGACAGACATACTGTTTACGGCGTCACAACCAATCCCCCAAACTGTATCTGTGGGGTAAAGAATCACTCCACCCTGTATAAGTAATTCCAACGATTTTTCAATATCGTCCCGGAACATGATGATTCATATCATTTACCAAATTCTTTCCTGATAATATCCACAAAATCAAGCTTTTCCCAAGCAAAAAATTCCACCTGTTTTGTGGTTTCACCATTGTAATACACTTTTACTTCTTTTGTATACGGCTCATTACCAAAGTGTCCGTACTTTACGGTATCTCTGAAAATCGGGTTTTTCAAGCCGAAACGTTTGATGATACTGTACGGCCTCATGTCGAATATTTTGATAATTTTTTCAGCGATTTCGCTGTCAGACATGCTCACCTTAGAAGTGCCGTAAGTATTGACATACAACCCCACCGGCTGCGCAACGCCAATGGCATACGCCACCTGTACCAGCACTTCGTCGGCAACGCCTGCCGCTACAATGTTTTTGGCGATATGACGTGTTGCATACGCCGCCGAACGGTCTACCTTCGAAGCATCTTTTCCTGAAAATGCGCCGCCGCCATGAGCTCCTTTGCCACCGTAAGTATCTACAATGATTTTTCGTCCTGTAAGACCGGTATCGCCATGTGGCCCGCCAATCACAAATTTACCGGTCGGATTGACATGCAGGATAAAGTCTTGATCAAAAAGTTTCTGTATTCTTTCGGGTAATTCCCGAATCACCCGTGGGATTAATATCTCTTTAACATCATTACAGATAACATCCAGCATCTTTGCTTCTTCTTCGAAATCGTCGTGTTGAGTCGATACTACAATGGTATGTACTTTGTTCGGTTGACCGCTGTCTGCATATTCAACCGTAACCTGCGATTTGGCGTCGGGACGGAGGTACTGCATCTGTCGGCCTTCCCGCCGAATTGCGGTCAATGTGGTCAACAAACGGCGCGACAGTACCAGCGCCAGCGGCATATACTCGTCAGTATCGCGACAGGCATAGCCAAACATCATTCCCTGATCGCCGGCGCCCTGTTCTTCCTCTCTGGTGCGTACCACGCCCTGGTTGATGTCGGGCGATTGTTCGTGAATGGCAGAAAGTACGCCACATGAATTGCTTTCGAACATGTAATCGCCTTTGGTATAACCAATATCGTAAATAACCGCCCTGGCAACCTGCTGTACATCCACATATTCTCGGGTTTTCACTTCACCGCTCAATACCACCAAACCGGTGGTAACCAATGTTTCGCAAGCAACTTTTGATTCGGAGTCACGACGTAAAAACTCGTCTAACAAAGCATCCGAAATCTGGTCGGCAACTTTGTCGGGATGACCTTCGGAAACATATTCCGATGTAAATAAATAAGCCATAATTTTTTATACTTTCAAAAATATTTTATATTTGTACATGTGATGAATGATGAAAAAAAGAATCCCAAACTGGCACAATGCAACGCACATCGGATAAAACGTTCCGGTGTACTGTTCCAATCCATGCATCCAGTATTGTGCAATTCCTCCCAACTGGAAACATTGCTGCAACATGTATGCTGCAATGGCGTTGAGACCAAATATACGCAATCCGCGCGTCCACCATGAATCGATCTTCATTTTGTCGGTAATCAGGAATGCAAGCGCCAGCAACAAGTAACAAATACCGCTACTGTACAGCACCATTGCGCTCGACCATATTTTTTTGACAATGGGTTGGTGAATGCCCAATAACAAACCGGCTACAATCAATCCTACTCCTGTTAATGACAAGCGTATCAATTTTTTATTTTCACTGATCTTTTCTTTTAGCATTAACCCTGCATAATAACCCGAAAAAACTGTTGCTCCGAACGATATACTGGTAAGCAGCCATGTATATTGGGTTTTTGCGTTCATGAGCGAACCGAAAACGATACGGTCAATATACATGGCAAAATTGCCATCAGGTGTAATGACGCCTCTTCCAACACCCGGAACAGGCGCAAAAGCAAGCAACGCCCAATAAACAACTACCAAAGATATTCCTGCGGCTAATTGTGCAGTAACTTTTTTGAGGTTCAGCACGATCAGCGCAGTAATCAGATAACCAAAGGCTATGGATTGTAAGGTGTTGCTGTAAATTTCAAAGGTATCGAGTTTCAGGTCAAGCAATCTCCCCTGAACAATCCACCCTAAAAAGAACAAAATACAAAAACGTCTCAATACCTTGGCGTATATCTTTGCTTTACTGTATCCGGCATTGATCAATTTGCCAAACGAGAATGGCATGGACAGGCCGGAAGTAAATAAAAACAACGGCATGATGAGGTCCCATGCAACAAAACCTTCCCAATTGACATGTGTTAATTGACGATAGAGAGGTTCCAGGGATTCGGATTCGAACCCTCTTATCAAACGCAGGAGTACTTCGCCCGCCCCTACCAGAAAAAACATGTCGAAGCCCCGCAATACATCAATGCAAGCTAACCTTTGCCTGATAATGTTATTATCCTTTTCCATACATGTTGTTTATACTGAATATAATTGTTGATTTTGGTATGAGAATATTTTAAAAATGCAAAGATAAATTAATTTCAGAGATTTTCTTTTACTCATGTTAAAAATTTTCCTGAATTGTTCCGGCAAATTGTCGATGGGTGTTTCTGGCTCTCTCTGAAAATTCATCCATAACAAAAACATCCTGTATTACTTCTTTAATCATCTTCTCTTGTTTTCACTTCAACAGCTTCTCCTTTAGCAACTTTTGCGAATTCGTAAGGCGAAACTGCAACTTTCTCCGTAATAAACTCCGGAACGTTGTACGATTTAGTAGATAAATCGTAGTACATAGGGTCTTTTTGCGGCAAAAGGAATGGAGTATGCGCATTGCCTTCCATATCGAAATAGCAGAGGTAGGGACGCGTGAAAGTACCGTCCGTGCGACGGCTGCTAAAGACCATCCAGCGACCGTTCGTCGACCATGAATGATAACTGTCGCTCTGGTCGCTGTTGATGGCTGACATGTTACTCATCTCTCCCGTTTCCATGTTCAGAAGATAAAGATCGTTTTCGCGGTGCCAGATGGGAAAGGTACCATAGTTGGACATGCAGAAAACCATGTATCGTCCGTCGGGCGATATGCGCGCTAATGCGACGCTTTTTCCGGTTCGCGCCGACGATACGATAGTGTCGATCTCATTGCCAAATTGTCCTGTGGAAACATCAAAAGCAATGCGCAGCAGGTCGTAGCGCAACGAATCGTACTGCTGCGGCATCTGCCGCGCCGGAGCGCTGCAAAAATAGAGGTATTGTCCGTCGGGCGACCACTCGGGAAATGTCTCAAAATACTTTCGCGAACAAATCAGGCTGTCGGTAAAAATGGTATGGGTTTCGGTATCATATAACACCAAATCTGAAGCCATGTCGTAGACTTCCACCTTGTTGGCGTTCATCGCGTGAAATTCCTGTCGAGTGGTGTTGACCGAGAATGCCACATAACGTCCGCCAGGATGCCAACGCGGGTACACTCCAGCTGATAGCATTCCTGGCGCTTTGGTATTGATTTTGCTCACTTTCCCATCTTTAACAAAGAGGGTGCCGGCATGTTGCTGACGGATATGAAACAACATCGTTTGCGGTTCGTTTTTGCAGAAAGAGTGACAGTTCATACAATTGCCGCCGGTCAGTTGATTCAGCATGACGGGCGTTTCATCGAAATTTTCCAATCGTCGCTGGTAAATACCCATCCGGTTCCATGCCTCGTAACCGGGTTCAATCAGACGATAGGCTAACCACGAATCGACAGGTTCGGGGGCTATGGTAAACCGTAGCGGAGCGTAGCGCTCCCATCCGGAAGCCTTTTTTTTAAAAATGCTCACCTCCATGAGTTCGCCACGATGAGCAGCCAGCAGATTTTTCCACTTGCGCACAGGAATCGAGACCTTGCCACGACACGAAACATCGAACGAATCTTTCCCTGCTACGGCAAAACGAACCGAAAAATGCGAGCTTTCCTCACGGATCATGAAATTCAGCGGAGCTATGTTATAAGGTATCACCGTTCCATAGTAGGGCGGGTGAATGTCAGCCTGTCGGCTAATCTGCGAAAAGTCGCTGCCCGGCTTGCTGCAGGCAGTGAACAGCAACGCCAGAACGACAGTGATTTTAATACCTGTTCTGTTCATCTTTTTTCTTTAAGTTGGAGGGTTCAACGAAATGTACATAATACCAGTAGGTATTACCGAATTGTTTTTTCAACTGCTCGAAATTGCGCTTATTGCCTTGCGCCACTTTGAATGCCTGTGCATACCGGTCAAAACGATCGCGTGTAGTCTGACTGACAGGATACTGAGTAAATAATTCGTCGCTTGCCTGTACCGCATTTTGGTATACCATCAACGCCTCCTCGTAATGGGCGGGTATACCCTGATAGTCAAAATTTCCGAAAAAACTGTCCATGCACCATTTCACCATTTCGATATCCTTTTGCAACATATAGTATGCCATCAAATACTCGAAAGCCAAACGGTGTTTCGGGTTCGATTCCAGTAACATGAGCAACGAGTAGTCGGGCTGCTGGCAAGTGATGAAGAAATCGCTGCCGCGATAAGATGCGGGCGCGTCGGGATGATGAAAAGTTGTGTCGGCCATTGCCATAGCAAGATATGTCCGTTGCTGCTTCGCCCATTTGCGGTAAGCAAGGCTGCGATCGAAATAGCGGAGGTATTTGTCGACTGTAGCCGGATCGCGTCGTACAATGTTAGTGACAACTAACCGGCGCAGGGTGGCTGCATTAGGCTCTTTCGGGCTTGAAACCAACGCCTCAAAGGCGCAATGCTCAGCTTCGGCAATTATCCCCAAACGGTAATAGACCTCGCCCGAATACCACAACGAAAAATAGTTCAGTTGCCAGTCGAGAAACAAACCGGCAACCCCTACCTGCCTGTACCGGAACATGTTGTAGGGCATCTGACCCGTCTCGGCAAGGGCGATGTTGGTTAAATAACAGGCTAAACGGTTACTGCCAGGATAAGTCCTGCCCAAAGACATCACCGATTCCCAGTTACCGCGTTGCACATCAAAAACCATCCGGTTGAGTGTCTCTGCCTTGCTGTCATTTGCCAAATAAGCACCGCTGACAGTTATCAATAATACTGCGAAACAATTGAAAACAATGCCTTTCCATGTCGAAAAGCACCATTGTTCCGTTCGCGATGCAATCAGTCGCCAAACGAGATACAACACCGGTAAGGAGAGCCATAAGGCCTGATGGGTAAGCGTGGGAAAAAGAAAATTTGCCGGAGTCAATGCAAAAAAGGCTTCAACGGCTGAAACCGTGTAAATCAAACGCCATGCCAGGCAGGGCAACAAAGCCGACCAAAACGACAGCAACAGTAAATACAGAAATATGCCCTGTCTGTTTTGTTGCCGGTCTTTCTTTTTTTGGGTTAATTCATGAATAATAACCATCACCGTTAATAACAAGGCGTTACCTCCGACGACGAAATACAGGACGGCGAATAGCGCCACACCTGCGCCATACCTTATCGGAAGAGGCAAGGACAGATACCCTCTGAAGGCGATCAGCATCAACAGAAGCCCTACCGCCGCCGACATGTCGAAGTGGATATTGCCAAACGACATCATGAGCAAAACGGCAGGTACAAACGGGATGAAGAACATCTGCCCCATGTTGCCGCACGACCGGCATACAGCATAAAATAGCAGAACGGCAGCCGACAAAACACCGGCTATCAAGAGAGCGCCTGCAACAGGATAAACATAAAACTGGGTGAGGAACGAACCCATATATCCAGCCAGTCCGCCGGGCCGGTCAAGATAGGTGCGAAAATACATCCCGTCGAACCGAAAAAGTTGTATTTGCTCATGATAGTACAGCACAAAAAAGCGGTTACAAAGATAAAACCACACCACTGCAAGCACGGCAAATCCGAAGAGTGTGAAACCTGCCGTCAACGAATATATCCGTCGTTGGGTCATAATGATATTTTTTGCAAAAGTATAAAAAAATGGGAAAAAACAGCTTTATTTTACTTCAACGATCCCGATTTTTTGTATCCGTTCCTCTATCCCCGATGCGTTTTTATCCACGCAATTCCGTTTCAATTTACTGCGACAGTCTGAATCGAACAGCGAAGAAACAAGAAACACAGCATTTTTTTTGCGAATCAAAAAAATGATTACATTTGCAGTTGATTTTACCAATTGTAACATGTCTATCTTTTCAGGAATAAAAGTACCTATATTGTTCAGTAAGTTACTGAATGGTATGATTTTTGCAGAGAGAGAGAGAGAGAGAGAGAGAGAGAGAGAGAGAGAGACTAACAGCCGATACATTGACTTGTATCGTGCTTTGCTGTGCGTTTTCCGGAAATTTTTTAAAACCCGCTGTATGGTTTTCACGCCATGCAGTGGGTTTTGTCATTTACCGTTTTTGCTTCAATCATTTGTTTAACATAAAAAAAGATATGCCTATGGGAACATAAAAAAAATCATCTTTTGAGGGATAACATAGTTTTGTCCCAAAACATTTTTTAGAAAATATATATTTTAGTTAAATTTAAATTATTAAAAATCAAGTATGAACAAAGTATCTATAATTAATTGGAATTTGCTGCGAAAAAAAATAGTTCTGTTTGCAGCAATATTTATGAGTGTAACCGCTGTTTTTGCCCAGCAGGCAACAATCAGTGGAACAGTGCTGGATGAGTTCGGCGAAAGCGCAGTGGGTGTCAACATTGTGGAAAAAGGAACCTTCAACGGGGTGACCACCGACATGAACGGAAATTATACCATTACCGTATCCAATGCTCAAACGGCAGTACTTCAATTCTCTTTTGTGGGATATTCTACGAAAGAAGAGATGATAGGCGATCGCACATTAGTGGATGTGACCTTGACGCCTTCGGTGATGAACCTCGATGAAGTAGTGGTGATAGGTTATGGTACGCAGACCCGTCGCGAAATCACAGGCTCTGTTACCAGCCTTACGCAGGAAAGTTTCAGAAAGGGCGTTACGCGTAATGCTGCCGACCTGTTGCAGGGTAAGGTAGCCGGATTGAGCATTGTTTCAGGTTCGGGCGCTGTGGGCAGTAATCCTGCCATTCGTTTGAGAGGTGTTTCTACATTGCAGAACGACCAGGGACCCTTCATTGTGATTGACGGCGTTCCGGGCGGTAATATCAATTCAGTGGCTCCGGAAGATATTGAGTCGATTTCGGTTCTGAAGGATGCATCAGCGGCTGCTATCTACGGTTCGCGTTCGGCAGGCGGGGTGATACTTATCACTACCAAGCGGGGTCAGGCGTCCAGGACTTCTATTTCATACAGCGGTTATCTGGCGGTTTCAACGCTTGCCAACAAACCCGATCTGATGAATGCAAGTCAATGGAAGGAATATGCAAAAGCAAACGGCAGGGATATGACGCCCTACGATAAGTATGGAGCCGATACCGACTGGTTTGAAGAAATCTCGCGCACGGCGCTTTCGCAAAATCATAACCTGTCCATGTCGGGCGGTTCGTCGAAAAGCAATTATCGCGCTTCGTACAACTATCTGAATGCTCCGGGTGTGATACGCGACGATGCTTTAGAAAGGCACAGTTTTCGCTTCCAGTTCCAGCAACGCGCCATCAACGACAGGTTGCGCTTTTCGTTCACCGGCGCAGGAACGTTGACCTCAAGGGATGAACACAACGGAGGCAATTTTGTGCTTGCTGCCAACATGTTGCCTGTATATCCCGTGAAACTTTCCGATGGGTCGTGGTTCGAATCATTTGATTATGACCAGGGTAATCCGGTGAGAAACCAGACATACAATTCGAACAATTACCAAAGAAGTGACTTTTATGCTCAGGGCGAATTGGCTTTTACCATTTTCACCGGGTTGGATATCAGGACTTCCCTCTATAAGAAACGGGAAATGCAGGACAGAAACCAGTATCGTAACTCCGAAACACAACAGGCGCGTAATGACGGAGGCGGATTTGCCTGGCGGCAGAGCGAGGTGTGGGACACTGATATGATGGACTGGTTCCTTGAGTATAGAAAACCAATCGGCGGAAGTCACAAAATCAGTGCTTTAGCCGGTTATTCGTGGGAAGAAAACAATTACAGGAGATTTCGTGCGCAAAATCGCAATTTCGTAACCGATGTTGTTGGTTCGAACAGTTTGCAATCCGGACAGGGGCTGAGAGCGAACGATGTTGAATCGGCGCGTGACATGAATCGCCTGATTGCGTTCTTCGGTCGCGTCAATTACAGTTATGAAGATCGTTATATGGTCACGGCTACCTTGCGTAGAGACGGTTCATCCAAGTTCGGTAAAAACAACAAATGGGGAACATTCCCGTCGATTGGCGTTGCCTGGGGNATTTCGCAGGAAAACTTCATGCAGGGCGCCGTTACCTGGATTGACGACCTGAAGTTGCGCGCAGGCTACGGCGTGACCGGTAACCAGTCGGGCTTCAGTCCCTACCGTTCGCTGGAGCGTTACGGCACCAACAATACCTATTACGACGAAGGCACATGGAAGACTGCCTACAGGATCGACCGGAATCCCAACCCCGACCTGAAATGGGAATCGACCGCCATGCTCAATGTCGGTATTGACTTCGGCTTGCTCAACGGACGTCTGAACGGTACAATCGAATGGTACAACAAAAAAACAAGCGACATGCTTTACGAATACGTCGTGCCGACTCCGCCGTTTATGTATGACCGGATGTTTGCCAACGTAGGCGATTTGACCAATACGGGCGTTGAGTTGGCGCTCAACTGGAATGTGATGCATACCAGAGATTTCAACTGGACAACGACCCTGACCGTCGACCACAATAAAAACGAAATCACCCGCCTTTCCAAAAACGAGTATACCACCGACAAAATCTATGTGGGCGACTCATGGGTGCGCGGAGGTTCGGGCAATACATCGCACGTGATTGAAGAAGGACGTCCGTTAGGACAATTTTATGGATGGAAATTCATTGAATTTGACAAAGA
>JGI24702J35022_10000839_pt1 | contig 18973 bp, 23 predicted proteins | sample TergutTh196P4_FD_35022 | JGI IMG/M metagenome (IMG submission 35022)
CATGGCTTATTTTTCCGTTATGGCTGAAGGTTGTCCTTTCCGCCAGCATGTAATGGCAGGGGAAGGTCGCTCCTCGGGAATACTATATTTAGCGGGGTTGGTTTGTGGAGTGATTTTCTATAATTTGGCTATCATTCCCTACTTGAAAACTTTTACAATTACCTGATGGTATAAAGCGAAGTGGCAACCTTGTTAGGTTGCCGAGCCCCAAGGAAGAAAACAAGGGAGGACTGCCGTTGCAAATTCTCCCTTGTTTTTGTAGTATGATATGCTAGGTTATGGATAGTCGGAAACGAGCGCTAATCTTTACAAGGATGGATGAGTCGCCGTTTTTTATTAAGGAGTGCATGAATGAACAGTGAAACACTTGATTTAGAAACCATGCGTCATTCAGCAGCCCACGTTATGGCGGAAGCAGTGAAATCGGTATTTCCCACTGCTCGCTTTGGTATTGGGCCGGCAATTGAAAATGGTTTTTATTACGATTTTGAGCTTCCCCGAACTCTAACACCGGAAGACTTACCGCTAATCACTCAAAAAATGCAGGCTATTATTAGCCAAAACATGCCTTTTACCAGGACTGATGTGAGCAAAGAGCAGGCTCGGAGTATACTAGCGGATCAACCTTACAAAATGGAGCTGATTGATGAAATTCCATCCGGTGAAACAATTAGCTTGTATACTCAGGGTAGTTTCACTGATTTATGCCGTGGCCCGCATATTGCCAGTAGTGGAGAGATAAAGGTATTTAAATTAACCGGTATTGCCGGTGCTTATTGGCGAGGCGATGAGCATCGTCCGATGTTACAGCGGATTTATGCCGCTGCTTTTGCTACCCAACAAGAACTTGATGACTATCTGACGCTACAGGAGGAAGCCGCTAAACGTGACCATCGCAAATTGGGGCGTGAACTGGAAATATTCATCTTTGATGATGATGTGGGTCCCGGTTTACCGCTTTGGCTACCCAATGGAGCGGCTATGATTGATGAAATTGAGAACTTGGCTAAGGATATTGAAGCACGGCATGGTTATGTGCGCGTAAAAACTCCGCATGTCACTAAGGAGACGCTTTTCCTGCGTAGCGGGCATTTACCATACTACGCCGAAAGCATGTATCCGCCAATGGAATTGGAAGGTGTGCGTTACTACATTAAACCGATGAATTGTCCTTTGCATCATAAAATTTACGCCAGTAAGCCGCGTTCCTACCGTGATTTGCCTTTAAGGCTGGCGGAATACGGTACCTGTTATCGCTACGAAAAGTCGGGAGAGTTGTTTGGGCTGATGCGTGTGCGCTCAATGCAGATGAACGATGCTCATATATACTGCACTGAGAAGCAATTTGAGCAGGAGTTTATGGCGGTCATACGTTTGTATTTGGACTATTTCAAAATATTTGATATCTCGGAGTACGTGATGCGTCTAAGTACTCACACGGCTACGGGGTTGGGTAAGAAATATGTCGATAACCCTGAGCTTTGGCTTAAGACTGAAAGCATGGTACGCCAAGCTATGAACAGTAATGGCGTACCTTTTGTGGAAATTCCTGACGAAGCTGCCTTTTATGGTCCTAAAATTGATGTGCAGGTCAAAAGTGCCATCGGGAGAGAGTTCACCCTCGCTACAAACCAAGTCGATTTTGCTCAGGCGGAACGCTTCGAGTTGGAGTATACCAATGAGAACGGAGAAAAAGAACGTCCATTGATTATTCACCGTGCTCCTTTGAGTACACATGAACGATTAATCGGATTTTTGCTTGAGCATTATGGAGGTGTTTTGCCGGTGTGGCTTGCGCCGCTACAAGTGGTAATCATTCCGGTGACGGATGGGCATATTGCTTATGCTGAGAAGTTGGAAACTGCTCTCAAAGACTTGGCATTGAGAGTGAAAGTTGATTCACGTTCTGAGCGCATGAACGCCAAAATACGCGAGGCTCAAAAGAGCAAAATTCCTTGCATGCTGATAATCGGAGAAAAGGAAGTGACTGAAGGAACTGTTTCGATAAGGTTGCGCAGTGGTGAGCAAATTAACAATTATGCCTTTGAGGGTTTTGCAAAAGGACTGCAAAAATGTGTTATGGACAAAGCTAAGGACTTTGCAGTATAATACCCAATTGCGTGTCAAAATATTTTGACACGTAGAGTATGTACGGAGGTTATTACCAGTATAATTAAGGAATTACGCATTAACCAGATGATTCGAGGGCGCGAGGTGCGCTTGGTGGGCGACAAGGGTGAGCAGCTAGGAGTTATGGCTTTGTATCAGGCCCGCGAGATAGCTGAGAAAGCTGGTCTTGATCTGGTAGAGGTGGCGCCAACAGCCGTACCGCCGGTTTGTCGCCTTATGGACTATGGAAAGTACAAATACGTACAGACCAAAAAAGAGCGTGAGGCTAGGAAAAGTCAAAAAATAGTTCTGCTACGAGAGATTCGTATGCGACCCAAAATTGGTGACCATGACTTTGATGCCAAAGCGCGCACCGCTCGTAAATTGCTGGAGGACGGAGACCGGGTAAAAGTGACTGTTATGTTCCGTGGGCGCGAGAACACCCATCCGGAACTGGGAATTAAACTGATTTTGCGTATGGCAGAAACTCTGAAAGATGTTTCTACCATTGAAAAGGAGCCTTTGCGAGAGGGGGCTAGACTGCACTCGATATTAATTCCGTTCTCGGCAAAGACGGTAAAAGCTAAGGAAGAATCAACCGAGGAAACACAGGAGAAACAAGATGCCTAAAATTAGGACGCACAAGGGTGCCAGTAGTCGCTTCCATATCACTGGAACCGGCAAGATTATGCGTATGAAAGGCGGCAAGAGCCATCTGCGTCGCAATAAGTCGCATCGTACCAAGAGCTTATTTGACGAAATGATTCCGCTGAGCGCACGTGATCGTGTTCGCATCAGTCGGCTTATTCCAAATGGTGTTTAAGGAGAATTATAATGGCTAGAGTAAAAAAAGGTGTTACGGCGCGACGGCGCCATAAAAAAATATTGAACTTAATGAAAGGGCAGAGAGGGACTCGTAGCACCTTGTATCGACGGGCGCATGAGTCGTTGCTTCACTCTTTGAGTTATTCCTACGATCATCGTCGCGCACGTAAGGGCGATATGCGCCGTCTGTGGATTACTCGCATAAACGCGGCAAGCACAGCAAACGGAATGAGTTATAGCCAATTTATGGAAATGCTGAAGAAGTCTGAAATTGGTCTTAACCGAAAAATATTGGCCGATATGGCTGTTCGTGACCCTGAAGCATTTGCAAGTTTGGTAAGACAAGGGCTTTCTGCCCAGTAGAGGATGTAATTTATGAAAATGGTAACAAAACGCACTCATTGCCCAGCTTGTAGTAGGTTGGTTATGCCTAAAGTACAGGGGAGTGGCGAAACTACTAAACTGATATGTCCTTTCTGCGATATGGTGTTGTATGTCAAAGAGGATTGGGGCTGGCGTTTTCCTAAAGAAATGGTACGTGCTACAACAAATGTTAAGTAATTTTATCTCTGATGTCTCTGATAGTTGCGGATAATATCACAAAAAGAGAGGAAATATTTCCTCTCTTTTTGTTAGGAATTGTAGATTGGAGATAATAAGCGAAAATCAGCACATTGATTGTTTCACCAAAGCTTGTTTTGCTTAATAATTGCAGGTTCTAGCAATCCCCAATTATTGCTAACTATTAATTCACGGAGATTGCATTCATCAATAATGCTGTCAATTTCATCTGCCGTATGCTCATCGTTAGCATCCAAGTTTCTTCTTAAACTCGGCGTCATATTTGCGTCTTAGTATAGACATTTGTAAGGTTTCCTCCTTTTATCCATTTTGAGACTACCTTAACTTCCTGTCCTCTATTGTAACGTGGAGCCGTTTGGCTTACTGCAGAAACTAGTATTAGTTATATATTGCACGAAAATAGTCCAACACAATACGGAATCGGGAAGCGTCCCCGGAGAGATTCGAACTCTCGACAAGATGCTTAGAAGGCACCTGCTCTGTCCATCTGAGCTACAGGGACGTATGTTTATTTTATAACAAAATAAATAGCTTTGCTACTTGCTGCTCGAGAATGCATTTTTGGCATGGAAATGAAATAAGACCACTAATGAGACATATAAACTGGTTAAGCTATCAAACTTCGAAGTATGCTGATTAGCACACACAGTGAATATGTGCCGTTTATCCATAAGTTAGCTTTAAAAATGCCTATCATATGATAGCCTCGCTGCATTGGAGAGAGCTTGGCAGTTATCAAATCAAGAATAGACCTTCTGCCTGCAAATAAGCCTAATGGGAGGATAAATAATCCCCCTCTAAAGAATACAATCAGGGTTACAGCGACAAATAAAATCCATATTGAAAGTAGCATGCGATGTAAGAGACATGCTTTTGAGCGCCCTAATAAAATGGGAAGAGTTTTTCTTCCAGCACCATGGTCTCGTTCAATATCGCAGGTGTTATTAGTCAGCATAATCATGGAAATGCCCATCATCAGAGGGGAGAAAAAATAAACTGTTTGCCAATTGATTTCTCCGGTCATTGCGGAGTAGACAGCTATTGGCAATAAAATGCCCATAGCAACTCCTGAAGTAAATTCACCCAGAGGCATATATGATAGTGGTTGTGGACCGGCAGAATAAGCAATTACGATGGCTGTACCAATTATACCGATAATCAGCGGCATCATATTGGTTGTACAAATAACATAAACACCAAGTGCTAAAGCTGCCAAGAGAAAGCATATACTGATAAGGCGTACTCTGCGTGGGTTATAACTGTTGAAAACTAGAATTGCGTCATCGTTGGGGGGCGAATTCTCAATAGTGTCGGTACCACGTATAAAATCATAATAATCGTTGAATGAATTCACGGATGATTGCATTAGGATTGCCGCAAAGAGTAAAGCGTAGAACAATAGCACTGTAAATTGGCCTTGCCCCAAAGCTAGTATACTTGCGAATAATACGGGCATTATTGAGGCAGGAGCCCATGAATGTGGCGCTGCCAATTGGAAAATTACTTTTGGCGTGATATTTTGGTACGCCCTACTGGAGTTTTTTGGCTTTTGACTCATAGATAATAGTGCTTTCTAATGATTTTGTCCTGCTAGCGAGTGAGCAATATATTCACAGTTTCTTGCAAAGACGAGTTGCTACGTACGCATAAATGTATCATAATAGGCCAAAGAAATTCAAAAACCACAGTTCTAGTCGGACTTTCTTCGTGAAGTAATCAAGATTCAATGGTTCGCTTGATATTGGACGATGTTCATAATTTCCCTGTTATGTGCCGCAAAGAATTAGAACTTAAGGAGTTCAAGGATGCCAATAACCGAAATACTTGCCCAGAATGCAAAGCTGTATGGTGCGCAAAAATGCCTGACAGAGATTAACGCTGAATTGGAGGCTAAAAATCCTCTGCCATGGAAAGAATTTGCCTTAGTGGAGGCGGCATATGCTGTGAGTTATCGCAAAGAGTTGAGTTGGCGTACTTTTGATGAAAAAGCCAATCAATTTGCTCATTTTTTGCTTGAGCATGGGTGTCAGCGAGGTGATAAGGTCGGTATACTTTTAATGAACTGTATTGAGTGGTTACCGATTTACTTTGGCATACTGCGTGCTGGTGCTGTTGTGGTTCCCCTTAATTTTCGCTATTCGGCTGATGAGATAAAATATGCTTTGGAATTAGCAGATGTCTCAATGCTGGTGTTCGGGACGGAGTTCGTTGAGCGTTTGAGAGTGATTAAAGATGATATTTCGTCTGTAAAACAGTTTTTATTTGTCGGTGATGACTGCCCTGATTTTGCCGAAAGCTATGACAAATTGGTGGCTGTTTGCTCAAGTGAGCCTCTTGACATAAAGATAGCCGACGAGGATGGCGCGGCCATTTATTTCTCCTCTGGCACAACCGGTTTTCCCAAAGCGATTCTGCATTCACATAAAGCTTTAGTTTATTCATGCCAAGTTGAACAGGCACATCATGGCCAAACGCGAGAGGACATCTTCTTATGTATTCCTCCCTTATATCACACCGGTGCCAAGATGCATTGGTTTGGCAGTTTGTTGGTAGGGGGTAGTGCGGTGCTTTTGCGCGGTGTACGCCCTAAATGGATTATTGAGACAGTGGCCAAGGAAAAAATATCGATAGTGTGGCTTTTGGTTCCTTGGGCGCAGGACATATTAGATGCTATTGAGAGTGGAGAAATAAAACTGGAAGATTATGACTTAAGTGCTTGGCGGTTGATGCACATTGGTGCCCAGCCCGTTCCTCCCAGCCTAATTAAGCGCTGGAAGCAATATTTCCCAAATCATGAGTACGATACTAACTATGGTCTTTCGGAATCAATCGGACCAGGAGCCGTTCATTTGGGAGTGGAAAATATTCACAAAGTAGGTGCGATTGGTAAAGCCGGATATAAATGGCAGACCAAAATTGTGGATGAAAAGGGAGTTTCCGTTAAACAAGGGGATGTGGGTGAACTCATACTCAATGGTGACGGAGTAATGCGGTGTTATTATAAGGATTCTGAGGCTACGGCTGCCACAATTAAGGATGGCTGGCTCTATACCGGCGATATGGCGCGCCAAGACGAGGACGGGTTTATTTTCTTGGTGGATCGCAAAAAAGATGTAATCATCACCGGTGGAGAAAACATTTATCCTGTGCAAATTGAGAATTTCTTACGCGGAAACGACAAAATTAAAGATGTAGCGGTAATCGGAATGGCAGATTATAGGCTGGGCGAAATTTCGGTGGCAGTTATTGAAACTAAACCGGGGATGGATTGCGCTGAGGAAGAAATAAAACAGTTTTGTTTGCAGCTCCCGCGCTATAAACGTCCTTACAAAATTATCTTTGATTCTGTGCCGCGGAATGCGACCGGTAAAATTGAAAAGCCAAAATTGCGCGAAAAGTATTGCGGCGGAAGTATCGTAAAAAAACAGATAGAAGTCTGAGTGGGCAGTCGAAAATACAGCAAATGGCTTGGTTATTTCATGCGTGTGAAGTGGATTTGATGACCTCTTTTATTTGTCGCAGAACATGCTCTCAAGTAAAGTAATTGAGGGAAGCTGTTTTTTCTGCCATCTTTCTTTCAGGGATGTTTTGTTGAAGCAAGTGCGGCTAGTTGTGTTTCAATTTCGGCGGCAGAAACTCCTGAAACGCGAATTAGCTTATGGCGGGATTTTATTCCTTTTATTAGGCTAAGCTCGTTTTTTTGCTTTCCCAGAATGGAACAGAGGTATTCAAGCAACGCTTCATTGGCTTTACCTTTTGTAGGTGGGGCAGAAATTTTAACCTGCCATTCTCTGCCTATAAGCCCATGTAGGAGGTTCTTTTTGGCACTTGGTGTCACACGCACAGGGATTAGGGTGCTATTGGGTTCATCCATTGTATTAAAACATACCCCTCCAGTTTTGTGGTATATTCTCGTTGTCAAGTTTAACATATTTTGAACTTAAAACGAGATAATGACGCAACCCGCACAAAAAATAATTGAATTGTTAGGTCGAAAAAAACTGACTTTGGCAGTGACCGAATCAGCCACTGGTGGCTTGATATCACATATGCTTACCAGTGTCCCCGGATCATCTGCGGTCTACAAAGGTTCGGTGACAGCTTATTCCAACCAAGTCAAAATGAATGTGCTGGGGGTTAAAGCCGAAACGCTGGAGAAATTTGGTGCGGTGAGTTCCCAAGTGGCCGAGGAGATGGCGCTTGGAGGTTGTCGGGTGCTGGATGCCGATATCTGTGTTTCTGACACTGGTATTGCCGGACCGGGTGGCGCCACATTTGAAAAACCAGTCGGGCTTTTTTATCTTGGTCTTGCACATCACCGGGTGGCCTTTAGTCAAAAGTGCCTTTTTCATGGTAATCGTGATGAGAATAAAGATTATGCAGCCCAAACTGTTTTGGATTGGTTAGACAAATACATACAAAATGGGAGAGTATGAGATGCCGATATATCAAAATGAACAACCTTCATTCCGAGTGGTTACCTGTTTTTTGATGCGCGATGAAAAAATACTTATCCTTAAGCGTTCCAATAAAGTCGGTACATTTCGCGGGAAGTGGGCCGCTTTGTCTGGTTTTGTGGAATCATACCCGCAGCATCAAGCTTTGACTGAAATTCATGAAGAAACCAGACTGGAAAAAGCGGATATCGAGCTAGTGAAAGCAGGGATTCCTTTCGAAGTTGAGGATGAAGAAAACAGTGTTACTTGGGTTATTCATCCGTACTTATACCAAGTTGTCAGCCAGAAAGAAATCTGCATTGATGAAGAGCATTTTGAATTTGAATGGATTGAACCGGACGCTCTTTCAAAATACGATACTGTCCCTGGTCTGGAAGAAGCATTGGCTCGGGTTACTGAAGTTGATGAGGAATAATGCAACTGTCTGATTATCCCTCAACGCCAGATAAGCGGCTCCTGTTGGATCTGACTATTGAACGAATGCCTTTTGGTCGTTATAAGGGGACTCTCTTATGCAATCTTCCTGAGCCTTATCTTGTTTGGATGAGCAATAACGGTTTCCCTGAAGGACGACTGGGGGTAATGTTATCGTCGCTTTTGGAAATTAAATCCAGTGGATTGGGATACTTGTTAAAGAATATTCAAAAGATGGAATAAGGATGCCTTATTTCTCTAAGAACACAAATTACTTCCCCGCTTTTTTGCAGTAATTGCTTCATGGTATTATCGGGGCGCTGTTTGCTAAGCTTAAGATAATTGCGTCGCTGATACGGCGGTGATATACTGGTCTGCCCTAATAAAATATAGTTTAGAAAGATGTAATATGAGACGTGTTGATGGTCGTCCTTTTGATGCTTTACGCAAAGTTAGTATTACCACTGGATTTCAGAGTTTCGCGGAAGGTTCTGTATTAATTGAACTTGGACGGACACGCGTTTGCTGTTCGGTGACTTTGCTTGAGAAGGTGCCGTCCTTTTTAAAAGGGCAAGGTTCGGGGTGGGTAACTGCGGAGTATTCAATGTTGCCGCGCTCAACTCTTACCCGCTCGCCGCGCGATTCCACTCAAGGTAAAATATCCGGACGTAGCCATGAAATTCAGCGCTTGATTGGTAGAGCTCTGCGTTCGGTCACTGATTTAACTGAGTTGGGCGAACATTCACTTATGGTTGACTGTGATGTTTTACAAGCTGATGGCGGGACACGTACAGCCTCCATCACTGGAGCGTATGTGGCTTTGTACCAGGCGTTGCAGACCATGGCCAATATGGGAATCATTTCATCAATTCCTCTCAATGGAGCAGTAGCGGCTACCTCGGTGGGTTTTGTTCGCGGGAATATGCTGTTGGATTTGTGTTATGAAGAAGACTTCAATGCCGAAGTTGATTTCAATGTTGCGATGACTGACAAAGGTGATTTCGTGGAATTGCAGGGAACAGGCGAGAGTAAGCCGTTTTCACGAGAAAATTTAGACGAATTGTTAAACCTAGCCAAACGAGGCATTAGTGAACTCCTCTCTGCGCAACAGGAAGCGATTAACAAATTAAAGTTCAATTAACCCTGCCGGATGTTGACTCCTGATGGCGATCTTTGATACGTGCGGGATATTCTTGTTAAGGTCTTACTTGCCAGTCTCCGTAGACGAGCCATTTGTATGAAGTGATTTCTTTCAGCCCAAGTGGTCCGCGGGCGTGCATTTTTTGTGTGCTTATTCCGACCTCGGCCCCTAATCCGAACTGCGCCCCATCAGTATAACGCGTGCTGGTATTGACCATAACGGAAGCGGCGTCTACTTCATTGAGAAATCGCTCGGTGTTGGAATGGTTTTCGCTTAAAATGGCTTCTGTATGCCCAGAACCGTAGCGTGCGATGTGTTCGAGTGCCATATCCAATGACTCCACTACTTTTACGGCTAGAATTAACGACAGGAATTCTTTTCCCCAATCCTCACTTGTTGCTGAAACTAATCTTAAGCCCTCGTGATTTCGTAGAATTTCCAGTGATGATTGGTCGCAACGCAGTTCTACCCCTGCTTGGTTTAACTCTTGTGCCATCAGAGGAAGGAAAGAAGTGGCAATATCTTGATGTATCAGCACGGTATCCAACGCGTTGCAAACGGTGGGGCGCTGGACCTTGGCGTTAAAGATGATATGCGAAGCTTTTTCAATATCGGCTGTGGTGTCGACAAAGGTGTGGCATACGCCAATTCCTCCGGCAACTACGGGAATCTGTGAGTTATCACGGACAAATTTGATTAATCCCGCACCTCCGCGAGGGATAATAAGATCAATAACGTCACGCATTTTTAGAAGGTCGTAAACCAATGCCCTGTCAGTGTTTTCAATCAGTTGTACCGCATCAACCGGCATTTTGGTTTTGGTTAAGGTTTGCCTTATAACTTCCGTCAATGCCCTGTTGGAGCGCAGTGTTTCCTTTCCTCCGCGCAAGATTACAGCGTTCCCTGCTTTAAGGCATAAGGATGCTATGTCAATAGTGACATTGGGGCGGCTCTCGTAGATTGTGGCAATAACACCAATCGGCACTCGTTTCTTGCCGAGTCTTAGACCATTTGGTAGGGTGCGCATATCAAATATCTCTCCGACTGGGTCGGAGAGTGATGCCACATTTCCCACATCTTGAGCCATGCCATCGATTCGTTCGGTGGTAAGCAGTAACCGATCGAGCATTGCGTCATCCATGCCGTTTTCTTTGGCCTCGGAGTAATCCAAGCTGTTGGCGTCTAGAATATAATCTTTCTGCTTATGTAATTGTCCGGCAATTTCGATAAGGGCGGTGTTTTTAATTGTTGTAGAAATATACGACAGTTTACGTGCCGCTTCTTTGGCCTGTTGCCCTTTCTGTGTTAGTTCTCCCGCTGTGTTCATTGTGCCCTCCGTACGGATATAATTCATCGTCCCAATGATTACTTTAATTCACTACTGCCCCGGAAGCGGAAACAGTGCAGTGGCAACAATCCTGAGATGGCTTTGTTTAGCTTGCGGTTCAGTACGCAACGTCCGCGCCTTCCGTCTGCAAGTTCCAGAATATAACTCCCATCCGGGATTCTCATATAATCTGTGAGGTTCAGTTCTCCCCACCAATTGCTATATGAGCTGTCAAACATTTGGTATTCAACTCCGACTATGAATTCGCCTTTAATACTATCGTAAATCTTACCTTGAGCCATGATCCCTCCTCTCAGGAAGCAGTGTCATATTGTTACGATGGATGATTGAAGCGCCATAGCTGTATCCCAGCACGCTGCCTATTTCGCTGGAGCGCAATCCCTTAATGCGTTCAGTGGCGATTGAATCGTAATTGACGATTCCGGAGCCTATGCGAACTCCGTTATCTATTATATCCACGATATCGCCGCGTTGCCATTTCCCCTCAATTTGGCGTATTCCGGCGGGTAGTAAACTCTTGTTTTGGCTGATAAGTGCCTCAGACGCTCCACTGTCAATAATTAAACTGCCGTGGGTGCTAAGCCCGGAAAGCATCCAGCGTTGCCGACTTTCCAGTCTTGTTGTTGAGGGAATAAAATGCGTTCCAATGGATTCGCCGCGCATAAGACGTAAAATAATGTCCGGTTGTCCGCCATCAGCGATAATCACGTTGACGCCTGAAGCGGTAGCGAGCCGAGCAGCCTCAATTTTTGTGTTCATGCCTCCGGTCCCCAGTTTCCCTTTGGTATTGCCGGCCATATTTTCAATTGTGATATCGATTTTGCGTACTTCAGGGATTAATACGGCGTCCGGATTATTGTGCGGATCGGAGGTATAGAGCCCTGCGATATCGGTAAGAATCAGCAACAAATCGGCATCAACTAAATTGGCAACCATTGCGGAAAGATTATCATTGTCGCCAAAGCGAGCTTCCTCAAGTTCGTCTGTAGCCACAACATCGTTTTCGTTAACGATACTTACTATGCCTAGTTCAAGTAGGTTGGTGAAAGTGTTGCGGGCGTTGAGGTAGCCGGAACGGTCGGCTAAATCAGTTTTTGTCAACAATGCTTGTGCAACGATGATACCATGTTTTTCAAAGAGGTCTTCATAGATTTGCATTAGATGTGCTTGCCCAACAGCGGCCAGCACCTGCCTTAGTGGGACCCCGCACAGATCAGGTCTTGTTTTCAGCTTGTGACGCCCTGCGGCTACCGCTCCAGAGGTAACGATGACGGTTTCTGCTCCCAGAGAATGTAGTGTTGCCACTTGCGATATCAAGCCGGTCATGGCAGCCATATCTAAGTGGTCATGCCCACCGGTAAGCAGGCTGGTGCCGAACTTCAGGACAATACGTTTGTAGGCAATAGTCGATGTGTTCATTGTTTACAAATGCTATTATAGCAACTTGGGTGGCTAAGAAACAGTGCTGTCAGCTAGCAATGCATAAAGAAACTGTTGGGTTTGACTCTGTTACATTTAGGTGCTGGAGTAGTACCAAGCCATGAGAATACAAACCATCTCAATTGAAAAAAGCTCTCATAAATTGTGCATGGTTGTTACATAGAGAAGACGCCGTTTTGATGCTCAATGTAAAATCCTTTTTACAAAAATGCTGATTTTACTTTGAATTTTTACAGTTGCTTAACCAATTTCTGCCTTTTATTTTTACATTGACGAATTATTCTTGTTCTAATCCCAAAAGGATAATAATAAAAGAAGGATGGATTAGTGGAGAAAATTCGTACATTATTTGCAAACCTACCTCGGTTCAGGGTAATCATAGCGGTCATGGTAACTGCTATTTTGGCGGTTGGTATGATCGGATGCGACTCAGGATCAAAACCAATTGTTGTTGTTTGGTATCCCAATGAGTCGGCTGGAAACTACGATGCTTCGCGTGCGGAATTTGCTAAACTGATTGAGCAGGCAACCGGTAGGAAAGTCGTAAACAAGACGACGACTGATTATGCACTTGCTATTCAGGCTCTTGCCAACGGTCAGGCTGATATCGGCGCAGTCATGGGAGCGGTCGGTTATATTGAAGCAAAGAATACCAATCCAAAAGTGGATCTATTGGTTGTTAACTCCGGTAAATCCGGCACACTTGATGATGCGAGGTATTTCTCTTGGATATGTGTAAGCAAGGAAGATGCCGAGCAATACAAGGATGCTAATGGCAATTACTCTATTGACAATATTCAAGGTAAAAAGATGTCATTCGTATCTAATAGCTCAACCTCTGGCTTTAGAGTTCCTACAAACGGCATCATTTCTCATTTTGGCAAGACAGATCAGTGGAAAGATATCAACGAGGATGCTGTGCTGGGGCTAGGCTCAACGAAGTTCTTTAGCGAGGTGATGTTCGGGCAGTCACATCAAGGTTCTGCCAAAAATTTGGTTGCAGGCAATGCCGATGTCGCGGCTTTCTGTGATATCGAAATCATTCACTACATTGATCTTAAGGAAGGTACGCTAAATCAAGTAGGTTCGGTTTACGCAGTTAAGCAGAATGCCGAAGCTCCTTTCAATACTGAAGCTGGCAAAGAGTTTGTGGTTATCGCTTCTACACCGGTGTTAAATGGTCCGTATGCTTACAATCCTCAAAACTTAAGCGCGGATGAAATTAAGGCCATCCAAGATTTGCTCACATCGGACGCAGTCGCGAATAACGACAAGATCTTCTTCGAAGAAGGCGGTGTTGGGTTTTACAAAAAAGAGGGCAATAATCGTTACGTACGAGTTGAAGACTCTTGGTATGACCCAATTCGCAATATGGGCTAAAAATCAGCGGAAGAATGGTATAGATACATGGCTCTTTTAGAGTTTCAAGGTGTATGCAAGATCTATAACAATACTACAAAGGCACTTGCGGATATTGCTTTCTCCGTAGATGAAGGCGAGTTCGTGTCTATCATCGGACCGTCCGGTTCCGGAAAATCGACAATACTGCGTTGCATCAATCGTTTGGTTGATGCAACGCAGGGAACGGTAATATTCGATGAATCCGATATAAGTCACGCGAGCAAGAAAGATATACGTGAAGCTCGCAAAAAAATCGGAATGATTTTCCAGCACTACAACTTGGTGGATAGGCTCAGTGTAATAGAGAATGTTTTGCATGGCAGGCTAGGCCATAAATCTACAATAAGCGGCATGATGGGTCGCTATACGGAATCGGAAAAGGAAAAGGCTTTTCAAATTCTGGAGAAACTTGGGCTTGTCGAGCAAGCATACAAACGCTGCGATGAATTGTCGGGTGGGCAGAAACAGCGTGTCGGTATTGCCCGTTCCATTATGCAAGAACCGAAACTTATTCTGTGCGATGAACCCATCGCTTCGCTGGATCCTAGTTCAGCCAAGGTAATCATGGACCATCTGAGCAATATCAACAGGAATATGAAAATCACCTGTATCCTTAATCTGCATCAGGTTGATGTGGCCTTGAAATACGCAAGCCGCATTATCGGATTAACTTCCGGACGGATTGTATATGACGGTCCTCCGAATCATTTGACCAAAAACAAAATCTACGAGATTTATCAGTCAAGCGAAGGTGAGTTAATCACAGATGTTTGGTAATCGTACGAAAACAGCAAAACTTAACGGTAGGGAATCAGTATTCGTCAAGAGAAAGCGAACATTCACTTTAATATTTGTATCCTTCATTGCCTTATTCCTGCTCTCCTCACTGATAACTGACTATAACGCGATTGGCGGGTTTCTTTCGCTGCCCAAAGCTTTTGTTTGGAGCATAAAGAACTTAGTGCCGAATGCGACATCATGGCCGAGAGTTCCGTTGATTTTTGATAATTTGGTTGAAACAGCGCTTCTGTCTGTGGCTGTTACGGTATGTTCTGCGGTCTGCGCGTTCTTCTTCAGTCTACTCGGTACCAGAACTATGAGAGTGAATCCGGTGGTTGGAAGGGCGGTCAGAATTATCGCGGCATTTTTCAGAAATATCCCGGACATAGTTTGGGCTTTACTTTTGCTGTTCGCGTTTCATCAAAACATTCTTTCAGGTTTCTTTGCGCTGTTCTTTGCGACATTCGGTTTGTTAACGCGTACATTCATTGAAACCATTGATGAAATCAGTGCCTCTTGCGTTGAAGCGTTGCATGCTACCGGCGCCACCAATTTGCAGGTGGTTTCTCAGGGAATTATTCCCTCCTCAATGGCCACTCTTATATCATGGATTCTGTACATGATTGAAACAAACGTGCGTAATGCCGTTTTAATTGGGATTCTTACTGGTACGGGCATCGGATGGCTGTTTGATTTGTTCTACAAGCGTGGTGACTGGGGTGCCGTCAGTCTGGTTGTTTTGGCTGTGGTTATTTTAATTATCGTCATAGAAATGATCTCCACTCAAATCAGAAAGGTAATTATGTGATGGGAGATAACAGAGAGATTACTAACTTTACCGCGCTAAATTCACATCGCTGTGTACGCATGACACGCGGCGGAAAGATTAAAACAGGAGCCGACGGCAAAGCCAATCTTGTAATTAAAATCACGATTATTGCGTTACTGGGGCTTACAATAATCGGTTTTTTAACCTTTGATTATAAAGATACCAATATATTTACGGCGATACTTGATACTTTTGTTAACGCGGGAATAATGTTTGGTACTCCACGATTGTCCCACGTGTCTTTCTCGGGTGCCATGGAGCAATTGCTGGTAACTTTTGCTCTTGCCACACTGGCAACGATTTTTGGGGCTGTTATTGCTTTCTTTGCTTCTCTGCTGTGCGCTAAAAATATTGCTAACCCCATAGTGGCAAATGTCGTAAAGAGCTTTGTTGCTTTTGTCAGAGCAGTGCCGACAATCCTATGGGTTTTTATTATTGCCATGTCCTCGGGGCTGGGAAGTATAGCCGCTGTTGTCGGGCTTACTTTCCACAGTGCCGGTTATTTAACAAAAGCCTACGCGGAATCAATTGAAGAAATGAACGAAGGCGCCATTGAGGCATTAAAAACAAGCGGCGCTAGCTTTTGGCAGATTGTTCTTCAGGCTATTATGCCTTCGTCAATAAGATATATGGTTGCTTGGACATTCCTGCGGTTTGAAATCAACTTCGCCAACGCGCTGGCTGTGGGGGCGGCGGCTGGAGCCGGCGGAATCGGCTTTGAGTTGTGGATGGCAGGGAATCAATACCATGATCTGCGCGAACTGGGTTTTCTCACATATATCATTGTAATCGCCGCTGTTTTGCTTGAAGTGATTGCAACAAAAGTCAAAGAAAAGGCAGGGTAGCTGTGGATAAAAAAAGGCTAACAAAAATCTTGGCGAAAGCGGATAAAAAAGTGGTTGCCGCTTTGTCATCCGACATTCAGAAAACATGTTGCCCGGTCATTGTTAAGGGACCAGAGAAAACCTTGACCATGATTAAAATGCGCGAACCTGTTAAGCAAAGCTTGTTTTATTTGGGAGAGGTAATTGTCTGCGAGGCAGTAGTGGAAATTGATGGAGTAAAAGGGGTAGCGGTCACTATGGGCGATGACGCTGATAAAACCCTGGATATGGCCATTATCGATGCTGCGGTTAACAAAGGTGTGTTTGAAGGTATGGATAAGCTTCTTGAACTTGAGGAAGAGCAGAATGACCGCGAGAAGCGCGAAAACGCCATGCACTTAAAAACGATGGTTAATTTTGAATCTATGGATCAGGGGGCTCCCAATGACCTTAACGCTTTCAAAAAAGCATAGCTTCGATATCGTCTTCGACAGCCAGCAGGTATTCCGTCTTATTCTTGAGGCTATGTCCAATCCGACGCGGACCGTAAGCATAAAAGAGTATGCCGGTAAACTATACGGCGAGCAGGATGTGTTTCTGGCTGTGGCTATGACACTGCTGGATAACGAGACAAGCTTCAGTACATGCGGAAGCCATTCACTGTCTGATGAAATAGCTTCTCTGACGCTGGCTAAAAACGGAAAAGTTGGCGTAGCCGACTTTGTGTTTGTATGTGACCCGATTGACATAAAATCCGTCATTGAGGAAGCGAAGTGCGGTACGCTTGCCGATCCTCACAAAAGTGCCGCTGTTATTATCAGAAATGACAGCGAGCCGGATTGTCGGATGAATTTTTCTGGTCCCGGTATTGACGGGCATATAACTGTTGGTGTTTCGGGGTTGGTCAAAGAAGCAATTACAGTGCGTGACGCGCAGTGTTATGAATATCCGCAGGGCATTGATTTGATATTCATATCAAGTGAGGGTGAGTTTTTTGCCATTCCCAGATTAATTCGTGCGGAGGTGACATAAATGGCGTATGTAGCTGTATCCGGCGGTAAAGAAGCTATCGAAGAGAGCATCAAGCTTCTGGATTATTACAGGAGCGGTACCGATAAGGATATCGATGTCGAAGCTATTGAAAAGAAACTTTCTCTGCTGGTTGATCGGGTAATGAGCGAAGCTGGTTTATACTCGAAGAAATATGCGGCACTAGCTATTAAACAGTGCGAAGGAGCGGTAGAGGAAGCGGTGTTTTTACTGCGGGCTTACCGCTCAACACTCACGAGAAATTATTATACCAACCCCGTAAGCACGAATGACATGCGAGTCGTGCGTCGTATTTCCGCGGCTTTTAAAGATATAGAGGGCGGTCAAATACTGGGTGCTACCTATGATTATACCCACAGGCTTATAAACTTCGAAATCGACAAGGAGAGTTCGGAAGAACTGCAGCAAAGGGCGCAAGGCATGGCTGTCGAACAAACGCCACAGGACATTGTGCCATGTCCCCGTGTGTCCGATGTCCTAAAAACGGAGGGGCTTATTGATCGTACTCCTGAGAATAACAATCCTCCCCACGACGTGACTGTAAACATGCTGGAGTTTCCATCCGAAAGAAGCGCTCGCCTGCAGACTCTTTCCCGTGCGGATACAGGGTTTATTTCAGGATTAGCTTACTCGTCGCTGCGGGGCTTTGGGCAGTTGCATCCAACGGTAGGCGAACTGCGCTGCGGCTACGTAGAGCTTTACGTTCCGTATTTATCCAATGAAGGCGAGAGCATTTACATAGGCGAGATTCTGATTACGGAGGTCGAGTGTTTTAATCAGGCAGATGATAAGCACCAGCTCAAAATTGCGGTTGGTTACGGTGCCGTTTTTGGAAGGAACGAGAACAAAGCCATATCCATGGCGGTTCTTGACCGTGAGCTGGAAAGCGGCGGACCGTATCCGGCACAAAACGAAGAGTTTGTACTGACACACGGCGACAGCCTTGAGATGAACGGCTTTATCTCACATTTGAAGTTACCGCATTACGTGACATTCCAATCAAAGCTAGACGCAGTGCGCAAGACAAGAGGAGCATCTTAGGCATGGAAACAAAAGAAGAGTATTACCAGAGAACTCACAAAAGCAGGCAGATTACTGCCGATGCGAACCTGCTCAAATGCATATGCCCGAGCGAAATATGTGATTGGAAAGGCGGATACAAAGAGTGCGTCACGATACACAGGTACAAACGAGACCCCTTGCTGGTGTGTCTGCAGCCTTTGATTAGTGATAAGGTGGAAGCCCTTGCCGCCATGGGAGAGCTTTTGGTGTCGGAAAAGGAATGCACGCCGGCGGGTTACCGTCTTTATGTTTTTGAAAGAGACGAAGAAAATGAATAATAACTATAACTACGCTTTCCTTGATGAAGGCTCTAAACGGGAAATACGCCGCTCAATACTGAAAGCGGTTGCCATCCCAGGGTATCAGGTGCCTTTTGGCTCGCGTGAGCTTCCTATCGGGCGCGGATGGGGTACCGGCGGCATTCAGCTGACTCTTTCACTGATTGGCCCGGGCGATGTCCTTAAAGTAATCGATCAAGGCAGTGACGAAAGCGTCAATGCGGTAAATATTAAGAAGTTCATAGGGCTGTGCACGGATGTTAAGACAACAACCGATACCAAAGAGGCCAGCATTATCCAGACAAGGCATCGTATTCCGGAAGTACCGATGACTGACGAACAGATTTTGGTATTTCAGGTGCCCATACCGGAGCCGCTACGCATAGTTGAGGCTCGTGAGGAAGTAACCAAAAAAATGCATGCCGAAAAGGAT
>JGI24702J35022_10000840_pt1 | contig 18966 bp, 32 predicted proteins | sample TergutTh196P4_FD_35022 | JGI IMG/M metagenome (IMG submission 35022)
CTGTCTGGCGGCAAGCCGATAAATACAATGTGCCTCGCATTTGTTATGTGAACAAAATGGACCGGTCGGGCGCAGACTTTTTTGAGGTCGCACGTCAGGTAAAAGAAGTACTGGGTGCATCGCCATGCCCTATACAGATTCCGATCGGGGCAGAAGAAAAATTCAAGGGCGTCATTGACTTGGTTAAGATGAAAGCGATCTACTGGCATGACGAGACGATGGGCGCCGAGTATAATATCGAAGAAATACCTTCCGATTTATTGGGTGAAGCCACAGAATGGCGTGAAAACCTGCTGGAAACGATAGCTGATTTTGATGATGTGATCATGGAGAAATTTTTCGATGATTCGGCAGCCATTACGGAAGAAGAAATCAAGGCAGCTATCAGGAAAGGGACATTGTTGATGAAAATTAATCCGATGATCTGCGGTTCTTCGTTTAAGAATAAAGGGGTACAGACGTTACTCAATGCGGTTTGCGCCTATCTGCCAAGCCCTTGGGATACGCCGGCTATCGAAGGGTTCGACGTAGATGACCCCGAAATAACAATCGAACGCAAACCCGACCCAAAGGAGCCGTTGACGATGCTCGCTTTCAAGATTGCCACTGACCCATATGTCGGTCGTTTGTGTTTCTTCCGCGTCTATTCAGGAGAGTTGAACGCAGGGTCCTATATACTAAATGTCAGAACGGGAAAGAAAGAACGTATCTCGCGTTTGTTCCAGATGCACTCCAACAAACAGAATCCGATGGAGAAAATCGGATGTGGCGATATAGGCGCAGGCGTCGGATTCAAAGATATACGCACCGGCGACACACTGTGTGATGAAAATCATCCCGTCGTGCTCGAATCGATTGAATTTCCGGAGCCGGTGATCGGTATCGCCGTCGAACCGAAGACGCAACGCGATATTGACAAGTTGAGTATCGGCTTATCGAAATTAGCCGAAGAAGACCCTACATTTCGCGTCGAATCAAATACGGAAACAGGTCAGACTGTGATTAATGGCATGGGTGAACTTCACCTTGAGATTATTGTCGACAGGCTTCGCCGAGAGTTTAATGTGGAGTGTAACCAGGGACGCCCGTTAGTAGCCTATAAGGAAGCCATCACAAAGACGGTGAACTTGCGCGAGGTGTATAAGAAACAAACAGGCGGTCGTGGAAAATTTGCCGATATCATCGTGAATGTAGGTCCGACAGATCCTGATTTTGAAGGTCACCTGCAGTTTGTCGACGAAGTGAAAGGGGGTAATATACCGAAAGAATTTATCCCATCGGTACAAAAAGGATTTACGAAAGCCATGAATAATGGCGTATTAGCCGGATATGCGGTGAATAAGCTGAAAGTCGTCCTTGTTGACGGGTCTTATCATTCTGTTGATTCCGACCAGTTGTCATTCGAGATTTGCGCCATTCAGGCGTTCAAGAACGCCTGCGTCAAAGCGGAGCCTGTCCTTTTGGAGCCAGTCATGAAGATCGAGGTAGTGACGCCCGAAGAAAGTATGGGCGATGTGATAGGCGACCTTAACAAACGACGCGGACAAGTGGAAGGCATGGAATCGAACCGGACAGGCGCACGAATCGTGAAGGCGAAAGTGCCCTTGGCCGAGACATTCGGATATGTGACGGCTTTGCGTACTATCACCTCGGGACGCGCCACATCATCCATGCAGTTCTCACATTTTGAACAGGTCTCTTCATCCATTGCGAGACAGGTGCTGACAGAGATGCAGGGACGAATTGATTTGATAAAATAATTTAAAACAACAATATGAGCCAGAAAATCAGAATTAAATTGAAATCTTACGATTATTCGTTGGTCGACCGGTCATCGGAGAAAATCGTAAAGACGGTAAAGGCTACCGGTGCGGTAGTAAGCGGCCCTATTCCGCTACCTACGCACAAACGTATCTTTACTGTGAACCGCTCAACCTTTGTAAACAAAAAGTCACGCGAACAGTTCGAGTTGTCTTCCTACAAACGGTTAATAGATATTTATAGCTCTACCCCCAAGACGGTCGATGCATTGATGAAATTGGAATTACCCAGCGGGGTGGAAGTGGAAATAAAAGTTTAATTACGAATTTTAAATATTAAATTTTTAAATAAAAAGAAATGCCAGGATTAATTGGAAAAAAAATCGGAATGACATCCGTATTCAGCGCCGAGGGAAAAAATCTTCCATGCACTGTTATCGAAGTAGGTCCTTGTGTTGTTACGCAAATTAAAACAAAAGAAAATGACGGTTATCAGGCTGTTCAGTTGGGTTTCCAGGAAAAGAAGGAGAAACACACACCCAAGCCGGAAGGCGGTCATTTCAAAAAAGCAGGCGTAGCTCCGCAAAGATACTTGGCTGAGTTCAAAAATTTTGAGGCCGGGTATAAACCCGGTGATGTGATCACAGCGGACTTTCTAAGCGCTGTATCGTTTGTCGACGTTGTGGGCACATCGAAAGGTAAAGGTTTTCAGGGGGTTATGAAACGACACGGGTTTAGTGGCGTTGGCGAGATGACGCATGGTCAGAGCGACCGCCAGCGTAAGCCGGGTAGTATCGGCGCTTGCTCCACCCCCTCAAAAGTATTCAAGGGGACGAAAATGGGTGGTCAGATGGGCAACGCCCGTGTGACAGTTCAAAACCTGCAGGTGATTAAAGTGTTGCCGGAACAAAACCTTTTAATGGTGAAAGGTTCGGTGCCCGGTGCGAAAGGTTCAATTTTATTAATAAAGATTTAAGACATGCAACTGAATGTATTTAACATAAAAGGTGAAGATACCGGTCGGACGGTGACGCTGAACGATGCGGTTTTTGGAATTGAACCCAACGACCATGCTATCTATTTGGATGTAAAGCAGCACATGGCGAACCGTCGTCAGGGTACGCACAAAGCGAAAGAAAGAAGCGAGATAACAGGAAGTACCCGCAAGCTGATTCGTCAGAAAGGAAGCGGAGGCGCACGACGAGGCGATATCAAGTCGCCGGTGATGGTGGGCGGAGGCCGTATATTCGGACCCCAACCGCGCGATTACAGCTTCAAGCTGAATAAGAAAGTGAAAGCGTTAGCACGCAAATCGGCGCTATCATACAAAGCTAAAGACAATGCAATAACCGTTGTAGAGGATTTTACGATGGAAGCGCCGAAAACAAAAGAATTTGTTGCCTTCATGCGAGACCTGAAATTGGAAGGGAAAAAGATACTGTTCGTTTTGCCGGAAAATAATCAGACGGTATTTCTGTCGGCGCGTAATCTTCAAACGACAAAAGTAGTGACAGTACCGGAGATGAATACGTATAAGGTGTTGGATGCTGCCAATCTGCTGCTTACAGAGAAGGCGCTGGCTATCATCGAAGAACATTTTAATGCATAAGGAGGACAAGACATGGGAATAATTATCAAACCTATCGTAACGGAAAAAATGACAACTATCACGGGAAAGTTTCCGAATCGTTTCGGGTTCCGTGTTTCTCCGGATGCGAATAAAATAGAGATAAAACAGGCAGTAGAGGCGATGTACCAGGTGACGGTTATCGGCGTGAATACGATGAATCGCTCCGGTAAGTTCAAAAGCCGATATACAAAAGCAGGCGTCGTCAGTGGTCGCCAGGATGCCTACAAGAAAGCAATCGTAACATTGAAAAAAGGAGATACAATCGATTTCTTCAGTAACATTTAGTTATTAGTTATCAGTTTTCAGTTTTCAGTTATCAGTTATCAGTTATCAGTTTTCAGTTATCAGTTATCAGATAATAATAAGATTTTAAATAATAAGAATGGGAATCAGAAAATTAAAGCCCACAACCCCGGGGCAAAGACACAAGATTATCGGCGCATTTGATAAGATCACTGCAAGTACGCCGGAGAAATCTCTTGTAGTCGGCAAAAAAAGTACAGGCGGACGCAATAATACCGGTAAGATGACGATGCGTTATCTCGGTGGCGGTCACAAACGCAAATACCGCTTGATCGACTTCAGGAGAACTAAAGATGGCATTCCGGCAACCGTAAAATCGATTGAGTATGATCCGAATCGTACATCACGTATTGCGCTGTTGTATTATGCCGACGGAGAGAAGCGTTATATCGTGGCTCCGAACGGACTGGAAGTTGGCCAGACAGTGATGTCGGGTAGCCAGGCGGCGCCCGAAGTAGGTAATACGTTGCCGATGAAGAACATACCCCTTGGCACTATTATCCATAATATCGAACTTCGTCCGGGCCAGGGCGCCAAGTTAGTGCGTTCGGCCGGAGCGTTTGCACAGCTGACTTCGCGCGAAGGGGGTTATGCAATCATTAAGATGCCTTCCGGAGAGATAAGGAAGATATTATCCGCATGTAAAGCGACAGTAGGCAGTGTAGGTAATTCGGACCATGCGCTTGAAAAATCAGGTAAAGCCGGTCGAACCAGATGGTTAGGACGTCGACCCCGTAATCGCGGCGTAGTGATGAATCCGGTTGACCACCCGATGGGCGGCGGTGAAGGACGCGCAACAGGCGGACATCCCCGTTCTCGTAAGGGTTTGTATGCTAAGGGTTACAAGACAAGAGCCCCGAAAAAACCGTCTTCGCGTTATATTATTGAAAGAAGGAAAAAGTAAACTGATTAATTGAAAGATAACTATGAGTCGTTCATTAAAGAAAGGTCCGTATATCAATGTTAAGTTAGAAAACAGAATCTTAACGATGAATGAAGCGGGCAAAAAGGCAGTCATCAAGACCTGGGCGCGAGCGTCCATGATCTCTCCGGATTTCGTAGGTCATACGATTGCTGTCCATAATGGTAACAAGTTTATTCCGGTGTTTATCACCGAGAATATGGTAGGTCATAAATTAGGGGAGTTCTCGCCTACGCGAATTTTCCGCGGTCATGCCGGTAACAAGAGAAAATGATTAAACTATGGGTGCAAGAAAAAGAATAACAGCAGACGAAAGAAAAGAAGGCTTAAAGAAAGTTTCTTTTGCGAAATTGAATAATGTGCCGAGTTCGCCACGTAAGATGCGATTGGTGGTGGACATGATCCGTGGCATGGAAGTGTTCCGTGCGTTAGGCGTCCTGAAATTCTCCAATAAGGAGGCGGCTGCTAAAGTGGAAAAACTGCTCCGCTCGGCAATAGCCAATTGGGAAGCCAAAAACGAACGTAAAGCCGAAACAGGGATGTTATTTGTGACCTCTGTCAATGTGGACGCTTCTACAACAATCAAACGGATGCGCCCGGCTCCACAAGGTCGCGGCTATCGTATCCGTAAACGTTCCAACCATGTCACGCTGTTTGTCGACACAAAGGCCGTCGTGAATGAAGATACTGAAAATATTATGGAAAGTCAAAATTAATTGCAGATGGGACAAAAAGTAAATCCGATAAGTAATCGTCTGGGAATCATACGTGGATGGGATTCCAATTGGTATGGCGGAAAGAATTATGGAGATATATTATTAGAAGACAGTAAGATACGCAAATACCTTAACGCCCGTCTTGCAAAAGCGAGCATATCGCGCATTGTGATCGAAAGAACGCTGAAGCTGATAACTATTACCGTATGTTCATCTCGTCCGGGTCTTATCATCGGTAAAGCCGGTTCGGAAGTAGACAAGCTGAAAGAAGAATTGAAAAAGATCACCGATAAGGAAGTGCAGATCAATATCTATGAGATAAAGCGTCCTGAGTTGGATGCTGTGATCGTGGCGCAGAATATCGCCCGCCAGTTGGAAGGTAAGATCGCCTACCGTCGCGCCGTGAAGATGGCTATCGCCTCGACGATGCGGATGGGAGCCGAAGGTATCAAAGTACAGATTTCCGGTCGACTGAACGGCGCCGAGATGGCACGGTCGGAAATGTATAAGGAAGGTCGTACGCCCTTGCATACTTTTCGTGCCGACATTGATTATGCGTTGGCCGAGGCGCTGACGAAAGTAGGTATTCTCGGTATCAAAGTTTGGATATGCCGCGGCGAACAGTATGGCAAAAAAGACCTGGCGCCTTCGTTTACCGCTCAGAAAGAATTTGGAGGCCGTAAAGGTGGGGATAACCAAGGTGGTTTTGGCCGCGGTGACAAACCTTTCAAACGGGGTAGAGGCGACCGCGACAACCGCGACCGCGATAGAGGCAGAGGAAGAGACAGGGAAAGGGCGAATCGTTATTAATAAAAGTAAGGAATTATGTTACAACCTAAAAAAGTAAAATACAGAAGGCCTATGAAAGGCCGTGCGAAAGGTTTTGCGCAAAGAGGTAATCAATTAGCGTTCGGTTCGTTCGGAATAAAATCATTAGGTACTATATGGCTCACAGGAAGGCAGTTGGAAGCTGCCCGTGTGGCAGTGACAAGATATATGCAACGTCAGGGACAGGTATGGCTCCGGGTCTTTCCGGATAAACCCATCACTAAGAAACCTGCCGATGTGCGTATGGGTAAGGGAAAAGGAGACCCAGAAGGCTTCGTAGCGCCTGTAACGCCGGGTCGTATGATATTTGAAGTAGAAGGAGTATCCTTTGAAGTCGCTAAAGAAGCATTACGCCTTGCGGCGCAAAAACTTCCGGTGACGACAAAGTTCGTGGTACGCCGCGATTATGACATCAAAAATGAAATTGTGTAGGTATGAAACGAGCTAAAGAAGTAAAAGGTCTTAGTACCAAAGAGTTGATAGAAAGAGTAGATGCTGACGTCTTTGCACTGCAACAGTTGAAGATAAATCACTATATCTCTCCATTGGATAATCCTTCCAAAATCAAACAATTACGAAGAACAATTGCCCGTGTTAAAACGGAGTTGTGGCTGAGAGAAAATCAAACTAATAATAACGAAGCCTGATGGAAACAAGAAATTTAAGAAAAGAAAGAACCGGTATTGTTCTTAGCAATAAGATGGAAAAAAGCATCACGGTTGCTGTCAAATGGAAAGAGAAACATCCCATTTACGGCAAATTCGTGAGTAAGACAAAGAAATATCACGTTCATGATGAGATGAATGATTGTAAAATCGGCGATACGGTGAAGATTATGGAGACGCGTCCGTTGAGTAAAACGAAACGATGGCGTTTGGTGCAAATAGTAGAAAGAGCAAAATAAGATGATACAGCAAGAATCAAGATTAACAGTGGCGGATAATAGCGGCGGTAAAGAGGCGCTATGTATTCGCGTATTGGGAGGAACACGCCGACGTTATGCTTCGGTCGGCGATATTATTGTAGTCTCCGTAAAGAACGTGATCCCGTCGAGCGATATTAAAAAAGGCACCGTATCCAAAGCGGTCATTGTCCGGACAAAAAAGGAGATACGTCGCCAGGACGGTTCCTATATACGATTCGATGATAACGCCTGTGTACTGCTGAATCAGGCAGGCGAGATACGCGGTAGCCGTATATTTGGCCCAGTAGCCCGCGAACTGCGCATGACAAATATGAAAATAGTATCTTTAGCGCCGGAAGTGCTTTGAAAATTAGGAATTAAGAATTAAGAATTAAGAATTATGTTATCAGCGGACAGTTGTAAGAAAAAAGACTGAAAACTGAAAACTGAAAACTGAAAACTAATAAAAGATGAGTAAATTACATATAAAGAAAGGCGACATTGTCTATGTGAATACCGGCGAAGACCGGGGTAAGACGGGACGGGTGCTGGAAGTGCTTGTCGCGGAGAAACGCGCCATTGTGGAAGGTATCAACATGGTTACGAAACATACGAAGCCGAATGCGAAAAATACGCAGGGCGGACGGGTAAAGACAGAGCTTTCCGTTCATATCTCCAACCTGAACCCCATAGACCCAAAATCGGGCAAACCGACGCGTATTGGACGGGAGATAAATGCGAAAACAAAAAAATTAGTACGCTACGCTAAACGATCAGGGGAGGAATTAAAGTAATGAGTAAAGCGACATTAAAACAGGACTATCAGGAACGAATCGTTCCAGCCCTGAAAAAAGAGTTTAACTACAAATCGGTGATGCAAGTCCCTGTTTTGAAGAAGATTGTGATCAACCAAGGCATTGGTATCGCTACCGCTGACAAGAAAATTATTGATGTAGCAGTAGAAGAGTTGACGACGATTACCGGCCAGAAAGCGGTTTCGACCGTATCGAAAAAAGATGTCTCCAACTTCAAACTGCGTCGTAAGATGCCGATAGGTGTGATGGTGACGTTGCGTCAGGAGAAAATGTATGAGTTCTTAGAAAGGCTTGTACGTGTGGCGCTCCCACGTATACGCGATTTCAAAGGTATTGATAGTAAGTTGGATGGACGCGGTAATTATACGCTCGGGATACAGGAACAAATCATCTTTCCCGAAATAAATATCGACAATATTACTAAAATATTGGGAATGAATATTACCTTTGTGACCTCTGCGAAGACAGACGAAGAAGGTTATGCCTTGCTAAGAGAGTTTGGCTTGCCCTTTAAGAATATTAAACGAAATTGAAAATATGGCTAAAGAATCAATGAAGGCTCGCGAAGTAAAGAGAGCCAAATTAGTGGAAAAGTACGCCGCCAAAAGAGCACAGATGAAAGCTGAAGGCAGGTTTGAGGATATGCAGTCCTTGCCCAAAAACGCTTCACCCGTGCGATTACATAACCGGTGCAAAATCACCGGGCGCCCGAAAGGATATATGCGACAGTTCGGTATCTCGCGTATTCAGTTTCGTGAGATGGCATCGCACGGATTGATTCCCGGCGTCAAAAAGGCAAGCTGGTAAGTAGTTTTCAGTTTTCAGTTTTCAGTTTTCAGTAATTGAACGCTAAAAAAAACTGAAAACTGAAAACTGACAACTGACAACTGAAAACTGACAACTGACAACTGAAATAAATATTGTCCGGAGAGGCCGGATCAATTTAATTATAAAAGATATGACAGATCCTATTGCAGATTATTTAACGAGATTGCGAAACGCAATCAAGGCGCAACACAGAATAGTTGAAGCGCCGGCGTCGAACCTGAAGAAGGAGATAACGAAAATCCTTTATGACAAGGGATATATCCTTAATTTCAAGTTTATCGACGAGGGGCCGCAGGGCACAATCAAAATTGCCCTGAAATATGACCCTGTGAACAAAGTGAACGCGATTAAGAAATTGATACGAATTTCGAGGCCGGGTTTGCGTAAATATACGGGGTACAAGGATATTCCCCGTGTACTGAATGGTTTGGGAATTGCTATTCTTTCCACCTCAAGGGGCGTGATGACCGACAAGGAGGCGCGCGACCTGAAGATCGGCGGAGAGGTATTATGTTTTGTCTATTAAAAAGGAGGACACGAATATGTCAAGAATAGGAAAATTACCCATACAAATACCGTCAGGCGTGACAATCATGCAGAAAGACGGTGGAATAGCAGTCAAAGGGCCGAAAGGTGAACTTTTTCAACCGGTCAATCCGGCTATCACTGTGAAAGTCGACAACGGTACGCTGACAGTGGAACGCCCCTCAGACGAGAAAATGTACCGCGCACTGCATGGCCTTTATCGCTCATTGATAAATAATATGGTGACCGGTGTGACATCCGGCTTCCGGAAAGAACTTGAATTGGTAGGCGTCGGTTATCGTGTGACCAATACGGGACAGGTACTCGAACTTCTGTTGGGATATACGCATAATATCTATTTGGAACTACCGCATGAAGTGAAGGTTGAGACAAAAATGGAACGTAATAAAAACCCGCTGATCATACTCGAATCGTCCGACAAGCAGTTGTTGGGACAGGTGTGTGCGAAAATACGTTCATTCCGCAAGCCGGAGCCTTATAAAGGTAAAGGCGTCAGGTTTGTGGGCGAAGTGATCAGGAGAAAATCAGGTAAATCCGCATCTAAATAATCCCGCTTAAAAAGATAGATCATGTTAACGAAAGATGAAAGAAGATTAAAGATAAAGAGAAACATCAGGGGCCGGGTGTCGGGCACATCCGATCGTCCGCGCCTGACTGTTTTCAGAAGTAATAAGCAAATATATGCTCAAGTAGTAAACGACGCCGAAGGCAAGACATTAGCTTCAGCATCGTCGTTGAAAATAGTCGACAAAGCGACAAAGAAAGAACTTGCCGCCAAAGTTGGCGAACTGATAGCCAAGAACGCACAAGAAGCCGGCATTCAAGCCGTTGTCTTCGACCGCAACGGCTATTTATATCACGGGAGAGTAAAAGAATTGGCTGATGCCGCACGCAACGGCGGACTTAAATTTTAATGAAAATGGCAATTAACAACAGAGTCAAAACGACAAACGATTTAGAATTAAAAGATAAATTAGTAGCTATCAACCGCGTTACCAAAGTGACGAAAGGAGGACGCACGTTTACGTTTGCTGCTATTGTCGTCGTAGGAAACGAAGACGGTATCATCGGCTGGGGCTTGGGGAAAGCGGGCGAAGTAACGAGCGCCATCGAAAAAGGCGTCGAGGCAGCTAAAAAGAATCTTGTGAAAATTCCGATTCATAACGGCACGATACCGCACGAGCAGTCAGCTAAGTATGGCGGAGCCGAAGTATTGCTCCGTCCGGCATCGGCAGGTACCGGCGTCAAAGCCGGAGGCGCCATGCGCGCCGTATTGGAAAGTGTCGGCATTCGCGATGTGCTCGCCAAGTCAAAAGGTTCGTCCAACCCGCACAACCTTGTCAAGGCTACCATCGCCGCGCTGAACGAAATGAGAAGCCCTTATATGGTCGCCCAGAACAGAGGTATTTCGGTTGATAGAGTGTTTAATGGTTAATAATAGGAGGAAACGAAGCATGGCAAAAATCAAAATTACACAGGTGAAAAGCCGCATCGGAAGCCCGAAAGACCAGAAAAGGACATTGGATGCGTTGGGATTGACAAAAATGCACAAGACGGTCGAGCACGAATGTACTCCGTCTATCGAAGGCATGATAAGGAAAGTGAAACATCTTGTTTCCGTTGAAAAATAATTAGTTACGAGTAAAAAAATACGATATGAATTTATCTAACTTAAAACCCGCGGCAGGCTCGGTAAAGACCCGTAAAAGAATAGGTCGCGGCCCAGGCTCCGGATTAGGTGGCACTTCGACAAGAGGTCATAAAGGTGCGAAATCGCGTTCCGGTTATAAGCACAAAATAGGCTTTGAAGGCGGCCAGATGCCGTTGCAACGCCGCATTCCCAAATTTGGCTTCAAAAATATAAATCGGGTAGCCTATAAGGCGGTCAATCTTTCGACATTGCAGTTGTTGGCAGAAGAAAAGAATCTTTCAAAAATCGGCTTGGAAGAATTAGTCAATGCAGGCGTTATCTCTTCTTCCAAACTGTATAAAATCCTTGCAAAAGGTGAATTGAAAGCCAAGATTGACGTCGCAGCGCATGCGTTTTCCAAGACAGCCGAAGCCGCAATCGCCGCAGTAGGAGGAACAACTACAAAACTCTGATAAATTATGAGAATAGTCGATACAATAAAAAATATCTGGAAGATAGAAGACCTCCGTAAACGTATCCTTATCACGATGGGGTATGTGGCGATCTATCTGTTTGGAACATATGTGGTTATCCCGGGCGTCGATCCGAAGGCGCTGAGCGGATTATCAAGTCAGACCCAAGGCGGATTGTTGGCGCTGTTAGATATGTTCTCAGGAGGAGCTTTCTCTAATGCTTCCATATTTGCACTGGGAATCATGCCCTATATCTCCGCATCTATTGTTATGCAGTTGGTAACTATCCTCATCCCGTCGTTTCAGAAGATGCAACGCGAAGGAGAGAGCGGACGAAAAAAAATTAACCAGATGACCCGTTATCTGACGGTTATCATTCTGTTTGTACAGGGATTTGCATACCTGACCAACCTCGATTACCAGATGGCAAATGTCGGCGCCTCACTTCCGGTAGGGTTATGGTACAGATTATCATCCATCATAATCATGGCGGGAGGCAGCATGTTCGTACTTTGGTTAGGTGAGCGTATCACTGATAAAGGTATCGGTAACGGTATCTCTTTCATCATTATGATCGGTATTATCAATCGTTTACCTCGCTCGCTCGTGCAGGAATTTACTTCGCGAATGAGCGAACAGGCCGGCGGATTGGTGATGTTTCTGCTTGAAATATTAATATGGGTATTAATTATTGCCGGCGCTATCGCCTTGGTTCAGGGACAGCGCAAGGTGCCTGTCCAATATGCCAAACGCATTGTCGGCAACAAACAGTATGGCGGCGCACGGCAATATATCCCGTTAAAGGTCAATGCGGCGAATGTGATGCCTATCATCTTTGCTCAGGCTATCATGATGATACCTGTCTCTATAATCGGCATGTCGAAAGGTGGAAATGTAGGACCGTTCTGGCAAGCTTTCATGAGTAATACCGGTTTCTGGTATAACTTTGTGTTTGCCGTCATGATCATCGCTTTTACCTATTTTTATACTGCTATTACCATCAATCCGACCCAGATGGCCGATGATCTGAAACGGAACAACGGATTCATTCCGGGAATTAAACCGGGAAAAGCGACGAAGGAATATTTGGATACGATCATGGACCGAATCACGCTTCCGGGCGCCTTTTTCTTGGCTGCCATAGCTATCCTACCTGCCTTTGCACGATTGGCAGGTGTAAGCGTGGGATTTTCGAATTTTTTTGGAGGCACATCGCTCCTCATTCTGGTCGGTGTGATCTTGGATACTTTACAACAGGTGGAGAGCCATTTGTTGATGCGGCACTATGACGGATTGTTGAAATCCGGCAGAATAAAAGGACGTACAGGCTCCGTTGCCGCGTATTAATAAACGATGATATATCTGAAGACGGATGAAGAGATTGAGTTGATGCGTGAAGCCAATCAACTCGTTGCAAAAACGCTGGGCGAACTTGCCAAACTGATAAAACCGGGCGTCACGACGCATCTTTTGGACGTTGTAGCGGATACATTTATCCGCGATCATGGCGCGACGCCGGCTTTCTTAGGTTATAAAGGATTCCCGAAGTCTATCTGTACCTCCATCAACGAGCAGGTCGTACATGGTATCCCGTCGGAACAAGTTGTTCTGCAGGAAGGCGATATCATTTCGGTTGATTGCGGTACCCTGCTGAACGGCTTTGTTGGCGATTCGGCGTATACGTTTTGCGTAGGAGAGGTTTCGGAGGATATCAAAAGCTTATTACGTACTACCAAAGAAGCGCTCTATATAGGGATAGCGCAGGCTGTCCCGGGAAAAAGGGTAGGGGACATCAGCTATGCCATACAGAGTTATTGCGAAGCGAGAAACAATTCGGTAGTGCGCGAACTGACAGGTCACGGTTGCGGACGTATCATGCATGAAGATCCGGAAGTGCCAAATTTTGGCAAAAGAGGCAATGGTCCCGTCCTGAAAAGCGGCATGTGTATTTGCATCGAGCCGATGATCAATCAAGGCAGCAAGCAGGTAGTCTTTGAAAATGACGGTTGGACTGTACGCACAAAAGACCGCAAATACTCGGCGCACTTCGAGCATTGCGTGGCCATCCATCCGACAGGAGCGCAGATATTATCTTCGTTTGAATATGTAGAGAAAGTAGTAGGAACGAATATATAATTATATGGCTAAACAGTCAGCAATCGAACAGGACGGACTAATCGTCGAGGCATTATCCAATGCAATGTTTCGTGTCGAGTTAGAAAACGGGCATGAGATAACGGCACATATATCGGGTAAGATGCGTATGCATTACATCAAGATACTTCCCGGCGATAAAGTGCGGGTTGAGATGTCTCCCTATGATTTATCCAAAGGTCGGATAGCCTTCAGATACAAGTAGTTTTCAGTTTTCAGTTTTCAGTTTTCAGAAAACAATTAGCTGATAATAAGAAATATAGGATATATTGGTAAGAATTTTTATAAAAAACAGAAAGATATGAAAGTAAGAGCTTCTTTGAAAAAACGTACCCCAACCTGCAAGATTGTCAGGCGGAAAGGACGTTTGTATGTAATCAACAAGAAAAACCCCAAGTTCAAAGCGCGACAGGGTTAGCCTTTGACGCATCAAGCCGCGTCAAAGAATCAAGAATCAAGAATTAAAAATTAAAATTACAAGTTCCAAAGTCCCCCAGGGACGACACTTTATTAACCGACGGTTTCAACCGTCGGGATAGACAGAAGAAAACTATAAAACTATAAATATATGGCAATAAGAATAGTAGGAGTAGATTTGCCGCAGGATAAGCGAGGAGAAATTGCTTTAACCTATATCTATGGGATAGGTCGTAGCGCGTCAAATTCGATTTTATCAAAAGCAGGTATCAACAGAGATATCAAAGTGAAAGACTGGACAGATGAACAGGCGGCCAAAATACGTGAGATTATTGGCGCCGATCATAAAGTTGAAGGCGACCTTCGTTCGGAAACACAACTGAACATCAAACGTTTGATGGACATCGGGTGTTATCGCGGCGTCCGTCATCGTATCGGACTGCCTGTAAGGGGACAAAGCACGAAAAACAACGCCCGTACGCGTCGCGGTAAAAAGAAAACGGTTGCAAATAAGAAAAAAGCTACAAAATAAGATTTTAATTATGGCAAAGAAAGCAGTTCCAACAAAGAAAAGGAAAGTAAAAGTAGACGCTATCGGAACGGCTCATATCCATTCGTCGTTTAATAACATCATCGTCACGCTTACCAACGGCGACGGACAGGTGATCAGTTGGTCGTCGGCAGGAAAAATGGGCTTCCGCAGTTCGAAGAAGAATACACCTTATGCAGCACAAATGGCCGCGAATGATTGCGCAAAAATAGCGTACGACTTGGGCCTTCGTAAGGTGAAAGTTTATATTAAAGGACCCGGTAATGGTCGCGAATCGGCAATACGAACGATTCACAGCGCAGGCATCGAGGTAACGGAGATCATTGATGTTACGCCGCTGCCGCATAACGGATGCCGTCCTCCTAAAAGAAGAAGAGTGTAATTCAATTACGAATTACAAACGTATCTTAGTGTTAAAAATAAAATAATGTGTCGCTTTCCGTAGGGAAGCAATTACGAATTACGAATCCCATTATTGGTAGAAAAATAAATAAAATTATAAGAAATGGCAAGATATACAGGCCCAAAAACAAAGATTGCCCGTAAGTTCGGCGAAGCTATCTTCGGAGCGGATAAGGTGTTGTCAAAGAAAAACTATCCTCCGGGACAACACGGCATCAACCGTCGCCGAAAGACCTCCGAATATGGTTTGCAATTACGCGAAAAACAAAAAGCAAAATATACGTACGGCGTATTGGAAAAACAGTTCAGAAACATGTTCGAGAAGGCTTCGCGCTCGAAAGGTATTACCGGCGAAGTGCTATTGCAACTGTTAGAGAGCCGTTTGGATAACATCGTATTCCGCCTTGGCATAGCGCCGACACGCGATGCGGCGCGTCAGTTGGTTTCACACCGTCACATAACAGTCGACGGTCGTGTGGTCAACATTCCTTCCTACTCGGTGAAGCAAGGTCAGATTATCGGCGTCCGCGAGCGTTCCAAGTCGTTGGAAGTGATTGCTAATGCGCTTTCCGGTTATAATCACGGTAAATATGCATGGATGGAATGGGACCAGTCCTTTATGAGCGGCAAACTCTTATACCTGCCGGAAAGAGCCGATATTCCGGAGAATATTAAAGAACAATTAATTGTCGAGTTGTATTCTAAATAATTGATTATGGCTATATTAGCATTTCAAAAACCCGATAAGGTATTACAATTGGAAGCGGACCCATTTTTCGGGAGATTTGAATTTCGTCCGTTGGAACCCGGTTATGGCATTACCATTGGTAATGCGTTGCGACGCATAATGTTGTCTTCATTGGAAGGTTATGCCATCTCATCCGTAAAAATCGAAGGCGTTCAACATGAGTTTGCAACTATACAAGGTGTTCTCGAAGATGTTACAAACATCATTCTAAATTTGAAACGAGTACGCTTTAAATATGAAGGCGAAGAAAATGCCGAAGTAGAGAAAGTAACTGTTAACGTTGCAAAAAAAGAAGTGTTCCGCGCCGGTGATATCGGAAAACAGTTGACAGGCGGATTTGAAGTGCTTAATCCGATGCTTGAAATATGTCACTTAGATCCGAATGCTTCTTTTCAGATCGATCTGACAATCAATAAGGGACGAGGTTATGTGCCCGCAGATGAGCATGACCCGTCGCCTGATTTACAGGTTATAGCTATCGATTCCGTTTATACGCCGATACGTAATGTCAAATATACGGTTGAAAATTTCCGCGTTGAACAAAAAACAGACTATGAAAAATTGGTTATTGATATTTTAACAGACGGTTCCGTTCATCCGAAAGAAGCCCTGAAAGAAGCTGCTAAAATATTGATTTATCATTTCCAGTTGCTCTCGGAAGAAAAAATAGCCGTAGAGGTTGCAGAACAGGAGGTGAACGAAGAGTTTGATGAAGAGATACTTCATATGCGGCAGTTACTTAAGACAAAACTGTCAGACATGGATCTTTCGGTACGAGCGTTGAACTGCCTGAAAGCCGCTGATGTAGAGACTTTAGGCGAATTAGTACGTTATAATAAAAATGACTTGCTGAAGTTCCGTAATTTTGGAAAAAAATCACTCACCGAATTAGATCAGTTATTGGACGGACTGAAATTACAATTCGGCATGGATATCTTAAAATATAAATTAGACAGAGATTAACAATGAGACATAAAAAGAAAATTAATCATTTAGGGCGTACCAGTTCCCATCGTCAGGCAATGCTTTCCAACATGGCATCATCCTTAATAAAGCATAAACGAATTTTTACAACCGTTGCCAAGGCCAAAGCATTGCGCAAATATGTGGAGCCTTTGGTCACGAAATCAAAAGAGGACACAACACACTCACGACGCGTAGTATTTGCATACCTGCAAGATAAGGTAGCTGTTACGGAATTGTTTACGAAGATTTCGGAAAAAGTGGAAGATCGCCCAGGCGGCTATACTCGCATAATCAAAACCGGCAACCGTTTGGGCGATAACGCTTCCATGTGTTTCATCGAATTGGTTGATTACAACGAGAATATGCTGAAAGCAACTAAGAAAGCGACAAGCAAAACACGTCGTTCCCGCAAGAAATCCACAGCAGGAACGGCAACAGCGCCAGACGGAACGAAAGGTGAAGCTGCGGCAAAAACGCCGAAAGCGGCAGACGGAACGAAAGGTGACGTTGCGGCAAAAGCGCCGAAAACGCTAAAGGATAAAGAAACGACCCAAGCGTTTGAAACGACAACGCCTGAAGTGGCTGTAGAAGAAAACCAACCGGAAGAATATGTTTCAGTTGAGCCAACGACGCCGGAAGAACCCGTAGCCGAGGCAACCTCAGTTGAGCCAACGACGCCGGAAGAACCCATAGCCGAGCCAACCTCAGTTGAGCCAACGACGCCGGAAGAACCCGTAGTCGAGCCAACCTCAGTTGAGCCAACGACGCCGGAAGAACCCGTAGCCGAGGCAACCTCAGTTGAGCCAACGACGCCGGAAGAACCCGTAGCCGAGCCAACTTCAGTTGAACCAACGACGCCGGAAGAACCCGTAGCCGAGCCAACTTCAGTTGGGCCAACAACGCCGGAAGAAAACCCGTAGTCGAGGTTGGGCAAACAACGCCGGAAGGAAACCCGTAGCCGAGCCAACCTCAGTTGAGCCAATTAGGGAAGTTACCTAAAACAGATTGCATCGTTCCTCAATAGGGCAGGAACGATGCAATCTGTCTTGTTAGAACTAAAAAAAGTCTCCTGAATTTATATATTCAGGAGACTTTTTTTAGTGTGTCATCGTGCCCGAGGTCGGGCAGAATAACTGATTTTTAATGCGTATGCTTCTCGAAGAGCCTGTTTTAAATCCGTGATGATACTCATTTTCGTCTCGAAATCGGCTTTAATTGATGTAGTCATAAACGGCTGGTCTTCTTCTTTCATACTGGCTTTCTCCTGACCGATGTAGGCGCCTACTTCCGCTATCTCAGCAATCTGGTCATTCAACTGGATACGTGATTCGGTTCCTAATTTTGCGATTAGATCGGCAGTACTCGGCTTCCCTACATAAATAAATGTGATGAGCGATTTTTTCTCTAATTTCTGGAGTTCGGTCGCTTGTGGGGAGTGAAAGATAATCTTAAGTGTTACTTCGCGCATCGTCGTGATCATCATGAAGAAGAACAAAATTGCAAAAACCAAGTCAGGTAATGATGTCGTATTTAATTCGGGCATTTCACGACCGCCCGCTTTACTAAATTTTCCCATGCTATCTCCTCCTGTTTGTTTGTTTTTTATCTCCATAATCCTGAGGCTCCGCCTCCGAAATCTTCTGCTTATAATAAATCATTACTGCAGCCTTCCTGTCTTCGTCCAAGTCTACAAATCTTGTGTTAAATTGTCGCAGGGAAACCTGGTCGCGTAACTCATTATAGGCTGCTGCCAATTCGTTTTGGACATTGATATAGGCTTGATATTCCGTACCTCGATCACACTGCAACGATATTAAATGATCAGCTGTAATCGACTGTAATCCAAAAAAAGGAATATTCACTTCTGTCTTTAGAGGAAGATTCTCCGAGTTAGTCGGATTCTCAAGGAACTCTATTGTTTTGGCTCGTAATTGGGCTATGGTGACCTCTTCGCCTGCACACAGGATACGATTGTCGGAGTTAATCATAACCTGCAAAATATTTCTCTTATTTATTTCCTGTTCAATTTTTTGATCTTTTTCCGGTGGACGCGGTAATTGCCGGGCAAGCCCCTGGTCCGTATCCATGGAAGTTGTCAAAAGGAAAAATAAAAGTAGCATAAAGGCGATGTCAGCACAAGAAGCGCCGTTTATTCCCGGTACTTTTCGTTTCTTTTTTGCCATTTTTCTTGTTTTTAAATGATTATTTACTCAATAGTTTTCTAATTGAACCCCATACTATTGCACATGCCGCTAATCCGGATAATATATATATTGCATATAACCACATGTCGGTTATTTTCAGCCAGAATTCGGTATTGAATTGTTGTGAATCCGGATTGATATGCGTTGTCAACGGAGTCCCATCTCCCAAA
>JGI24702J35022_10000841_pt1 | contig 18966 bp, 14 predicted proteins | sample TergutTh196P4_FD_35022 | JGI IMG/M metagenome (IMG submission 35022)
GCTGTCCCGGCGCCCCCCGCTGTCCCGGCGCCCCCCGCTGTCCCGGCGCCCCCCATAGCTGCGACCAGCTTCATAATCTCCGCCGCGCGTTTATCATACTCTTCTATTGGGAAAATATTTGGGTTATAATATAGAAGCGTGATATCGAAAAACGGAGACAAATACTCAAGCACATAACTCGCGCAAGGAGCGCAGCAACAATGCAGGAGCAAAGTAGGCCTCTCCCCGGCCAAGACATCGCTCCTTGGAGCGGCGTTCGCAACAATACTCGGAATAGCGCTCGTGCTGCCGGTTGGCTCCTCGTTGAAGCCCACTCTCGTAGCGGCGGCATTTTTCTGCCATTCCTCCGGGGTGGTAAATCGCATCTAAATGTACTTTCTAATCCTATCCGTCGCCAACGCAATGTCCGCGCTGATCATAATGGTGAATTTCACATTCTCACGCTCGCCAAACCCTTCGCACCACTCGAGGAACGATTCGAGCCTCTCATCGACATCAGCATCGATGATTCTGAGCATGCTGTCGAAAAAAATGTGCGTGATATCGTAATTGGCTGAATGCAAGCCGCTGATAAAACCCTTTAAAAAACCATAACCATCGAATTCGTATTGCGAAGCCTCGATGAGCCTAACCTGATACGGGATGTCATATGTCAGCTTCGTGCCCTTTTCAATGCAGACAACATCGCCCTGTTCTTCAGCGACAGCCGCATTTACCAACTCGATGAGCTGCTTCGTCTTTCCTGAACCCTTCAGACCCATGATTACCTTAACCAACTTAATCAGATCCTTTCACATGCGATATCAATATCATAATATGTCTTGCGGTTCCGGTGCAGCCGGGAGCAAGACGGCATCCAGTCAATCATTGTTTATGATTGTGTAAAGACCAGTATACCATTTATTCCCCCCGCAATCAACAACAAAAAGAAAATAATGGCATACCACCATCACCCTCCCACCTCCCCACCACCAAAACAACAAATGAAGGAGACGCTACAAATGTCAATACTAGGCATAATCGGCGGCGCGGGCCTCCTCGGCACGACGACCGCGTTCTGCGTAGCCGCACGCGGGCTATTCCGCGAAATAATTCTGTCGGACGTCCGCAAAAACCTTGCAAAAAGCCACGCGATGGACATCGAACAGGCAATCTGCGAAACAACCGGCGTAAAGCTCTCAACAGGCGAAATCGACGAACTGAAAACATGCGATATCATACTTAACGCAGCCGGAATCCCGGAAATGAAAGCCTCCTCGCGTGACGACTACTTGGCGGGAAACATCGCCATATACAACGAACTCGCAGAAATAATTAAACGATGGGAAACATGTCCAATAATAGTTAGCGCATCAAACCCAATTGACGTGCTAAATTATGAATTATATCGCGCGACAGACATGCCACGTGAACGATTCATCGGGTTCAACAGGAATGACACGCTCCGTTTCAAATGGGCAATATCGGAAGAGACAGGAATCCCCGTCTCGCTAATAGACGCGATGGTGATTGGCGAGCACGGCGACAAGCAAGTCCCGCTCTTCAGCACGCTGACGCGCAGAGACGCAGAAGAGGCTCCGTATTTGTCCGACGCGCAAAAAGAGAACATCATCCACCGCATATCAACATGGTTCAGTGAATACCAAAACCTTGAATCCGGCAGATCAAGCGGCTGGACATCGGGCGTCGGCCTTGCGCGCATCCTATCGCTAGTCACCACGGAGAGCGATGAAGTGTGCTCATGCTCGGTCATCCCCGATGGCGAATACGGCTTGCGCGGATTAAGCATAGGCCTCCCTGTCAGGCTCGGCAAATCCGGCGTCAGAGAAATAGTCGAGATAGAATTGAGCGCCGACGAACGCATGCAACTGACAGCCGCTGCAGAAAAAATCAAACAAACTCGAACGTGAGGCTTCTGTTCACGCCCTAGCGGCACCTGCGTGTAACAACATGAGCAATTTACGTATAAGACCTGTATACGCAAGACCGGTTAAACACAGGCCGGTTTGCGCACAAAGCCGGTTACGCAGATTGACTTATTGTCAAGCTTTTGTTACAATTCGAGAAAAAGCAGAGTAATACGGATAATATAAAGGAGGACCCACCATGCCATCATCACAACCCATCCAATCAAACGCCGCAGCAACAAACGCAGACCCATACTTCCGCGACGTAAAACAATACTTCGCGGTCGAAAACCACATCTTCTCGAGACGCGGCGCCTGGATCGCGCTGCAAGCAGACTCTGCAAAATACGGCAGAGGCGCGCTGTATATAACGACCAATCGGGGCAGCCGCTGCCACTCGAACGATCAAACATACAGCAGGCTATACAGGATATACGCAACGCACGAAGGCCGCAAAGTCCCATTCGCGATAAAAACCGAGGCAACCGAACTCACCCTCCTCACCCGCCACGGCAACGTGCGCTTCACATTCGCGGACGACACAAAGCTCATGGCCGAGGGCGATGCGGGCATGGGCCTCTTCTTCCAACGCGACGGCGAGCCATACGAAGTCATCAAACCTCGGCGCGACGGAGCTTGGGAATCGCCGATGCGCAACGCCAGGCCCCTCCTGTTTAAAGGCCTCGAAGGCTCGACGATCACATTTGACGACACATGGAACTTTGAAAAATTCAAATGCACGGAGATGCGTGGACGGACGCAGCCGAATGCGAGCGGAAAGTTCACGCTCGTCGTTGAAGAATTCTTCTACGGCGCATATACGCGCGACGAATACCCCACATATGCCGACGCAAAGGCCTCCATGCAATCGGATTGGGACGACTTCCTCAGCAAGATGCCGCATTTCATCGAGCCGTTCGAACAAAAACGCGAGGAGACGGCATACGCGCTCTGGACGCACCTTGTCGCGCCATCGCCGATGACGCCGACATGGCTAATAATGATGTTCCCCGGCGTCGTCGGCTCCCAATGGCAGCAGGTGCAAAACGCCGTTGCCATGCAGGAGCACTCTGAACTCTCGCTCGATCTGATGATATCATATCTATACCGCCAGAGCGAAGAGGGGCAGCTTGCGGATTCATATGACGATGACTTTCTTTCGACACACGACACAAAACCGCCGGTCCACGGCTGGGCGTTGAAAAACATCATGAACCATCGCGACATCACGAAGGTATGGCCGCGCGACAAAATTGAGATGCTCTATGAGGGCGCGGGCCGCTGGGCCGATTGGTTCATGCAATACCGCGACGACGACCGCGACGGCCTGCCTGCGTTCGAGTCGGGGACGGAAAACGGGCTGGACGAATCCACAATTTGGTACGACCAGATCAACATGGCCTCCCCCGACGTCAGCGCGTACACGGTGCTTAACTTTGAAGTGCAGGGCGATCTCGCAAAAGCTCTCGGAAAGCCGGATGCGGAGGTCAACGGATGGTATAGGAGATCAAAAGACCTGCTGGAACGCATGATCGACAAATTATGGGACGGCGAGCATTTCGTCGCGCTGCGCGAATACACACATGAGCCGGTGTTCACAGGCACGATCACTCATTATATTCCGCTTGTCCTCGGCAGCAGGCTTCCCGAGCGCATCATCGACAAGATGGCTGCGGACCTGTCCGAAGATGGCGTTTTTCTAAGCGAGTATGGGCTTGCCACCGAGCGCTTGGACAGCGACCTTTTTGAGGTTCAAGGTGTTCAAATGGGGAGAGGCGCCATCGACCCTCCGGCCGAGCTGTTTATCACGACGGGTTTGTGGGACGCAGGAAAAAAGGAACTTGCGCGCGAAATCGTAGACCGATACTGCGGAAGGCTCATGGACCGAGGTTTCTCTCACATCATAGATCCGATTTCCGGCGACGGAAGCCCGTTCTGGGGCACATGGTCTCGCTGCGTGTTCACGATTTTCGCCCGCATGGTATCAGAAGACGCATAGCAACCCGGACCGCCTGACAATCGGGATTCAACAGCAAAATGCGCAATAACGATATAACGTGCCAATGCACTTTTGTTGTGCGCGGCATCCTTGACGCGCCGTCCCCCGCTCCCCCGCACACCGCACTCCGGTTACTGCTTTGGAGGTGATGGCTCATGAAGAGCATAAGAATAATTAGCCTGTTGCTGCTTTTCACGATGACAACAGCAATAACAAGTTGCGGGCCATTGGCAAAAACAACCACCAGTCCTTCCAATGTAAAACTGACTGCAGTTGATCTGATGTCAAGCATAAAGCAAAAACCAGTAATCATCAGCACCAATGCCTCCGACAACAATGCAGCAGCAATCGATTTTGCAATAAGGCTCTTCCAACGCTGCCTATCAACAACAGAAAACACATCGATATCACCTACCTCAGTCCTGTGCGCGCTTGCAATGACTGCCAATGGCGCCAAAGCAGACACTCTATCGCAAATGGAGGATGTTTTAGGCCTCTCCGTATCTGAATTGAACGAATATTTCTATGCATACATTAAAAGCTTGCCATCAGATGAGAAGTGCAGTATGAACTTCGCAAACTCCATATGGATTAAAGATGATGATAACTACACAATAGAAGATATCTTTCTACAAACCAATGCAGATTATTATGGCGCATCGATCTACAAAGCGGCTTTTGACAGCAATACGCTAACGGACATGAATAATTGGGTAAATACGCATACAGACGGTATGGTCCCAAAAATTATCGACAAGCTGGATGATTATGCTGTTATATATCTGATTAATGCATTGGCCTTTGATGGAGAATGGCTGGAAATATATAAAGAGAATATGATTAACCCCGGCATCTTTACATGCTGGTCCGGAGAAAGAAGAAAAGCAGAGATGATGCATAGCGACGAGCATGCATACCTTGATGACGGCAACGCCACGGGTTTCATAAAAGCATACGCCGGAGGCCGGTTCGCGTTTGTTGCGTTGCTTCCTAACGAAGGTCTCTCCATCGAGGACTATGTTTCAACACTATCGGGGCAGAGCCTAACATACACCCTCCAACATAAGCAGATTGAAAAGGTGAAAACCGCCATTCCAAAATTTGAAAGCGAGTATTCGCATGATATGAAAGATATCCTGAAGGAGATGGGCATGCTCTATGCATTTGATGAAAATAACGCAGATTTCACCAAGCTCGGGCACTCTCGACAAGGCAGCTTCTTCATAAACAGGGTTCTTCACAAGACGTTCATTTCTGTGGACGAACGTGGGACAAGAGCCGGCGCTGCTACTATTGTTGAGATGGCTGAAACGGCGATAGTGGATAAATCAAAAACTGTGTATCTGGATCGGCCATTCGTGTATATGCTTATAGACCAGAGAACTAATCTACCGTTCTTCATCGGCACAGTTCTGGAAGTGTAGCAGCCGATGCCCACATCGCCCCGCACACACATCCCCGCACACACATCCCCGCACACACATCCCCGCACGCATATCACCTCGCCTCCCCGCTCCCCCGCTCCCGCGCACACTGCACTCCCGCTCCCACGCTTCCCGCGCACCCCACGCACCCCCCGCTCCCAACGCGCTCGTAACGTTGAAGTAACTCAAACGAAAAAACCGAATATAAGCAGCAATGGAAGCGCGAATCATATGAATCGCGCTTCCTTTTTATGCGCCTGCGCGCCTTTGAAACATTGAAATTCAACAACTTTTTCACAATAGTATGAATTTCGCCGTCAATTTGAAATAATCCATTGACATTCAAGCAAGTGTCTAATTTATGATGAATATAACTCTAAAGGCCCGGAACCATAATGAAAACTTGTAAACAATGAAGCCTTTATGGTTATATCGCTGCGCGACGCGCGGAGCGCGCGGCGTCTAGTTGTGGGTCGGAGCCTCACGCTATGCATAAAACCGCTACTAAAAATGAAACCGCTACTAAAAACGAAGGAGAGATTCGCCATGTTCAAGATCATCAAAAAGACACTCGCATTGCTCATCGCAGTCAGCATGCTGTTCATTCTCCCGATAGCCGCGTTCTCTGCGGACGACGTCAGCCAAATAATTGCCGATGACGGCATGACCATCGTCGGCACATACGACGACATCAAGGACGCGTTCGACGCAGTGCAAGACGGAGAAACCATCAAGCTGCTCAAAGACATCACATATTCAGGATCGATAAAAATCACGGGCATCACGATCACAATAGAGACAAACGGCAACACGCTGCTCATTGACGCGGCGCCGAACGGCACGGCGCTCACGGTCGACGGCGGCAACGTATACCTCAACAATGAAGCGGACGGCGAGTTCAACGTCGTCGGAGGAAGCGGCAGCGGGCGCGGCCTCGTCGTCACAAACGGCGGCCATGCCACAGTGACCAATGCATCGCAGGTCGGGGGCGCCTCCACAAGCGCGCGCACGGTATATGCGACCGGCCCCTCCTCGACAGTCACCGTGCTGGGCAATGCCATCGGCGGATTCTATTCGCTGGGCGCGGAAAATGGCGCATCAATCATGGTCCTCGGTAACGTCTCCGGAGGCGGAGGAATGCTGGTCAGCGGCGTCGGCACGTCAGTCGTCGTTTTCGGCTATTCTTCCGGAGGCGGCACGGGCGTTCTCGCAACCGACGGAGCGAGCGTCTTCGTTGGCGGCAACGTTTACGGAGGCGGATACGGAGTATATGCCGAAAGCGGCGCGCAAGTCACTGTCAACGGCGCGGTCAAAGCATATACTGGCGACCAAGTCTATATAAGAGTTGGCGGCGCGGACAAGATGCAGGAAGACTATGAGCCAACATCAAGCAAAGACGGATATTTCGAATATCAACGCGGAATCAGCAACGTTTGGGTCAAATATTTCGACCCGCCGCTGGTCCGCTTCACTGTGACATACGCCCCCGGCGAACACGGAGACTTTGACGCGCAAGAACACACCGGCCTGAAGGAGGGCGCGGAAACCCCCGAGCCGCCGACGGAGACCCCCGGCAAGCCCGGCTGGATATTTGACAGCTGGTCGCCCGAAGTGAGCGAATTTGTCACTGCAGACGAAACCTACACGGCCCAATGGACGCCCGACGGCAGCGAAGTCAAGCCGCCGCTTCCGCCGCCACCGCCGCCTCCGGACCCGGCGCCCATCACGGTCGCGCTTGAATCAGTCAAGACCGTCTCGGGCGAGGGCGCTGCTATGACGGACAAGAAATTCAACTTTGCGATATATGAAGACGGCGAAGTGGTCGCTACAGGCAGCAACGATGCGGGCGGCGCCATTATCTTCAGCGAAATAGAATATGACGAACCCGGAACCCATGAATACCTCATAAAAGAAACGTCATCCGGGCTGAAAGGCTGGATGACGGATGATTCCGAATACAATGTCACCGTGAACATAAAGAACCGCAACAACAGGCTCGTCGCGGAAATCGATTACCACGGCGGCGGCTTTCCCTCTTTCCATAATCATTATATCGGCGAAACTGCAACGCTCAAAGTATCAAAGACGATGGTCGATGCCGATGGCAACATTGCGGGAAGCGGCCTCGAATTCTACATAATATTATACGAAAAGACATTGACAGGTAGCTGGTCAATGGTCGGGGAATACGCCCTATCGGCAAATAGCCATGCGGTCGCGATAACAGGCCTGCAGGGAGGGAAAACATATCAAATTGTTGAAAAGACGAACGACTGGTACACTCCGCTCGGATATCATATGTCGATTGACAGGGCGCCGGTAGGCAGTGTCGGCGGCCCCTCGATGGCCTTCTACGTCCCGCCGCTGACAAACAGTATGTCGATCGATGTCGTCATAAGCAACATGCAGACCGACGACCCCTCTGGCACGCCGGGCGGTGGCATGCCGGACGAAGACCCTCCGAATGTCGATATAACCGACACCGACATCCCGATGGTCCCATTCATCGATGAACACCATGCGTATATCATCGGATATGCGGACGGAAAGGTCGGCCCTGATCGAAACATCACAAGGGCGGAAGTGGCGACGATATTCTTCAGATTATTGACCGACGACGTGCGCAGGGAGTTTTGGACGAATGAAAATCCGTTTCCGGACGTCTCCCCTGCAATGTGGCACAACAACGCAATATCGGTCATGCACAACCTTGGCGTAATTAAAGGCTACCCGGATGGCACTTACAAGCCGGGCAGCCCTATCACAAGAGCCGAATTCGCCACGATAGTTGCAAGGTTCGCGCGGATGATGCGCTTGACAGCAATCCATGGACAAAACTTCTCTGACCTTGGCAGGCATTGGGCACAGAGCGACATCAACTATGCAGCTTCGATCGGTTGGGTCAATGGATACCCCGACGAGACTTTCAGGCCAAACAGGAGCATCACGCGGGCCGAAACGATGACTTTGGTCAACAGGGTGCTCGGCAGAATACCCGAGCATGCAGATGATTTGCTGGTCGGCGAGATGATTGTCTGGGTCGATAACGCAGACCCAAGCGCATGGTACTACCTCGCAATCCAGGAAGCGACGACCTCGCACATACCGGAAAGCAAGGATAAGCCTGTGCCCGGCCAAAAATATTCATATGAAAGCTGGCTGGAAAGGGTATCAAACCGCGACTGGGCCCTCTTGGAGCGCGCATGGACCGATGACATAGCATTCACCGAAAACTGGTAGAATGCAGAACGTAAAATGCAGTAATGGACACGTAAACCGCCTGGAAGCGAACTCGTTGTCCTCGGGGAATCAGTGGGGGCTCTGCACTCCCCCACTGATTCAGCCGCTGACGCGGTCAATTCAAAACGTAGTTTTCATGCGTAGATTCATCACGCACTTCACTTCGTTTAGAAGTGGGTGACTCCTCCCCGCGCTTATGCTACACAAGCCCCAGAATGGCATATAAATTCTTCTTATACGCTTCGACGCCCGGCTGCCCGAACGGATTGACCCCCGACACGAGAGCGGATATCGCGCACGAACGCTCGAAAAAATAGACAAGCGCGCCGAACGACGCTGCCGACAGCCTCGGCACGCTCAGCTCGATTATGGGCACTCCCCCATCGATATGAGCCTTCTTGACAGCCTCCGAGGCAGATTTATTGACCTCATGCATCCCCATGCCCGCAAGCGCAGAAATTTTGTCGTCATGCAAACTCCCGCCCGGTATCGCCATATCGGCACGCGGCTCGCCAAACGAAACAAACGTCTCAAACAGCGTGCGCTCGCCCTCCTGGATGTATTGCCCCAATGAGTGCAAATCCGCCGTGTAATCTGCAAATGCGGGAAAAATGCCAATGCCCTCCTTGCCCTCGCTCTCTCCGAAAAGCTGCTTCCACCATTCGCCTGTATAGCGGAAAGCGGGCTCGAAGCAAGCCAGCATCTCGATTTTTTTGCCATTCCGATACAGAGCCTGGCGCGTGGCCGCATACAAACGGGCATTATCGACGCCCGACTCCATCTCTTCAAGCGCCCCGGCCATCACCGCGTCGATATCTATTCCTGCGACGGCGCACGGCAACAGGCCCACAACGGTCAGAACGCTATACCTGCCCCCCACTCGCGGAGGCATTTCGAGGCAGGCGTAGCCTTCGCGCGCAGCCATTTCGCGCAACGGCGAACCGCTGCTGTCCGTTGTCACATATAACCGTTCCTTCAAGCCATCAGCGCCATACCTGTCCAGCAGCATGGCCTTGAAAAAACGGAGCGCGATGGACGTCTCGATCGTCGAGCCGGACTTCGAGACAACATTAACCGAATAATCCCTGTCGCCGATCAGCGCGATCACTTGCTGCAAATACTCGCCCGAAGCGTTGTTGCCCGCAAAATAAATATCGGGCGTCCCCTTGGGCAGCGCGTTATAGTTCGGCGAAATAATATACTCAATGGCGGCGCGCGCCCCCAAGTATGAGCCGCCGATGCCGATCACGACGAGCGCGGCGGACTGGCCGCAGATTCTCGCGGCCATATCGCGAATCTGCGCGGACAACGCAGCATCATACTCCCCCGGCAACCCGATCCAGCCCGATTCGTTAAGCGCGGCAATCTTGTCATATGCCGCTTGCGAATCGATCCTCCGGACCTCGCCCTCGTCGATAAAACCATTTATGCCATTAATGTCAACACTAATCACAATAATAACCTCCTAACAAACGTACGATGATTTTAACACTTTAATTACACATTTTCAACATGTTTACGATTAGTTTCTATTGCCAATGCCTCACGCATGTGATAGAATTGCCTCAATGGTATTGAGGAACGCTGAAAGGATGCTGAAATGAAGTTTTTTATAAGCTCGATCCCATTCTTTGATGCAAAGATGGCAGTCCACGCATATAGAATGATGGCCCGCGACGGCAGCAAGCTCATAGGCTCGGACGAATATTACCGCATGCAAAGCGCGGCCATGCAGTCGCCCGCGCTCGACACCGTCGAGCAAATAGGCGTCGAGCCGTTCGCAGGCGACAACGACCTATTCATCGACATCGAAGAATACCAGCTCCTCATGGGCATGCCCCTTGGCGCAAACCTCCCCCCGGAAAAGCTGGTTTGCACGGTGCAGCATGCTATCGTCAACGACGACGCCATTCGCGCGAAACTGGACATACTCCTGGAAAACGGCTACCGGCTTGCTGTGGAAGGCTTGCCGAAAAGCCCTGACATTGAAACGGTGTGCGAAATATTCGACTACATCCTTCTTGCCTTCAATACCGAAAGCTTCGCAAGCGACCTTAAGCAATTACGTGACCACCTGTCGCAAATCAAGCTCATCATAACGAACATACCCGACAAAAAGAGCTTCGACATGTTCGCCGGCATGAGCGACATTCTGCTGACGGGGGACTTTTATAAAGAGCCGATAACCGAGGGAAAAGTTGAAATCTCGCCCATAAAAATCAACGCGCTGCATCTCATCAAGCAAATAAATGATGAAAACTTTGATCTCAGCTCCGCTGCAAAAACGATCGAGCATGACCCCGCGCTGTCAATATCGCTCCTTCGCTTCATCAATTCCATAAATCCGAACAGGAGCAAGAAGATTGAATCCATTCGCGGCGCCGTGGCGATTCTCGGGCAAAAGGAAGTAAAAAAATGGGCGACGGTCGCGATATCGGTCGGCATCGGCGAAGACAGACCGAGCGAGATTACGAGGCTTTCGCTCATCAGGGCGAAATTCGCCGAAAACCTCGCCCCCGCGTTTGAGATGGCGATAAAGTCCGGTTCTTTATTCATCGCGGGCCTGTTCTCGCTCCTCGACGTGATCCTGCAGTTGCCGATGAGCCGCGCAATCGACGAGGTCGCGGTCGTCGATGAAGTGAGGGAGGCCTTGATTACCAACACCGGCAGAATCGCCGAGGTGCTTGGTTTGATACGCCTATATGAGCGCGCCGACTGGTACAGCGCTTCGATTAGCATGGTAAGGAACGGCGTCAACGCTGATGTTGTCACCAACGCTTTCATTGACGCCCTGCAATGGTATAAGCAGCTGCTCAAGTCCATCGACAGCGAAGGCGAAGGCGACGAACCTGAGCCCACGCCGTAACTTCTGCAGCTCAGCGGCAAAAACCTCTTGCAAACACCAAACAAGTCTGATACAATGCAAAAACCGGAGCAACCGCTCCGCTCAACGCGGGCATAGTTCATTGGTAGAATGAAAGCTTCCCAAGCTTTAGAGGAGGGTTCGATTCCCTTTGCCCGCTCCAAATTATGAGAAAACCCGCAGCCATGCAAACTGCGGGTTTTCTATTGCAAAAACTGGGTTTTCGCCCATTTCGCCGACAACAATTTTTTTGCTGCTTGTACGTTCCATTAGCAAAAAACACAGCCTTTTCTGCGTATATTCTGCGCACTGATTGCACTTTTTGTATAAACTAACTGTTTACAACAACTGTTTATCGGTTTATACTGAACGTGAGAGAAGCGAATACACTTGTAAGTGGAACGAATGCCCCTATTATTTGTTAGTGTGCCGAGGGAAAGGAGCTTTTTCATGCAAGGCAAAAATAACGTACAGTCAACGAACTACTCAGATGTATTCATCGAGAACGTCCGATATTTTAACTCCATATACCGCAACGGTCTTGTTAATGCTCCGATTTGTGCAAGCAAATTACAGAACAACAAGCACTCCTGTGGTAGAACAGCAGTATCTGTAATAACTGCTCTCAGCAAAACGTATTATGACTTTGGAAGGATGATCCTGGAACATGGAGAATGATATGCAAGAGATTTCTACACCTGAATATCCGATAGATGGTGGTGTTCCTACTGACCAAATGAGCGCGATTATTGCTCAGATTGAAAATACTATTCTGGTCCGTTACCGACCCCTGAACTATTAGCAGGCTATGAAAAGTTGTTACCTGGAACTGCAAACAGGATCATCAATGAATTTGAGTTGAATTCTGCTCACTCGCGAGATATGGAGAACAATTCTCCGAAATGGAAGCTAGAATTGAATTACAGAAGCAACAAGATTTGCAGGTAAGAAGAAAAAATGAATCTCTATTCAAAATAACACCGTTCGAAGAAGTTCTATATGATGAGTATTTAAATGATAAAATACCACGTAACGAGGATCAACTCAACTGGGCAGAACACCGTCTTTCCGAATTGGGATTTCTGAAGAACACAGAAGACAGGCGAATTAGTTGGCTGGATGAACACGAGAGTTATGTAGTTTATGCTGATCTAAGGGCTAATGGCCGTATTGACTTTTCGGTGTGGAAAAAGCCATTACCAAAGAAAACAACTAAGTCTTATAAGCATCGAGTACTTAGTTTTTACTTTTTGGATACGTGGAAAAACAAGCTGAAACAGAAGTATGAAGCACAATTATCAAAACTATAAGTATTGCAAACATCAGGATGGTCATTCGGCAAATTCTTGAATATCATTTACATTCTATGATGGTTAAACGCTCCTCGAAAATCGGTGTTAAACAGAAATTTTAAGAAATGAAGGAGACGTTCGACAGAATATAAAAGACACATAAACCATAACTGAGCGCAAAAGTGTCCAAAAAGACGAATTTATATAAATTAACTGTTTACTTGTACAATCTATTAGCGTATAATTTGGATAGAGATTAGAAGCAGATGCAATCACAGGGCGCGAAGCCTCTGTATTTGTCAGCATATCTGGAGAAAGGAGCTATATTATGTCAAGTGCTAAAGAGGCTGCAAACTTCTTCATTGATCTCGCCAACAGAGATGAGCTAGGCGACGGAATGACAAATTTACGAGTCAACAAACTCTTATACTTGGCTCAGGGATATTGTTTAGCCAGAACCGGTGCGCCGCTCTTTGACGATGATTTTTTAGCATGGGATTACGGTCCCGTCGTTCCTAGCATTTATCAACGATACAAAAAATATGGCAGAAACCCAATAGATAAAGTAGACGCTGACTATAGCCACGAATCCTTTCTACCCGTAGAACTTGGTGTATTGATTGATGTGACGGGCGAATATGGCAAATATACCACCGGAAAGCTGGTAGACTTTACGCATTGCACTGGTTCTCCATGGGCAGATGCCATTAAAACCGACAGCAAGCTAATTGATAAACAAAGTATAAAAAGCTACTTTAATACATTAAGAACGCTAGATTTCGCTGATGCGTTTTTACCGAATCTTGACTTACCTCTGTATGACATAAGAAACAGCGAGGGTGTCTTACTGTTACCATCAGACGACGACGATTACTACGCGGAGCAAGCTGATGACGTTTAACCAATGGGAGATATGGAACGCTATTGTTGCATACGCAGACAACCCCGATGAATCCAAACGTCGTCCGGTTGTCATACTTGGCCAACAAGAGATGTCTGTGATAGCGCTTAAAATTACCGGCACGGAGCGCTCGGTGTACAAAATACTAAACTGGTCTGACTCTGGTTTGTACAAACCGTCATACATTGTTTGTACCGAAAAGTTGTTGCTTAAGGAGACTGATTTTCAGGATAAACTAGGGGTATTACACCCCTTAGACATTATTAACTTAGCCAATTACCTTAAGCGATGAATCCAACGCCCGCCCACGTCCGTGGGCGGCTTTTTATCCGCGATAGGCCATCGCATACCCATCGCAGGAGGAGTAGCCGGAGAATACTTCCACCTCTAAGCGAAGCGTTAGCATGAGCCGCATTCCCGCATCACGTGAAGCGCTCTATTTAAGCCGCCGCGAAGCTGCGGAATCGACGGGAGTCCACTCTCCCTCCTGATTCCCCGAGGACAGCGAGTTGGCTTGTAAACCCCTTTCTCTTTGACAATTGCGCTCATAGTATGGTAGACTGCGAATATGACAAAAACAGAAGCCCTCAAACAATACTTCGGACATTCCGGCTTCCGTCCTGCACAGGAAACCCTCATAGATGCGCTGCTATCCGGCCGCGACGTCTTGGGCGTGATGCCGACAGGAGCAGGCAAATCCATATGTTATCAAATCCCGGCCTTGCTGATGGCCGGGACTGCGCTCGTCGTTTCGCCGCTGATATCATTGATGAAGGACCAGGTCGCGCAATTAAAGCAATCGGGCATTCCAGGCGCCTACATCAACTCGTCGCTGACAAGCGCGCAGTACCGCGAAGTCATTCGCCGAGCGAGCGAAGGACGTTATAAGATAATCTATGTCGCTCCCGAGCGACTGGAAACAGACGAATTCCTGCGATATGCGACCGGTACGAGAATATCGCTCGTTGCGGTGGACGAAGCCCACTGCGTCTCCCAATGGGGGCAGGACTTTCGCCCAAGCTACCTCGGCGTTCCGAGGTTCATCAACATGCTCGCCACAAGGCCTGTCGTCGGCGCGTTTACGGCGACAGCCACAGCGGAGGTAAAGCATGATATGGAGCGTCTGCTGGAACTGCGCTCCCCTCTGAGCCTTACGACCGGTTTTGATAGGCCAAACCTATACTTTCAGGTTGCGAAGCCTAAATACAAGCCTGCTTATTTTCGCGAGATTATATCGCGCAGGGTCGGCAGCTTTAGTGCGACGAAGAGCAGCTTTGGCAAGGCGCAGGGCAGCTACGGCGCTGGCGGCAATTATTACTCGAGCGGCGGCATCTCGACGAAGAGCAGCTACGGTGCGGCGCAGAACAGCTACGGCGCTGGCGGGTGCGGCATCGTATATTGCGCGACCCGAAAGGCCGTGGATACAATATACTCCGAGCTTAAAAACCAAGGTTTGGCCGTTGCGAGATATCATGCCGGCATGGACGATGACGACAGGCGGAAAAGCCAGGATGACTTCATAGGCGACCGCGTCGCGGTGATGATCGCCACCAACGCCTTCGGCATGGGGATAGACAAACCCAACGTCAGATATGTCATCCACTACAATATGCCCAAAAACCTCGAGAGTTACTATCAGGAGGCGGGGCGGGCCGGGCGCGACGGCAATCGGTCCGAATGCATACTGATGTTTTCGCAGGACGACATAAAAATTGCCGAGTTCTTCATCAACAACTCCGAAAAGAATGTGGAACTGACGGAACAGGAACGCCGCATCCTATTTCAAAGAGACTATGAGAGGCTCGACAAGATGATCGGATATTGCGAAACCACAGGCTGCTTGCGGGTATACTTGCTTCGATACTTTGGCGACAAATACAAAGGGAATTGCGGTAATTGCGGTAGTTGCAGCGCCGCGAAAAGGCAGCGCGGAGGCATGCGCAGGTACTAACAATCGCCGGCCGCGAGGCTCGCTTCGGTCGTAGCGCACGGCGTCCGGGCTGCGGGGCTCGCTTCATACGACAAGTGTCGTAGCGCACGGCGTCCGGGCTGCGGGGGTGGAACTTGCACAACTGTTTGCGGTGCAGCCCGCTCCGCATGGCATCCGCGGGTTGCGGGGGTGGAACCCCCACGTTAATATCATAAGGGGGATATCAGCATGCAGAATGATTTAAAAGGCTTCCACGCATTTGTCACAGGAGGGTCAAGCGGCTTTGGCTTTGAAATGTCGAAAATACTGTTATCGCACGGCGCGACGGTGGCTATTGCGGCGCGGGGCGGCCCCAAGCTGGACAACGCATATAACAACTTGAAAAGCGAAGGCTACGATGTCCATGCGCTCGACATGGACGTGCGCAGCGAGCAATCGGTTGCATCTGCCGCCGCATGGGTCGAAACGAACTGGGAAAAGCTCGACATGTTAGTGAACAACGCAGGCATCGGCATGGGAGGTGCCATGAAGAGCGCCGGTGGCAAGCCTGCGTTGTTTTTCAACATTTCGCCCGAAGCGTTTCGCGACATCGTCGAGACAAATTTCATCGGATACTTTCTAGTTTCGCACGCATTAGTGCCTCTAATGGTGAAAAATGGCAACGGAAGGGTTGTTAACGTTTCAACGAGCATAAGAACCATGACGGCCCGGGGGCAGCTGCCATACGGTCCCGCGCGCGCTGGTGCCGAGGCTATGTCGGCGATAATGGCGGAGGAATTGAAAGAGTTTGGCATAACTGTCAATGTCTTGCTGCCGGGGGGCGCTTCGAACACCGGCTTTGTGCCGGAAGAGGAGCGGGAAAGCGCGGCAGCGCGAGGCTTGCTGCCTGCAACAATACTGAACGAACCGATATTGTTCCTTGCGTCCGAAAAGGCAGCAGGAATGACAGGCGAGAGGATTATAGGAAAAGAATTTCACCAATGGCTTGTTGAAAAAGGTATATCTCTATCGTGATGCCCCGAGCCGGACTCGGCGAAGAGCTGCGAACCTCCACACTCGCTGAACCCCCCGCCATGAGTTCCGGCTACCCCAAGAATTCGCGTTTCCCGCCCCGGGCCGCCATGCGCCAAGCACCCGGCCACCACGCTGCCCCGGCCCCTTAGCTGCCGCGCCGCATACTCCCAAACCTCCACGCCCCGGCCTCTTTGCTGCCGCGCCGCATACCACAAAGCCTCTACGCCCCGGTCGTCATGCTCCGCACCCTGTGCAGCCCGCATGAACCGTCAAGCCTCTACGCCCCGGCTTCTACTCCCAGGTCCTCTTTGACCTTCACCGTGACAGTCTCCTCATAACAGGAGAAGCACTCGTCGACATGGGCTTTTGCCGGTTTCGGAGACAAAAGCGACACGACAGGCACAATAACGAGCCCCGCCAGCATCGCGAACGCGCCGGCGTTGATCGGCGACTGAATGATCGTCGGGAACGAGCTCCGGAAGAGCATATTCAATATCATCAACAGCGAGCTGAACAGGAAGCTGCACCACACGGAAACTTTGCTTACGCGCTTCCAGTACAACCCATATAGGAACGGCGCCAGGAACGATCCGGCGAGCGCCCCCCATGAGACCCCCATCAATTGCGCGATGAACGCAATGCCCTGCTTATACTGCAATATGGCAATCGCGCCTGATATTACGATGAATACGACTATCAACAGCCTGATCGACACGAGTTGCTTCTTGTCGTCCATTTTTTTGACTACATGCCCTTTCAGGAAGTCAATTGTAAACGTGGATGCGGACGCCATGACCAACGATGACAGCGTTGACATCGAAGCAGCGAGGACAAGAATGATCACGACCCCAATGAGCAAGTTGGAAAAGCCCGAAAGCATTGATGGGACTATCGAGTCGAAGCCATTTGCCCCGACTGTCGCCGTGTCCGAAAACAGCCGTCCGAACCCGCCCATGAAATAGCACCCTCCCGCGATGATGAGCGCAAAAAACGTGGAGATGATCGTGCCTTTCTGGATCGCCTTTTCGGACTTTATCGCATAAAACTTCTGGACCATCTGCGGCAGCCCCCACGTGCCCAGCGATGTGAGGAGCACGACCCCCAGCAAGCCCAACGGATCCGGGCCGAAGAACGACGCAAAGATGCCGGGCGTGGTCGATACGGCCGCATCTTCGATCTTGGCGAGTTCTGTTATTGAACTGATGAACCCTCCGTGGCTGCCGAGCACGGCGGCGATGACCGCGACTATTCCGACAAGCATGATAATGCCTTGGATGAAATCATTGACTGCAGTAGCGAAATACCCGCCCGCTATCACGTAAATGCCGGTCAGAACTGCCATCGCAACGATGCAAATGGTGAAGTCGATGTGGAACGCCATTTCGAACAGCCTGGACAAACCATTGTAAAGAGACGCTGTGTATGGTATCAGGAAGATGAACACGATGAACGACGCAGCGATTTTCAACGCATTGGACTTATATCTGGCAGCGAAAAATTCCGGCATCGTCGCGCTGCCGAGATGCCTTGTCATAATCCGGGTGCGGCGGCCGAGGATAACCCACGGGAGCAACGACCCGACGAGGGCGTTCCCAATGCCCACCCATGTGGCCGACAAGCCGAACCGCCATCCGAACTGGCCTGCGTAACCAACGAATATGACCGCCGAAAAGTACGATGTCCCATATGCGAATGCGGTCAGCCACGGGCCGACGGAGCGTCCGCCAAGGACGAAGCTGTTGACGTCGGATGCTCGCTTCCTGAAGTACAGGCCCACACCGACAGTGATTGCGATGAATGCGATGAGCAAGAGGATTTTGATGAACATTGTGACACACCTTTCTTTCTTTCCGGAAAGGCGGCAAAACAAAACGCCCCCGGAATCATTCCGAGGGCGGCAATAAACCGCGGTACCACCTCAGTTCCGCGCGGCCTCACGGCGCGCGCGCTCGTGGAGTACAGACATACTCCATGCGCCATAACGGGCGCCCCCGTCGCGTCCTATTCCGGCACTGCCGTGCCGTTTCAGCGCGCAGCTCGCAAGATGTATTCCCCTGTGGCGTCCCGATCGGCTTTCACCGCCCGCCGACTCTCTGACAGGCCGCATATGCAGGGTACTTCTTCCCGGTCATCGCTTTTATTGTATAGATTTTATAGAAAGTTTATGTTTTTGTCAACATATTTTTCATTGTGGTATTGTATGAAATTTCGCAATTTAAAGCGTAAAAGATTGTGCTGTATTGTCATTATACCAGAAACGACATCCGCAGAAACCGCTACAATTCACGCCCTTGTGCTCGGCAGACGTTTTTTTGCTTCCTTATCGCTCAGATGCGCATCCATGCGCATATTCGCGCCGCTTCGCTTCCTTGCTACGCGGTCGGAAGCAAAATAAA
>JGI24702J35022_10000842_pt1 | contig 18962 bp, 14 predicted proteins | sample TergutTh196P4_FD_35022 | JGI IMG/M metagenome (IMG submission 35022)
CACCCATCGTATAGACAGTCTTCGAATCTTCATCGTATGACGCAGAATGATGCCTGTAGTGCGACAGATAGCTTACATTCGCAGTATCCTGCGTCCATTGCCCGGTTTGAAAATTAAAAAAGTCTAATTTATCTTCATCAAACTCATAGAACACTAATTCATCGCTTTTATAATCGTAACACAGTTGGTTTATCCGCACATAAAAGGGAACGCCGGATAAAGGTTTTATCGTATCTGTAATAGCCGTCTCTACGTGAAAGGTGTAAATAGTATTCAGGTCGGCAAAGAAAAACCTTTTCCCGTACTTGTCCCATGTTATCTGTGGAAAAGAAAGATAAAAATTGGGGAACCTGAAAGACTTTACTTTTTTCCATTTCGTATAGTCATCTGTTTCCCATATCGGATTGACAACCGTTGCACGGGCTTGCTTATATTCGTCAAAAACCTCATTCCCCATATTTTTATCCATCCTCCAATGATAAACCGGTTTTTTATGGTGGTTAAGCAGCCGCACATCTTTAATCGACATGGGAGGAACATCCAAGGTAGCAAACTCTTTGTAATTGTTGCTTCCAAAAAACAATTGATATTTAGCCGATCTATTGAAATCGTACGACACAGTTTGCTCCGTTCCGTTGATAATGACAGTAATCCTGTCGGCTACATAATTAAAAGTCAACTCAATATGAATCCATTCCCCCGATTCGAAAAAAAGTAACTCCTCCGGTCTAAAATGAATGACAGTCTGGTTCTTGATAATAAAAAAAAATTCCCGGTTATTTACATCATAGTTATCTACTAATTGAGGGACGCTCGACAAAAGGTCAAAATTGATGTCATCATCTCCTATTATCCGCAGTATATATCCGTAAGCATCCGCTCTGGAATGAAGGCATAAATCAAAACTGAGGGTGAAGCCTTTTGAAAAATGAAAAGGCTTATCCGGCGTCAGATTCAACGAAGTTCGCCGATCTCGGTTAGATTCGTGCGAATAAAATGACAGGCCGTTAATCCGGTTTATTCCTCGTAATTCCCAAATAAACAAGAGGGAAAAAAGTAGAAATGTGTATTTTATAATAGTCCGGTTTAGGTACATCACGTCTTTTTTTTAAAATTTCAATGCCATTCTATGAATAGATATGAAACAATTTTTCATGCAAAATTACAAAAATTTTTACAAAAAAAAATTTTTTACAAAAAAAGAACGGCAATTTAGATTAGGTATGCAGGCAGAACGCCTGCATACCCATTTAATTCGTTTTGTGCGTCATAAACAATTCCAATTCCCCACCCTTAACGATGTCATCGTAGGTAATCGACCATGAATGATAGGGTTTCCCGTTCAATAACATACGTTCGATGTAGACATTTTCGGGCGTGTTTTGGTGCGTTACGATGGAAAATGTTTTCCCAGCCGTTCCTACTTTCATCGTTACAGTATTGAAAACGGGACTGGTAATCTCATATCGCGTATCTCCCGGACACAAGGGATGAATCCCGGAAGCGGCAAGCACATACCATGCCGACATCTGGCCTACATCTTCATTGCCAACTAACCCTTCTACTTTGTTTTGATACGCATGGTCGCAGATAAAACGACTCCAATACTGTGTCAACCCGGGTTTGCCAAGTCTGTTGAAAAGGAACGGTACATGGTGTACCGGTTCGTTAGCATGGTTATAATAGGAGTTCCACAAAAAATGGGATGGCGTATTTTCAAAAAAAGCAGTCAGATCGGCTAATGTCTTTTCCGTGCCGCCCATCAACCCTACCATGCCGTCAATATCATGCGGCACAAACCAACCCTGCTGATACGGGTTCGATTCAACACAACCATAGCCCTCCCGTAATCGTCCATTCTCCGGCCAATCTTGCCACGAACCGTCATTTTGCCTCGGTCGAAACCAGCCTGCCTCCGTATCGAAAATCAACCGGTAAGCCTGTGCACGTTCGCTGTATTTCCTGTAGTCGTCCGCATGTCCCATTGCTTTAGCTAACTGCGCCATACACCAGTCGGAATAAGCATACTCCAATGTATTGGAAATACTGCTGCCTCCGACACTATATCCTGATATACGGTTGCTGTTTCTTTCGGATGTATTCACAGCATATCGGTATGCCTTCTCTATATCATAATCCCGGATACCCTTGAAATATGCATCAGTTAATACCGAAATGGCCGGATTGCCAATCATACAACCCGAATAGGCGTTCAGAAACTCCCATCGTTCATAATAATCATTACCGCTTTCTTCGGCTAAACTGATGAGCGAGTTTATCATGTCGTTGACTACTTCCGGATTGATAAGCGTCTGTAACGGAAACTGACTGCGAAAAACATCCCATCCGCTGAAGATCGTACGCTTAGTAAACTTCTCAGTTGGATAAATCTGCCTGTCGCCTCCACAATACCGTCCGTCAACATCGGCAAACGTACGGGGATCAATCATCGTATGATACAGGGCAGTATAGAAAATCACCTTTTGGTCGTCTGTTCCTCCTGTTACCGTTATCTTATTCAATGCTTTGTTCCAGGCCTTTCGCGCATCTGCTCTGAGCCGGTCAAAAGACTTCTTTTCAATATCTTTACGGAAATTATTTTCGGCTCCCTGCATATCCACAAACGAGATACCCGCTTTTATTTCAATAACTTCATCCTTCTTCGTATCATATTCTGCAAAAAAACCGGTATGCTTTCCTTCCCACTCATCTTTTCCGGCAATGATTTGCGCTTCCGACACCCGCTGCTGATAGCGGTCGCTTGTAACATCATCACGCCTCCGACGCCAGTCATCCGGAATAGCAGCATCCCAAAAACCATGCTTACTGAACGGACGACTGAATCGGACATAAAAATAAACCGTATAATCAGGCTTACCCGCGCCGTCGCCCCACCCGCCTCCGTCGGGTGTACATTTCATCCATCCGCGAATGGTCTGATTGTCAAGAACCTGTACATACTGACAGACAGAAGTACCACCAACCCTGCGTGCCAAGTCGATTTGTATCCGCGATTGACGATTTTCAGGAAAGGTAAATCGTAACATGCCGCCATGTTGGGCTACCGTCGCTTCAGCCAGTATTTGATAATCCGTAAGAAAAGCCGAATAATAACCTGCCGAGGCTGTCTCGCTCGACTTGTCATAAGCAGATCGATACCCTTCGGATGTATGATTCGCTTTGCCTGCCGACGTTTTCAAAGGTCCTGTGGCAGGCATGACCAACAAATTGCCTAAATCGCCGTACCAGCCGATACCACTCATCTGGGTAAAGGCGAATCCCTCAATAGAGGTATGTTCATAACTATATCCCGGCCCGTTGTCACCACCCGTAATGGTATTCGGGCTCACCTGTACCATCCCAAAAGGATATGCCGCCCCCGGAAACGTTTTCCCTAAGCCATGATAAACCCCAGCCCCAGCTACACTGGTACTTGCCCCTATGAAAGGATTAACATAATCAACCGGCATATGCCGGGTACATCCCCAAAAACCAATAACCGGTAAAAAACTGATAATCAACAATTTCCAATATTTATTCATCATGGTTAATTATGACACTAAGATTAATTAATGAAAATTCGTAAAATTCGTGGTCAAAAAAATATCATCCGAAGAAGCCCCAATCATAAATGTATAAATGCCCTCTGGGGTCACAAATTCACCTTTTGTTTCGTCCCAATAGCGCAACGACGCCTTCTTGATTCTTACTTCTACCCGTTTGGTTTCTCCTTTACGAATCATGTTTCGCGAAAACCCTTTCAGTTCTTTGTTAGGAGTAATGAAATCTGTTTCAGGCAGTTTTACATATACTTGAGACACTTCATCGCCATCATACCGTCCGGTATTCTTCACATTGAATGTAACTGACAGTTCATCGCCAAGGTCTTTGATCTCCGGTTTACCGTATTTGAATGTCGTATAACTCAACCCAAATCCGAAAGGATACAACGGTTTACCGGAGAAATACTGATAGGTACGCCCTTTCGTAATGTCATAATCATCAAAAGCCGGTATTTCATCCAATGAATTATAATAGGTCAGAGGTAATCGTCCGCCGGGATTATAATCGCCGAACAGTACTTCTGCGACAGCCGTACCCCCTTGCTCGCCCGGATACCAGGCATTGACAATAGCCGGCAAATGCTCCTGCATCCAATTGACAGCCAATGAACTCCCTGCAACAAGCACCACAACCGTATTTGGATTGATTTTATAAATCTCCTCGATAAACTCACGCTGGTCTTCGGGCAGCAAAATATCCTCCCTGTCTTTTCCTTCGCGTTCAATCGTTTTGTTTATTCCCAGAACAGCCACGACCATATCACATTCGCGGGCAGCTTTACCCGCCTCACCATACAGGTCTATGCGGTTCTTTATATCAACAACAGGTACGCGCCACTGTAAACGGGCTAACGCATAATCGCGGTTATCATAATATTCGGCTTTCAAATTATAGTCTTTACCCGCCTCCAAATATACGGATACGGTATCGACGACAATACCGCTGCTTCTCCACTTATTTATCAGCATCTTATCATCCAAACTAAACCGGCATCCATCATCAAAGCTAAAACTGAACGTATAATTACCCGTGACTGTCGGTCGCAACTTCCCAGTCCAACGAATAGATAGAGGTGAATTAGGAATAAACGGATCAGGCGCCTGATTAGCCGGCTCAAAATTGATCCATTCTTCAGTACGTACTTTTGGCGTTCCGTTAAGCTCCATATTATCAAAATATTCCGTTTTCAAACCTTCCGGGAAATGAACACCCTGAATAAGTTCCATCCCATCCTTGGCCGTTTTCCACGGTGCATGAACAATCTTCACCTTATCACCTACCCTGTTTCGTATCCCCTGCAATATAGAAACAGGCTCATTTGCAGGTGTTCCGCTATAATCGCCAAACTCAGAGTTAGCAGCATTTATCCCGATGACCGCAATCGATTTTACTTTTTTCGTGTTGATAGGAAGCGTATTCTTACTGTTTTTAAGCAAAACAATACTTTGACGCGCTGCTTCCAATGCCAATTGCTTATGTTTCTCCGACCCGATAACCGTAACGGGTATCTTACTATACGGATTAAGCGAAGGATCATCAAAAAGCCCAAGATGCATACGCGCCCGCAACACCCTGTAAGCCGCCGAATCGATATCCGCATCCGACACCATGTACTGATCATAGGCTTTTATCAAAGGATTAATATACACGTCATCGCCACATTCCAGGTCAAGCCCCGCTTTTATTGAAAGCGTAGCCGCCGCTTCTTTCGTTTTTACATACTGCATGGCCGAAACTAACAGACCGGGGCCTCCGCAGTCAGACACTACATACCCATTAAACCCCCAATCATGACGTAACACTTTCGTCAGCAACCACGGATTAGCCGTACAGGGCACATTATTAATCGCATTATAAGCCGACATGATAGAAGCCGCCTTCCCTTCTGTCACACACATCTCAAACGCCGGCAAGTAATATTCGCGTAACTGCCGTTCTGAAATCTGCGGATTGCAAACAAACCGGTTATGTTCCTCATTATTCGCCGCAAAATGCTTAGGTGTAGAAACAATTTTTAGATAACGGCTATCATCCCCCTGTAACCCCTTCACAAAAGCAGTACCCAAAACGCCCGCCAGAAAAGGGTCTTCGCCATACGTCTCCGGCGTCCGTCCCCAACGCGGATCACGCGCCATATTCACAGTAGGCGACCAGAAAGTCAACAAATCCGAAAACCGCGCCGTCTGCAATTTACCCTGCTCCAATTCGTTCCACCTGGCGCGCGCCTCATCCGAGATAGCAGTCGCTATCTGGTAATGAAGCTCCGGATTCCACATACTCGCCAGTGCAATAGCCTGCGGAAACACCGTAAACCTTCCCGGACGCACAACCCCATGAAGCGCCTCATTCCCATGATAATATTTCGGGATCCCCAATCGCGTAATCCCCGGCGACGAAGCCCTAAGTAAACTAATCTTCTCTTCTACCGTCATCTTCTCAAGCAAGTCCATAATACGTTCATGCCGCGAAATATCCGGATTACGAAAAACCTCCTGCCCCCTCACAACCGGCATAGATGTCAAAAAGAGAAACAAAACCTGAATGTAATAACTTCTAATTCTCATAATATCAGCATTTAAAAATTTTTTCGCAAAGATACGCCTAAACTATTAAAAAAAGCATAACACAGCAATTAATTTTCCTTAAACACCCAAAAAATCTATAATTTCCCCCATAATTCGTCATTCTTAAACAGTTCGTTTCAATCAAATCAAGTCAATCACCTTTTCACTCAATATAATCCAAGAACCGTATCCAAACCCCTTTCATCTTTGAATTTTGCATCTTTTACCACTCCATCAAACTTGTATTTAACAAAAATGAGAAAAATATTTAATAAAATTTTCAAAAACCAATTCTTTTTTTCGTACATTTGCAGCGATTTTAAATCGGTTACCATGTGACTGACGTGGCATTGTCATACCCGAAACAATCCTTAAAAACCGCTCCAAAGGGAGCACAAAAAAAGAAGAAAAATGAATAGAAAAAATTTTATCACCAAAAAGAATGCGGTCGTACTGAGCGTGTTGTCGTTATGTATGTTACTGTGTGTTCTCCTGACCTACAGTTGTGAAAGAGAAGAAGACGAAGAGGCTAGATTTCAAGAGTTGCTAACTGGGGTATGGAGCTATGATGCTTCAGGAAATTCGACGAGAATTACTTGCTTTCAAAACACTATGAAATTTGTATCTTTTTCACAAGACCAATGGAAAGAATTAGCCGATGCAGGAAAGATCAAAACGTGGAATGTATACGCTGCCAATTTCGATTACAAAAAAAAGGGTGAGTTTTTGTGTAAATATTATGATTATTTCGATCAGCGAAGACAAAGCAATGATGCAATCATAAAAATTGCCTCAGACGGAAAAACCTTTATAATCAAAACTGACAATAGAGAAGAATTATGGTATAAACAATTATCCGAACCTATAAAAACTGGTATTGTTTCTTTTTGGACGGCAAGAGATTGGGGATCAGGATCTATTACAATTTCCTTATATGATGAATCTAACAATTTCATTTCGCAAACATATCTTAATCATTATCTAGAATCAGGAAGTGCAAGATGTCAATCACCCGGCACAACGAGTTTTGTTGATATACCTTATGGAAGGTATAAGTATAACGCATCAGATGGGAAAAACAGTTGGTTCGGCACAATAGTCATTAATGATTATTGTGTTGTAGTTCAAATAGGATAAAAATATAAAAATCATGAAACACATTAGCATTTTTTTCCGAAGATTCGCACATCTTGTCGGTGGTTTTACAATCCTGATGTTCATCATATTCGTTATTGGTGAGGGATTACCCACTCTTTCAACGCTTACAAGAGTTGAGGTGATTATGTTTGGTTGCCTTACCTTCTCGCTTATAGGCATTTTTTTCTCGTGGCGTTGGCCATTGGCAGGTTGCATACTAATTTTAATGGGTTACGTCGGGTTTGTAATCACCGACAAACAGTTTAACGTGGTAAGCCCATTTTCGCTCTTTCCCATTATTGTGACCTTAAATGCATTAGCTTGGTTTTTTAGGAGGTTATTAAATATCCGATTGAAATAGACGAAATAAATCATTTATGACAAGACTAATCGCGATTTAGTTATAAGTCAATCATTAAACATTATTAAACATAGTGAGGAAAATATGAAAATACCAGTTTTTTTTAGTTATCCTAAACCGTTCTCAAAGAGTCAGCAGATTTTTGTTGATGGACTTAGATCATATTTGGATAGTAGAAATATAGAAGCAGTGACTCTTGGAGAATCAGATTACGATATGACAGAGCCGTTAACTTCTATTAGGCGATTGATTAATACGAGTTGTGGTATGATAACAGTCGCGTTTAGGCGTGCGCAAATTATTACTGGTTTTTCAAATCCAAACAGCGATGTCGGTCGTGAAACAAAAGATTTGTCAGGAAAATGGATTACAAGTCCATATTGTCAAATTGAACCCGCTATGGCTTATCAAATAGGATTACCTATCTTACTTTTACGTGAAAGTGGAGTTATTGCAGAAGGAATTTTTGGGCGTGGTTCAATGGGAGTATATTTGCCGGAATTTGATTTATCAAACGATCCAACCAATTTCTTTACAACAGAAGAATTTAAACAATTAATTTTCAAATGGGAGAGTTATGTTAGAGCAGTGGATGGAAATCGCGGTAAGCCCCCTGTTTTGTACAAAATTTAAAAAATATAATGATTTATGCCAATTACAATAACCCAAAATGACATAACTAAACTTCAAGTTGATGCCCTCGTATGCCCTACAAACATTAATCTTCAAATGGGTTATGGTGTCTGTGCTACTATTTTTAAAGCAGCAGGAATACAAGAAATGCAATCCTCCTGTAACAAAATCGCCCCAATAAGAATAGGCGATGCAGTTATCACAGACGGTTTCAATTTACTTGCAAAATATGTTATTCACACGGCTGTTCCTAAATATTACGAAGAAAAACAAGGAGAATATCAATTACTTCGTTTAACCTATACAAATTCTATCAAATGTGCTTTGGAAAATAATTGTAAGAGTATAGCATTTACATTTATGTCAAGAGGTCTTTATGCTTATCCTAAAGACGCAGAAATTAACATAGCAATTACAACAATCGGAGAATTGATAAAAGGTAAAGAAATTGATATTTCACTCGTTTTTTCTAAAAACGATTCATTTACAGGCGCTGTAAATCTATTTGATAAATATGATGTTTTTTTTGATGAACATTATGATAATGAGCCATTAAATATTGATACTTTATGGATAATCGGCAATGGATTTGATATTGCAAGCGGATTAAAAACCAAATATGCTGATTTTATTGAGTGGTATCGTTATTTACCATCAATAAATGATCATATTCATAAATTTAAAGAAAAAATCAATGACGATGAAAAAGGGTGGGCAAATCTTGAATTAAAGCTTGGCGAGATAACCTCTGATTATGATGAAGATATAAATACTTTTGAACAATGTTTTGATGATTTGCGCCAAAAATTAAATGAGTATCTTGAAAAAGAAAGTAAAGAACATGCAAATTATAGCAAAATAGATAAGTATTTTAATAACATAACAATTGATACTACGGCATTTGTAATTTTGAATTATACGCAGAATTTTGAAAATTATATTCGTTCTCGTTATAAAGAAAAACACATATTCAATTTTTTTTATCCGCACGGGAATATTTTTGACAATAATTATGCTAATATGACAGTGCTTGGTGTTGGAGAACCAGAACATATAAAAAATCCGTTTTTTCGAGACAATGAAGCTTTTAAAATTAAATTTATTAAAGTAAAAATGACTGATTGGTATGCAAATACCGATATTGAAAGGTTATTTATGGATAAAGTTTTGAGTTCTCAAAAATTATTGGTTAATGTTTTTGGTTGTTCTGTTGGCGAAGTTGATGCTTATTTTTGGGCTCATATTTTCAAGGGCAGGTCTGATAATGACATTGTTTTTTTACCTGAAAAATTGTATAATTGTTGGCATGGCATAGGTAAACAAGCAATACATAAGGTCGTATTTTATAATTATAAACTTGGAGATACCGTTTTTACTAACGAAGAAGACAAATCGTCATTTGACACAGATTATAAAAAATTATTTGAAACAAACGATTTAGATTTTTCTAAGTGTTCCAGTGATTTGAGAAATTTTTACATTTATGTAAAGCAACGAAATTTGTGTTATGAAGATTGTGTTAAATTGCTTGCTAAAATATCGTTATACAATCAATACAAAATTAAATTTTTGATACCAACAATTTATCGTCCATTACTTTTTATTTTAAAATTTTTCCCTAATGGAGGGTATCGACAAGATTCTATGATGTATAATTTTTTGGACAAAGCCTTTGATTTTGTCGATACAGTAAACAACAAAGACAATTGAAACAGACGGATGAAAAAAAAAAGACCAGCTGATATAAACATTTAAAATCAAAATAACATGAAAATTGTAGTATTAATATCTTTTATGAGCATTTATAGTTTATTTGTTCTTGGGCAAAAACAGGTGAACTTTTATGAAACTCAATTAATTGCCGAAACAGTTGCCCGTAATTTTTCTGATTTAAAAAATACTATGACAAAACCGAAGTTGTTTTTGTCGTATATTGGTACAAAAGATGGAATTATTGATGTCAAGAATTATTTTAGTTTTTCAATGAATGATACTTCCTATTACCATATTTATGGAATAGAAGAAAGGAAAGGATATGTAATTGTTTCTGCATATGATGCGGTAGAACCTGTATTGGGTTATTCCGAAAGCGAAATTTGGCATCAAGTTGATTTACCGCCTTCTCTAATTGATATTATGAATGATTATAAAAAACAAATTGAATTTGCAATTATTAATAAGCTGATTCCTGACAGTATTCTGCAATTGAAATGGGATAATTACTTAAGTGGCACTATTCCGGAATTGATTTATGAATCGGGAACAGATTATGTTCCGGGTACATTTCTAGTTGAAACACGATGGGGTCAAGGAGAGCCCTACAATCATCTTACTCCTTTAATTGATGGGGTGAGAACATACACAGGGTGTGTTGCTACTTCAATAACACAAGTGCTTTATTATTGGGCAAAATCGCATAAAAAGAACCCGACGCATCTTCATTACCCAGTGGCGAGATCCGCAATACCTTCGATGCTTGGAGCTATTCGGCATGGGCCCCTTCATACCCTTCCTCACCGTCCTTTGAATCACGATTCAGTCGATGATATCCAAATCATAAAACAGATACCAGCGTATACAACATCCACACATAAATTAAATCTTGGGCCAATAGAAAAAGGAACAACATTTGAATGGGATCGTATGATGTTAATACCTAATAATAATACGGATGATCAATCAATTGCTAAATTAATGTATGTAGCAGGTATTGCTGTAAAAATGAACTACGGAATTATAGTTAGTGGAGCGTTTGATAACGATATTATTCCTGCTTTAGAATATTTTGGGTTTAAAGGTAAGGAACAACTAAGAATAACTTATCGTGGAGATTGGGATGGTCTTTTAAGAAAAGAAATTCAGGAAAACAAACCAATAATATATAGTGGAAATGAAAATAGCCTCGCAGGCCTCGCAGGACATAGTTTTATCTGTGATGGATATAAAAATGATGGAACGTTTCATTTTAACTTTGGATGGAATGGTCAACATGACAATTGGATGGTAACTTCTGCTATAAATCCAAGTACATATAATTATAATTACAATCAAAATATTATCTATGCAATAGAACCAGGTAATAAAACAGTAGGTAGTCGACCAAAAAGTAAACCAGACCCAGTAGGACAAGCTATAAAAACAATTGAGGATGTTGTAACATTTCCAATAAAAGTAGTTAAAAAAATTATTAAATGGTAGTTATTAATTTCAATTGACTGATAATAAGAATGTTCAATTCGATTTTCATGAGAATCATAACGAAACATCAGCACCTTTATTCAGGAATAAGTAAGGAATGCTGTTAATAGGATAATATCGACCAAGTCATGGAAGCATACGGAACAGAAAGAAATTATCAAATATGTGAATATAAAATCCTAAAACGATATCTACAACCCACATCCAACAACGAACTACTGTGCGATTGTGAAAACTTGAAACTGCAAAAAAAGTGGCAAATATGTGATTTGGAAAATTAAATATAATTATTAACATAATAAAAACGGATATGACAGAAAATAAACTTGCAGTATTAATTGATGCGGACAATGTTCCTTATTCAAATGTAAAAGAAATGCTTGAAGAAATTGCGAAAAGTGGAACACCGACAATTAAACGAATCTACGCTGACTGGACGAAGCCTACTGTTTCTAGTTGGAAGAGCGTTCTTTTAGAAAATGCTATTACGCCCATACAGCAATACAGTTATACAACAGGGAAAAATTCAAGTGATAGCGCGATGATAATTGATGCTATGGATATTTTGTATTCTGAAAAAGTAAATGGTTTTTGTATTGTTTCTAGCGACAGTGATTTTACGAGATTAGCAACAAGGCTCAGAGAAGCAGGAATGTTGGTTATTGGTTTTGGTGAAAAGAAGACACCGCAACCATTTATCTCCGCTTGTGATAAGTTTATCTATTTGGAAATTTTAAAATCAAACGCCTTGGAGGCTGAATATGTCACGAAAACGAGTGCAAAGCCTAAAAAAGAACCTTTAAACAATGTTGATACAGAAACTATTAGAATTATCACCGAAAGTGTAAATGATTTAGCCGATGAAACAGGCTGGACATTTTTGGCAAGTTTAGGAAACTATATTTTGAAAAAGAAACCTGATTTTGACCCAAGAAATTATGGATTTCTAAAATTATTACCCTTGATAAAAAATATCAACAAGTTTGACATAGATGAAAGAGATTCGGGAGTAAAAAACGTAAAGCATATATATATAAAACAAAAGTAAAAAACCTCTACCAAACGGTTTGAGTGTCGAATATATAAAGTAACCGATTAAAATACAGAAAATTAATAATTGATAATATTTTTATAAAAAATCCAAAATTTGAAAATTATGAAACACATTAAACGAATTTTAGCTATTTTTCTTGCGTTTTTTTATTTATCTACATTTTTCAGTATAGCGCAAGATTATCAGGATGTAGTCTATCTAAAAAATGGAAACATTGTTAGAGGCGAACTTATTGAGTTGATACCACACGAATATGTGGATATCAAGTTGTCCAATGGAAGAATTCGCTCCATTGACATGGAGAACATTGAACGGATTGTAAAAGAACAGGTGAGACCCGATACAAGAACACAAACTGAAAGAAGGGAAAATGTCAATCAAAACCCCAGTAATTCTAACAACGTCCGAAGTAATGCGATTACTCCACAAAACAACGCTCGCGTTTCTCAAAATAATGATCGATATGCACAAGATAATTATGACAGGTACGCCCAAAATAATGTGCGATACAATTCAAGAAACAGATATAATGATGATTATGATGATGGATATTTTACGCGGCAAAAAAACGTGTATTATGGATTGAAAGGCGGACTGAATATTGCTACTTTTTCAAATCTCAAACTTGATGAGTATGGTGAATTAGAAAATTTAAAATATAGATATGCTTTACACGGAGGTTTATTCGCGGAATTTAAATTTAATAATTTTGCTATTCAGCCGGAACTGCTTTTTTCCATGCAAGGGTTTAAAGTTACAGGATTATATGATGAATTAGATGCTTCATATTATGACAAATATAATTTTAATTATTTCAGTATTCCTGTAATGGCTAAATATTATATAATTGACGGTCTTTGTATCGAGATAGGTCCTCAACTGGGTTTTTTATTGTCTGCCAAGGAAAAATTAAAAAATATAGGGGATCTTAGCGGAGATGAAGATTTGTCAGGAACTGAGGATATAAAAGCATATTTTAAAGAGTTTGATTTTTCTTTAAATTTTGGCGCTTCTTATCAAATACCAAATTTACCATTTGGTTTTTACATGCGTTATTCATTAGGATTAACAGATGTAAATAAAAATACTTATGATGACGATGAATACGGTATAGTCAAAAACCAGAATCGTGTATTCCAAGCAGGAGTGTTCTATAAATTCTAAACGTTATAATTCTCAGAACCAAAGAGGTTATAGCAATAATCTAGTCAAATAACATGGTAGATGTTGATTATAGGGCAAGAATGTACGCTGGTATCGCTGCATTGATTTGTATTGTTTTGATAGGTATGAGCGGATGCGAGGAACCGGAACCACCGGAACCGCCTCTTACAATGGAAGTGTCGACAAGTTCGATAAATTTTCCCGCTTCCGGAGGAATGGAATCATTTTTGATCACCTCTAATACCAATTGGACCGTTAGTGGCAGCAGTACGTCAAGTAGTGATTATTCATGGCTTCAACCATGGCTTCAAGTTTCTGCGACTTCCGGTAAAAACAATGAATCAATAGGAGTTACAGTGACTCGCAATAGCCTTGAACCGAGGGCGGCTACGATATATGTAAGAGGCGCCGATACATTACGAACTATAAATGTTACGCAGACAGAATTAGTGCCATCTTTGATTGTATCTGTTGAATCATTGCGTTTTTCATCCTCTAAAGAATCGAAAACATTTACTATTTCGTCGAACATCAGTTGGACTGTAAGTAGTACCGCGAGATGGCTTACGTTTTCACAGACATCAGGTTCGGATAACGAAACAATCACAGTCACAGCAACTAATGCGGAAACAAATGTGGAACAGAAAGCATCTATTGTTGTTAGCGCTCGATCTTACAATATAACGCATACTATTGATGTATTTCAGGAAGCAGGTGATTGGTATTTGAATATATCGACAGATTCGTTAAATTTTTCATCATCCGCTGAATCGAAATCATTTACGATCTCCTCAAATACAAACTGGATATTTGAATGTGGATACTATTCTGAATGGTTCTCTATGAAAGACCGTACCTGTAATCATACCTTTTCGAATGATGAGACGATCATTGTGTCAGTAACTGAAAATACTTCATCATTGGAACGTACCGGAAGAATCAGTGTAAAAAGTAATGCAACAGGAACGCAAATTATTGATGTGTTTCAAGCAGGAGCAACTCCAACGCTGAGTGCATTGCCGTCTTCTATAGAATTTTCAGCTGTTCTTAACGAATTTCTTAATAGGAGAAATTTTACAGTCTATTCCAACACGAGTTGGACAGTAAGCAGTGACGCTACATGGTTTACTATTTCCCCAACTTCAGGCTCAAACAGAGGTAGTGTAGAAGTGTTAGCTACCGAAAACAACACATCATTATCGGAACGGGCAGCAACAATAATCGTTAATGCAGGTGATTTATCTGCGACTGTAGAAGTGACGCAAGCAAAAGCTATCGGTTCTATTTCCTTTTATACAAGCATAAATTTCGGAACCACCATATATGTGACATTAAACGGGTATGGAACTAAAGGCGTCTCACAGTATTACATATTAGGGGGGCCTACTGATTGCAAAAATGTAATAGGAGCGACTTTCTCTGATTTGCCACATGGAACGTATTCGTACACCTACACATGGGGTAATAATAGAAAATCGGGAACTGTCACTTTAGAAAATATTTGCAGTTTGGTATATCTATCCCAATAATTATTTTTAAATATTATACATTAAAAAATATATGACATGAAAAGATTATTATTATTAGGAATCACATTGCTCTATGCAGTGATGTCATTCGCACAATCAAATGTGTATGTGGCTGGGTTATTAACAACCCCTGAAGGAAAACAAGTGGCAGCTCTTTGGAAAAATGGTGTAGTACAACACATCACAGACGGCACAAGAGGCGCTGTTGCTTCTTCTGTTTTTGTGGCAGGCGATGATGTCTATGTGGCAGGTGCAGAAGCAAATAATCAAAGTAAAAGCGTTGCTAAGCTTTGGATAAATGGTAAGGCTCAAGAACTTACTGATGGCGCCTTCAATGCGACGTCGGCTTCTGTATTTGTGTCCGGCAACGATGTGTATGTAGCCGGATATGAGAGAAATGAAAAAGACATTAACCGCGCTGTGCTATGGAAAAACGGTAAGGCACAATACCTTACCGATGGTAATTACAACACGTGGGATGAACTATCTGTTTTCGTTTCAGGCAATGATGTGTATGTAGCCGGACGAGAAAACAATGCAGAAGGCAAATCAATTGCTAAACTGTGGAAAAATGGAGCGGTTCAAAATCTTACTGATGGAAGTATGTCTGCGGCGGCTACTTCTGTTTATGTATTGAATAACGATGTATATGTGTCCGGATGGGAAGGTAGCACACAAGGCATTATTGGTAAGTTATGGAAAAATGGAGTGGTGCAGGAAGATATTAATAAAGGAGGCATAAACGCATGGACTGTTTCTATTTTTGTAGCTAATAGCGATGTGTATGTGGCAACATTGGCATTCGATTCATCTCCAATAATGATTGCCAAACTTTGGCATAACGGAGTATTACATAATTTGTCCGATGGGATTCTTTGGGCAAGACCTACTTCTGTTTACGTAGAAGGTAAGGATGTATATGTATCTGGATATGGATATAATTCTCAAAACATCATTGTTGCTAAACTGTGGAAAAACGGAGGATTGCAAAATCTCACTGACGGTAGTGCAAATGCGATTGCATATAGTGTTTTTGTAAAATAAAATGCCGTGTTCACCATATTTACTTAGATTTCGACGTACATAATTTGAAAATGTCGTTGAACGAACCCTACCAACAAACACCTTATCGTTAGTACCAAATAAGAAGAAGTAATTATGAGAAATAGCATTTCTGTGGTAATAAAAGTTGCTGAATTAGGTCTTATATTGTTGATTTTAGTCGGTTGTAATAGTCAACAAAAAAAAGCACAGGTATTCTATAACGAGATTTTTAAATGGAAAATCACAATACCTGACGGTTTGAAAGAGAAAAACCCTGAAGAATTGGATAAATCACGAAAACTCGGTAATCAGGCAATAGAGGATACTTATGGTGAAAAAAACGACGATAGTGCGATTTCAATTTTCGCATTTGAAAATGAGAAGTTTGAAGGTATTGATGCTATTTATGAAGCTTTCGATACTGAAATCAACGGTGATTTTTTTGAGAACTGTAAGCTTGTTAACGAACTTATATACACAACACTTATCACTCAAATATCCGTACCTATTGTGATTGATACATTAACAACTATTGAGCAGATTGACCATCTTGATTTTTATGTTTTTAAAATGAACATTACATATCCAAATAATTCGATATTTAACTGGTTAATGTATAGTCGTTTGTTTAACAAACAATTATTTCGTGTAACAATAACTTTTATTGATGAAGAACTTGGAAACCAAATGCTTGATGCGTGGAAAAATTCCACGTTTGAAAAATAAATTTAGGTAGCGAAAGTTGCCAAGCGAAGGTCTTTGTAATTGAGCCTGTCGAAATATGTAAGAAAGAATTAAAAAATGAAGACCAGAGAACTTCGAGAATACTATATGATTTTATCCGAGCTGAATAATAGTTTCACACATTATGCTTTAGTCTGGAATCAATTTCGCATTGATTACGCTGAAATATTGAAAACAACTCCAGAAATACAAACAAAGGACTATTTTAAGACTAACCCTTACAAGAGTAAACACAATATAAAATTTAACAAATTAGAAGATGAACACAATAAAACTCATAATACATTGGTAAAAGGAATATATAAACAAAATAAACAAATTTAAAACAATTCTTAGGTATGGCAATAGAAAATTCATTACATTGGAACAACTTTTTGATTAATGTACAGAAAGCGAAAAGGGAATTAGGAAACCCTGAAATAATTTGGTATAGAGGACATAGTAATTTTAAATACTATCTTCTTCCTTCTTTATTGCGATTTGAAAATGGAATAGATAAAGAGCAAAAACTCTTTCATACTTTTCGTAGATTTTCAGATAGAGTTTTTAAATATAGAGAAAGTGATTGGGAAACACTTTTTGATATGCAACATTATGGCATACCGACAAGACTTTTGGATTGGACTGAAAGTTTTGGCATTGCAATGTACTTTGCGATTTATTATAATAATTTAGCGAAAAGTACAGAAGATGCTGCTATATATTTACTTGATCCATTGAAACTCAACGAAGTATCAGGAAAGACTGATATATTAAAATTGCCAAGGCAAGAAAATGAATTTTCTTACACGGGTATATATTGGAACAATAACCCTTTTAAAGCGACTGCGCCAATAGCAATTGAACCTATTTTCAAAAATGACCACATTATTGCACAACGAGGCACATTTACAGTACACGACAACGATATTAAACCCAGTGAAGACAAATTTCCTTTAGCAATTAAGAAAGTCAAGTTAGAAAAGGAAGCGATTAAGGCAGGGGTTGAATTTTTAGAATTGGCGAATTTGAATGAATATTCTGTATTCCCTGATTTAGCAGGTATTGCACAACATCTAAATAATACTTCAGGTTTAATTTATAGGTGGAAAGACTTAGTCCAAGCTACAAATCCTTAACCCTTTTTGATTCATGTGCTACAATTTAGATAAATCGCTGACCCATCGGTAGTTCCAGTCATCCGTACGAGTATGACTCCATTGGCGTAAAGACAAAAGGTACTTAGTAAATATGAATTAAGTTTGATGACACCTTCCGAAGCGACTGAAGCTCTACAATTACTAGTTGAACGCTTTCGCTGCAGCTACATTAACTGTGAGGCGGAAAAGCAGCAAGAATTGGTAACAAAAATCGTTGGAGATAGCCTCTACCCAATTCTTCTTCAATATCCTCAAACAAACTTCTATCGTGTAAGGGAAGGTGATACTCAGAAGCTCTACGATGACCTTCACTTCTATTCAAATGCAAAAGATTTCTCCTTCAATCCAGATACCTCAAGGATAGGGATTGGTCGTTGTAATCATCCAGGAGTTCAAGTTCTCTACTGCGCATTTGAAGAGCGTACTGCCCAATATGAGGCGATGAGCAGTTTTCGATCAATGGGAAACATTGAGGTTAATATTCCACATATTGCTTACATAGGTCGATGGCAATCAACGCGAGAACTTCGGCTGGTCAGTTTGATTGACAGACAAGAAGATCGAGACCTATTCGTAGATCATTATTCGGAATGGTCCATATACGTCTCAGAACTTATTACATTTCTGCGAGAACTATATGTTATGCAGGCAACTGATAACCCATCGGTATATTCACTAACGGCGACGATATCCGAGGCATTTCTTAAGCGTTTTGACGGGATCGCATTTCCTAGTAGTTCGTTCTTGAAATAATATATCATATAACCATTATCCCAAAGCAATTCTTGGTGACAGGTTTGGTTGCAGGTTGCATTACTTTCTTGTCTTTCC
>JGI24702J35022_10000613_pt1 | contig 18960 bp, 8 predicted proteins | sample TergutTh196P4_FD_35022 | JGI IMG/M metagenome (IMG submission 35022)
AAATCATGGGGTGTATGTTGGACGGGATAGTGAACGGATTGATGAAGACATTATAAAATTGATTACTGATACTTGTTGAGGGGGATGTAGATGCGCCTCCGCCGGGACCACCGGGCCCACCCGGCCCGCTACCGCCTCCGGAGGCGTTCATGATAATAAAGAACAATAGACCGATGACGATCATGAGAACTGCCGTGCCGTTGCCGCTTCGTGTGATGGTGGAAAACATGAAAGCCAGATTGCCGAAAAACAACATCGGAAATATCAGCTGAGCCGCCATCTCGACGGGATTAATAGGATATAACAATAGACGGGCTACATAAGCAAAGAGGATAAGGATAAAAAAGTTGGCGACATAAACCATCAACATGCGTAAACCCCATACTTTAAAACGGTAATTAGGGATGCCGAAAATGATTTCGAGTATCCGGTTGTCTTCATCGTTCTGAATACCGAAAACAACCGGATAGAAAATCAACAACAGGCAGGGGAAAAATAACATGTTGTAGATAGCCGCTTCATTAATTTCTCCTTTATTCCAACTGACATCAAACATGAAATAACCGAAAAAAGCAAAAGAGGCTAACAGAAACCAAAAGAATTTGCCGGCAAAAATAACCTTGAGGTTATATTGAATCATTTTATATGCAATCGCTAAATACCGTTTCATTTTAGTTGAAAATTTAAAATTTAAAATTTAAAATTAGAAATTGTTCATTGTTCATTTGTCTATTGAAAAACCTACAGGTTTTTCAATAGACACAGGTATGCGTCTTCGAGGTTAGCTTCCATCGGGACGGCATCGGGATAGGGTCGGGTTAATGAGATATAACGCACCTGTATCAAGTCGCCATCCTGAATGTTATGTACGACAAGCGCTTTGTCCAATTTTTCAAACTCATCCCTGTCGGTCAGGAATTGCCATACTTTACCTTCGGCCATGCCAACCATTTCCGTCGGATCGCCGAAGTATTTCATCTCACCTTTGTTAATCACAACTACCTGATTACAGGAACTTGAGATGTCCTCGATGATATGGGTGGAGAAGATTACGATGCGGTCTTTGCTCAACTCGACTAACAGGTTACGAAAGCGGATACGCTCACGCGGGTCGAGGCCGGCGGTCGGCTCATCTACTACTAAAATACGCGGCAGATGCAGCAAAATAAGCGCGATGCCGATGCGTTGTTTCATGCCGCCGGAGAAGGAACCGATCTTGTCGTCGATCTTGTCGAACATAGAGACGGATTTCAATACATATTCGATACGCTCTTCTCGCAGTTTCTTGTCTGTCAAACCTTTCAATATACCTTGATAGTCGAGGAACTCGCGGGAAGTCATGTTCTCATACGTCCCGAACTCTTGCGGGAGAAAACCAATCAGACCCTGTAGCTCTTCGCGGTAGGTAAGTGTGTCCATACCGTTGATCCATATCGTACCGTAACTCTGCTCTAAGATTCCGGTGATGATACGCATAAAAGTCGATTTCCCTGCGCCATTCGGGCCCAGCAGGCCGAACATACCTGTTTTAATGTCGAAGGATATGCCTTTCAGGGCTTTGAATGGGCGACGACGTTTCCCAAGTATCGGGACAGTTTTCACAAAGCGGAAATAGGCGCGACGAAAACCGGATAGACGACCGCTTATCCGTTCAATATTGATGTTCCTTTCGTACAGGTACTGTGAAGAAAGATAGATGATTAAGCCGATGGCAAATAACGCGCTGATGACGATGATCAAAGCGGTGTTTTCTAATTTGAGGTAGTAGATATAGATGAGTAACGGCGGCAAACTCCAGAAGATAAGACGGTTGACCCATCGTATCACCATGCTGCCGGGGAAACGATAAAACAGAAAAGTACGGATTTTACGCCACAGGTATAGTGTAGCCGCATAGATAGCGATAGATAAAAAGAAAATCCACGTCTTACTTTCCAAGAAGAAAAAGGTGAAATAGATGCTGAAACCATAAACCACAAATTGCCAACTCAGGTTCAGGAAGTCTTTCAGGGAATGATATTCAACGCTTATTCCCAATGTTTTCTGCAGTTCCAAGCCGCTGTTCCACTGACGGGTGAAACGTCCTTCGCGGTCATATATTTTAACTAAATTGCGGACGACAATATTTATTTCCTTCTTTTTGTCGATTACATCCGCTTTGGCTTGGCGCAAACTTGTCTGCATGAAATAAGTGACGCCCGGCACAAGAATGATAAGGGCTATCATATAGATGACCTGCCACAACATTTCGCCGACATACAGATAGATAAATGTCACACCGACAAGCACGAGGGCAAGATGAATCAGTTGTGTTTTAAGCGGAAGATTCCGGTACCATATCAGCGCATTTTCCAATGACAGCGAGACGGTAGGTATGATGACCAAAGTCAGCAGGGTGGAAAAGGTAAGGCCGCCGATCACAGTGATAGCAAAAGGGCCGCCGATAGCGCCGGAGTAGGTCGAGCTATCGCCCATAGCTAACGGGAACATCGCAACGATAGTCGATGTGGCAGTAATCAGGATAGGGCGTGTACGTGATAAGCCGGCTGTCATTAAAGCCCGTTCACGACGGTAGCCGCGTTTGCGCAGGATGTTGGAATAATCGATCAGGATGATACCGTTTTTTACTACTACAGCCAACAATATAAGTAATCCCATGATAGTGATGGGGTTAGTCAGGCTGTTGCCTGTCATCAGGAGGGCTAATATTGAACCGATGGCTGCCAACGGGATAGAAAACAGCATGACAAACGGAGCCGTAATAGATTCAAAAACACAGGCTAATATGATGAATATAAGGATTATAGCGGCAAGGAGCAGGAATTTGAAGTCGGCAAGTGTATCTTCTTCGTGGATGACTTCAAGGGCGACGCCCGACGGCAGGTTATAGTTGGCAATAAACTCGTCTATTTCGGCTCGATAACCGTCTAACAGGGTTTTGGAACTCTCTATTTCCTGCGTAAAGGAATAGGTCACTCTCAATCGTTTGTCTTGATTCTCACGCTGGATTTGCGAGCGTCCATAAGCTCTATTCACGGTGGCAAGGTCGTTCAGCATATGTAACCCGCCGCTTGAACTTGCAATCAGAACACGTTCCAACTGTTCAAATGACACTTGCCGGGTCGTTTCTTGTTCTTCCTCTTCCGTCTTCGGTTTTTCGCGTATGACGATCTCGTAAGTTTCATCTCCTATTTTAAATTGGGTACTTGTCTCTAATTGTCTGCTTAGTTCGCTTAATCCGGTTTGGATATTGTTGCGTGATATTTCGTAGGATGAAAGCAGTATCTGGTCGAAACTGAGGCGTGCTTCCGGTTGGCGGCTTGGATAGGATACATTAGAGCGGCGGATATAATCCTGTTGTTCCAAATAATACCGCATATCTTCGCCGACAATTGTCATGATGTCATAATCAGACCCCTTGACGACAATCATTTCCGAGCTTTGGCCTACTCCCATGGTGCTTAGTAATGACGTCAGACCTCGCATGACATCGGTGCCGCCACTTTGACCGCCGGCAGCGCTTGACATATTAATTTGAGCGCCTTCTACGCGTGGTAGTTTCAATCGTACATCCTCTTGAATCTCATTAATACCGCGTTGGCTTGTCTTCTTATAATCTTCCTGCAGGACAAGTGTCAACCGGGCGTCTTCCGCATTGACGCGGACGATAACATCCTGCAGTTCGGGTATCTCTTCTACGGTCAGCAGTTCTTCGAGCGACCGCACTAAGTTGTCTGTGCTTTCGAGCGAACTGCCGGTACGCATTGTCAAGTTTATATTAAAGCGATCGGTATCTACCTCCCTGCGTTGCTGGACGGATGTAGAGAGTGAGTAACCCAGCAAAGCAAAAAGCAGGATAACTGAACCGAAAATCGTTGCTCCCGGATTGCGTAGACACCACTTGAGGACAACCAAATAAATCTGTACCGGTCGTTGTGCAAGCGACACTTTTTCGTAGAAAACGCTCCGGCTATTCTTGCGTGTCAATATCCAATAGGTCACCATGGGGACGAACAGCAGGGCTACTGCCAACGATACTAACAGCGTAGAAATAATGGAAATACCGATGTTATCACCTATTAATTTGATGGTCGGATTCTCGGTAAAAATAAAAGGAACAAAGATAACAATGGTAGTCAGGGTGGCTGCTACTACCGAGCGCCATACCTCGACGGTACCTTGCGTCACCGAACGTTCGGGTGACAGGCCGGAAACGGATAACCGGTAAATATTTTCAAGCACGACGATGCTGTTATCCAACAGCATCCCGACGGCAAGCGTGATACCAAGTAGCGTCATAAAATTGATGGATATGCCTGCCGAATAAAAAAAGTTAAACGCCGAATAGATGGAAATAGGAATGGCTAAGGCAATGAAAAAGACCAACCGTAGATTTTTCAGGAAAAACCAGAGTACGAAGATAGCTAATATTCCACCTATCAATGCAAGTTCGATGAGGCTGTTAATATTTTTTTCCATTTCATCTGCTGCGCTGGATTCTTTCACAACTTCTATATCCAAACCCTGTAGTCGTTCATTCAGGCTGCGGACAACATTGATAGTACGCTTGGATAAATCGATCAGGTTGGCCTGGCCGTCGCTGACTAACGAAACCGTTACGGCTTCTTTTCCGTTCACGCGGCTATACGATGTTTCCTCTTTCAGGTCAAAAAAGACAGTCGCCACATCTTTCAAAAGGATAGGGCCGGGGGCTACTACTAAGTTTTCAATGTCGGAGATGCGGTTATACGTCGAACTGACATGTACAAAATACTGGTTGTCAGGTTCTTTTACATTACCTACAAACACTTTGTCCTGCGCCTGACCGCTTAACAGTCGAGATATGGAGGATGTTGTCAGGTTCAAGGCTTTGCAGGCGTCTACATCTACCCTGACCTCAATGGCCTTTTCACGCCCACCGAATACGTTGACGGCAGCTACGCCGTCAATATTTTCCAATTCGGTTTTGATCTTCTCGTCCACGATTTGTCGCACACGGTCTACGCCGCCCATACCACGTACCTGCAGTTGCATGAAATAGCTTGTACGACTCATCGTAGTAGTGGCATTTCGTTGAACACGCGCTGTAAAACCTTCGGGTAACGACGCCGACACTTCTTTCATCTTCTCTTCCAACTTCATGGTAGTAGACTTGATGTCAACGTTGCTTTTAAATTCAACCGTTATGGATGATGAACGGGTGCCTACGGTCGACGTAATTCTATCGACACCGCCGACTGACCCGACAGCTCCTTCTATGGGAATAACTACCTCCGATTCGACAAACGACGGGTCCATATCCTGTTGGTAGGAGACCGCCACAGTTAGCTGGGGAAGTTCCGCATTGGGAAGCAATTCCATCTGTAATTGTTTATACGACACATACCCAAGCATGGTAAGCGCTATAAACAACATACAGATACCTATTCTTCTATTTAACAGAAATTTCATTGCTGTTTTATATAATATTTGAATATATTAGAGACATTACGTGCAACATCTCTAAGGTATCCTGCGTTTCATTTTCTCGAATACATAGTATACGCAGGGAATGACAACCAAACTCATTAAGGTGGAAGTGAGCAAACCGCCGATGATGGCTAAAGCCAGCGATGAACGCAGGGCGGCGCCTTCGCCGATATTGAACGACATCGGGAGCATGGCGAGAATGGTTGTCAGGCTGGTCATGATAATCGGGCGGATACGCTGTTGGCCGGCCTGAACAATGGCCTCGAACAGTTCCATTTCCGTTTTTAACTGATTGATACGTACCACCAACAAAATAGAGTTGTTGATCGCTATTCCGACCAATACGACAATACCTATTATGCCCATGATGTTGATTGTCATGCCGGTAATCAGGAAGATCAGAATAGAGCCGACCAGCGCAAGCGGTATAGTCAGCAGGATTGTAAACGGGTGCAGCAACGATTCAAACTGCGATGCCAACACCATATAGACAAGCACGATTGACAATACCAAAGCCCATAAGAGGCTGTTCAGCGATTCCTGTCGTTTCTCTTCTTCACCCGTCACGACAATCGAATAGTTGAGGGGTAGATGGATGTCACTCGTGGCCTGACGTATCTGCTGTGCTACCTTATCAAGTGATTTATCCAAGTCTTTATCGGCTAAGATGCGGTTGATACGGCTCTGGTTACGTCGAAATATTTCTTTAGGCGCCCGTGTACTTTCAATGTCTGCAAATTCGCGCAGGAGAAATTCCTGGTTACCGCTCCGTATGACGCGGTCCTGCAACTCTTTCATAGAGACATCCGGTATTTTTATCATAATATCGCGCATCTCACCCTTGTAGTCCATTCTCCCAACATTACGTCCTTGCAACTGTTGCCTTAGTTGAGTGATTACAGTCGAAGCCGACAGGTTGTTGATGCCTGCTATGGTGCGGTCGATGGAGACGATCAACTCCGGAGCGCCTTCGGCCATCGATGAGTTAATGTTGTATATTCCTTCAATAGCCGACATTCTTTCCATCACCTGTTCTGTTATCGAGGCTATATCGACTAAGTTTTCACCTTTCACTTCCACAATAATAGGCGCTTCAGCCGTTCCCAGCATGGAGCCTAATGAATTTTCTTCCTGTTTGAATGTCAGTTCGAGACCCTCAATTTGTTGGGTAGCCTCAATAAAACGCTCCATGGTCGCTTCCGGTGATAAGGGCGCCGATTTCGATAAGGTCACTTTCATCATGGCCGTATGTTCGCCTTCAAACACCTGACTTTCGGATGTTCCTTTACCAACATGACTGTATACGTTACATAAACTATCGCCGGAAATGGCGCGAACCAAATAATCAAGATTCTGAACGACAGCGTCAGTACGTTCCAAGCGTGTGCCTTCCGGCAGTTTTACCGATACGGTAAAAGTCTGTCCCTCAGCGCGCGGGAGAAATTCCGTTCCTACCATGGGGAGCAAAAGCAGGGTAATTATTAATATAATGACGGAAACGCCTATCACTAACCATCTCATTTTAAGGAATGTAGATAATAGACCGCTATACCATTTAAACTGTATGGACTGGGTTGTTGTTTTTGTATTTTTCCGTCCGGATAGTTTTTCATATAACATGGGGATCACAAATAAAGCCACTAACAGCGACGAAACAAGCGTAAAAGTTACCGTCAAGGCCTGGTCCTTGAATAGTTCTCCGGAAGCGCCGTGAAGATAGACGATAGGCAAGAAGACGACAATCGTCGTAACGGTAGAAGCGATAACGGCGCCAGAGACTTCTGCCGTACCCGAAATAATTGCTTCTAACCGGTTGAGGCCGCGTTCCTGATTCCGGAAGATACTTTCGATCACCACAATGGCATTATCAATCAATATCCCACCCCCCAGCGCCAGACCGCTTAATGTCATGATATTAAGCGTCAAACCGTTAAAATACATAAGGTTGAATGTCGCTACAATCGAAAATGGTAACGCCAAGCTAACAACAAGCGTGGTTCCTAAGCGACGCAAGAATAGAAACAGGATCAATACGGCGAGCACTAATCCTAAAATAGCGCTGTTTTTAACTTCACCAATCGCATCCTGAATAAAAGTGCCTTGATTTGTAATAACCTTGAAGTGATAACCCGGTAAAGCTTGTTCGATCTGGATCAACTGTTTATTCAGTCGCTCTACCACCCGCACCGTATTTTGCTGCATCTCCTTGTAAACGGACAATCCGATGCATCGTTCGCCATTCAGACGGACAATGTTGTCGGGACGATCATTTTCGAATGATATGGTAGCCACTTCTCGCAGATAAATCGGTGCGCGGGTGACATTGGCCGATCCGCTGCCTGTTGTGGCTTGCGTCGCCCGATAACTTACGATCAGGTTTTCAAAATCAGCTTCATTCGTAAATTGTGTCGTACTTTTTATTAAATACTGCAATCCGAGTTCGCTCACACGTCCTGCCGAGATCGTTGAGTTGTTCGATTCGATACGCGTACCTATTTCATCCATGGTCAAGCCAAACGCCTGAAGTTTAAAAGGGTCGGTTTTGATGGTCATGATGGTCTTTTCGTGTCCTGAAAGCTCAACCTCGGCAACTCCTTCCAAGCGTACTAATTCGTTCCGTATATAACTCTCGGCCATTTTTCGCAGTTCGGCCATATCTGTGATGCTATTGTGCGACATAGCAATGAGCATGACAGGAGCGGTGTTAGGGTCTAATTGGGTAATATTAAGGGATGTGATGGCTGAATTGGAAGAAAAAGTAGCCATAGCTCTTTGAAGGTCAAGAAAAGCCTCATTCATGTCTTTATTCTGGACATACTCGACGGTCAGTCGTGCAGTGCCGGATTTGATTACCGACGATACCTGCGTCACATCTGTCTGGCGAATAGCCATCGATTCCATGTTCACAATAAATGTTTTCTCAATCTCTTCCGGCGGGACTTCTCCTACTTCAATCTCGACAAAAAGACGCGGTGTATTGATGTCAGGCAATAAATCCACATTCAGACGATTGTACGAAATATATCCTAACAGCAGGACTGCCAATACCAGCATACTGATTGTGACGGGACTTTTTATTGCAAAGTTGATTAATTTTCTCATTATTAAATAGTTTTCGGTTTATAGGAAAACATTATACTTAAACTAATTATTAATCACCTATCTAAGCATCTTGACGCGGCTGTTCTCACGAAGGGTTTCGAAGCCCCTGATGATGAGGTTGTCATTTTCGTACAATCCGTCGAGCACCTGTACATTGTCCTCATTTTCTATTCCTGTAAGGATGGTACGGGAAACGGCAAGATTGCGTTCGACTACATAGACAAACTTTCTGTTACGCTGGTTAATAAGCACATTTTTAGGTATAACGATCACATTCTCTGCCTGGTCTAATACCACTTCCGCTTTTACAAACATGCCGGGGCGTAATTTCAACTCGGAATTATTTATAAGTATCTTTCCTTTATAAGTACGCGTTTCGGAACTGATAGCAGGCGATAACTCGCTGATGACGCCTCTCAGCGTATCGTATGGCAAACTGATAGAATGGGTGATATATACAGGTTGGTTAACCTGTATATAGCCTATGGTGCTTTCCGGGAGATTTACTTCCAACAGTAAATTTGAATAATTCATGATGCTGACCATCGGCTGATTTGAAGCTACTTTTACATCAGGCGTATAATGTGGCAAGGAAACAATTGTCCCGTCAAACGGAGCTATTACATTCATTTTTTCAAGATTAAGGTAAGCATTTTCCAGTGAATAGCGTGCATTTATTGTTGATATTTCCGCATTTCTGATTTGGGTTTCGGTAGCTCCGCCTAAATCTTTTAATTCTTTTTGCTTTTCCTGTTCCTGTTCTGCAATGACAAGCGTCATTTTTCTGGCTTCAATCTGGTTGTTGTTCTCATATTCCTTGTCCTCAAGACGTATTATCAGTTCGCCTTTCTTGACAGCGTCGTTCAATTTGAACGGTTTCCCTGTCCTTGGATTCGTTTGAAGTTTGTATAAACCGCTCATCTCGGAATTAAGGTCTACGGTGAAAGTAGACATCGCGGTACCGGAAGTAGGATAAAACTGGATTATCGAACTGTTAGGTTTCAATTCACGCACAGATACAGGCGTCTCGATGTCAGTAGCGGCGCTTTGAGGCTGATTTGTACAGGCTGTCAGGTAGAGTAGGCACAAAGCGGAAATTGCTATGCATGCCGGTTTCAACAATATTTTAAAACCGTCTTTACAAATCGTTTGAATGATTGAGTAGCGAGTGTTAAACATATCATTTATATATTTTATGATTAATAATTTACTTTAAACAATGATTTTTTATTTCATAATGATATCTTGCAGTTCTTTCAATGGGAAAATTGGCTTATTGTTCTCAAAATCATAGAGTGCAAGAATTTTCAGATTCAGTAATTCGTTTTTATAGTTGATTTGTGCCCTCACATAACTTGTTTGGGCGCTTGAGAGTTGTGCTTGATACTGGCTCATTTGTAAGCCGGTCAATTCGCCTTCGCGATATCTAACCTCGTAAAGTCGGTAGGTGAATTGTGCATTCCGGGCAGTTATTTCCGCAATATCAATTTGTTTGCGAAGATTTTCCAAGCTACGGACTGACTGGCGAATGTTAAGTTCAATATCTACTTTTTCGTTTTCATAATTCAGTTTTGCAATCGTTTGCGCTGTCCTTTGTGCATTAACACGCGCTCTTTTCATACCCCAATCAAATATGGGGACGCTAAAACTAATAGAAATTCTCGGACTTTGTGTAGGAGTTTCATAGATATTGCCAAACTTTTCATTATCGCCGGAAATACCGATTGAAAGTGAGAGGTCGCCTCTGAACTCATTCTGTGCTTTCGTAGTAATCATCGTTAAATCAGCCTCTGCCATGCTTATCTCACGCTGTCGTAACTCCATCCGTGAGGACAACCCTGTATAGATAGCTTTTTCCACATCAATCACTATGGGAACCGCATCAATAGTGACTGCGACATCGATTTCTTCATTCAGAGGCATCCCCAGGGTTTGTTTAAGGTCGTCTTTCGCGTTTTCTAAAGCGACCTCATAAGACTGTACCGATGATTCTGCGTTCAACAGATTCACTTGGGCTTGTACAAGTTCTTCTTCTGCCGACAATTGAGCTTCCACTTTCGCTTTGATAATATCATAGTTTGTCTGGGAATTTACAAGTTCTGCGCGGCTAATATCCAGATTGCTTTTAGCCATGTAAACAAGGTAGAACTGTCTTGTAATACTTTGTTCGGTTCTTAAGCGTTGCAACGCATAACTTATCTGCAAATTTTCGTGGTCGAACTCTAATCGCAGTATTTCCATTTTTGTTCGGTTATAGGTGAAAAGCGGTTGGTTTAATCGAAGCGAAAGATCGTTAATGAATGCCTTGTTATAATTCGTTCCCGTTGATCCCTGAGACTCGCTGTCCTGATACCCAAATCTGTTAGTAAGCCGTAAGGTTGCGTCTGTAGGTAAAAAGGTCATCTCACTTTGAAAGGTGGCATAAGATGACAGGCTTTTACTGGTATACCATTCCGAATAGCGTGTATCAAAACTACGATTTTGGGAATAACCAAACGGGTCTATGGTCATCGAAAACTGTGGCTTCAAAGAAGCGCGCGATGCTTCAAGCAAAAATTGTGTCCTTTCAAAACTCAACTTGGATGTTTTCATGCTGGGGTTATTTTCTTCAGCAATATCCATCGCCTGCTCAATGGTTAATGTTATTTGGGCTAACGAGAAAAAGGACATCCCCGCAAGAAAAACAACCAACCATACAAATTTCAACTTTAATGTTCTATGTCTCATAATATGAATAATTCTTAATTCCTGATTTTTTCATTTCGTAAAGCGACGCATTAATATATTTTTATCACTAAGGTGGGTTCTTAATTCCTGCTTCCGATTCTGTTCGGGCAATTTCAGAATTTCTCAAAAATCTATCGTCGCTTATTTCCCGCTTGACAATCTTAACCGCATCAGCTGTGACCATACGAATGTTAGCGATATCATTCGACAACACAATCTTAATGGTATCGTCATTATAAAATCCGAAGGTTCCCACTTTTGCCCAGCCATCGTCAATACGCCGGAGGTTGATATAGGCATTATCTTCGCCATTGTCATATCTTACTTTAAAATGATATTCCATATTTCCGGTAGGCGCTCTATTGTTACCCTGCGGCATCCCTCCCCTGTTGTTTTGCATCCGGCGGAGTTCATCCGGCATAAAAACATAGTAATATAAATCGTAAGTTCCTTTCTCAGGCACAGGCACTTTCCAGGTAGCTGACTGACTGCCGCTTCCGCTCTTTATGACATAAGCGGAGCGGATATGTTTACCATAATATTTATCATTTGTTGTCAATGTCCATTGTAAAGGCGGACGAAACCCTGTCACCCCTTGATAAGGGAAGGAATTATCGTCGACATCGTCCAACCATTTAGGCAAAAGTCCGACAATATCCGGTTGCGATATTTCAAATAATCCGGCGTCTTCATTATCGACAATCACCTCGCCCGGTATATGATAACTGACATTGGCAAGCGCTAAGTCACCTTCTTTGTCTATGGGTACGTTTCGTTCGGTAATGATGTTATTTGCAGGTATATTAATCACATTCGGCAGATTAGCCGAGATCAGCGTACTTACTCTGAGCTCGCGTGGCGCTTCGTCCCATACATTAACCATCTGTTTTGTTTCGCCTGCAGCTAATGCGATTTTTCGCTTTGCTCGGGGATCATACACAGCGTTGAACCCTCCGCCGAAACCGCCTCCGCCGCCTCCACCGAACACCGTTTCGAAATTTATTATCCCGTCATACTCGGAGTCATTTGTAATCTGCAATTTTACGACATAGACTTCTATATCACGGTTGATTATATATGTTATTTCAGGCGTTCCTACAATATAAACAGGAAGCTGAGTTGGCTTGTCCCATGTCTCAATAGGCGCTAGTAAGTTTTCTTCTGCAATATAACTCATCTCTTCAAGCAAATCTTCAAAACGGAGATTGGAAAATCTATTTTTATTCAAATAGGCACGTAAAGAATCGCGAAATTCCGCATACCCTACATTCAGTTCTGCCGGAGCAAACAAGACATTTGCTTTTAAAGAGATAATACTGCTTAATAAATCGCGTTGTTCGGGGTCAATCAGTAATTCTTTGAAAGGACGTTTTTGTATCAAAAGATTGGCCTTTTCAAAATTACTTATCCCGTTCATCTGTCTCATCCGGTTATTATCAGCCTTGTCTTGTAGATAAAGTTCTATCATACGGTTGGCAATCGTCCAGTCCGAAGAAAAGATATTATACCGGAAATTATACAGTTGTGGAAAAAGAAAATAAGGATTTGGAATGGTTGAAAAAGTCATCTGACCTCGTTCGCTTCTCATCGGGCCTCTGTTTTCCTCATTTTGAAAAGTCATCATAAACATGTTAAATACTCTCAATGCCGCATCTCTGTCGCTAAGTTCCAGTCCTTGTCGTTTAGACCATGTTTTTTGAGAGGCTATTTGTCTTTTGACGTCTGCGTTCATAAATAAACAACCTTTTTCAGGGTATAACACCATTTCGGGTTGTATTACCTCCTGAGCTTGCGTCCATGTGCGAACATAACTGCGAAATTGTACCGGAACTTCAACAATAGAAAAACGTTTAAATGAATAGTTGAGTGAATAGTTACTCTCAAACGTTTGTCGTCGTACTCTTATCTGGTATGGAATCGTATCTGCTATCGAATCAAAAGCAGCTGAAAAGAAATCATTCCCTTTTAAATGCCACAAATTAAATAACGTATGGTCTGCCTCGACGCATTTTTGTTCGTAATCGCCGATAATCAGCGAAATGGCTGGTGTGGGGAAGTCGGTTTTGTAAATAAATATACTATCTGTTACAGTTTCATCTTCTTGAAAACGATATGTACTGTCGCCTTCATTGCGCATGCGAGCTATGAATTCATCGCCTTCCGGCCCCTGTGCTCTAAATTCGCCGCCTCCTTCGCGCAAACGCATACTGTCGCGCATCCGTGCTCTAAATTCATCGCCTTCCGGCCCCTGTGCTCTAAATTCGCCGCCGCCTTCGCGTAAACGCATACTGTCGCGCATACGTGCTCTAAATTCATCGCCTTCCGGCCCCTGCGCTCTAAATTCGCCGCCTCCTTCGCGTAAACGCATACTGTCGCGCATACGTGCTCTAAACTCATCGCCCTCCGGCCCTTGCGCTCTAAATTCGCCGCCTCCTTCGCGTAAACGCATACTGTCACGCATACGTGCTCTAAATTCATCGCCTTCCGGCCCCTGTGCTCTAAATTCGCCGCCTTGCCTTCTTGCATTACCTTCTTGACCCTGACCCTGTTGTCCTCTGAATTCGCCGCCTTGCCTTCTTGCATTACCTTCTTGACCTTGACCTTGTTGTCCTCTGAATTCGCCGCCTTGCCTTCTTGCATTACCTTCTTGGCCCTGACCTTGTTGTCCTCTGAATTCGCCGCCTTGTCTTCTTGCATTACCTTCTTGGCCCTGACCTTGTTGTCCTCTGAATTCGCCGCCTTGTCTTCTTGCATTACCTTCTTGACCCTGACCTTGTTGTCCTCTTAATTCGCTTCCGCTCTGACTTCTAAATTCACCGCCTTGTCCTTGTTGATTTCTGGCGTCGCCGCCGCCCTGTCCTCTTGTATTACCGCCTTGTCCTTGTTGATTTCTGGCGTCGCCGCCGCCCTGTCCTCTTGCATTACCGCCTTGTCCTTGTTGACCTCTGGCGTCGCCGCCGCCCTGTCCTCTTGTATTACCGCCTTGTCCTTGTTGACCTCTGGCATTGCCTCCGCCTGGTGCTTGATTGATGAAGACAGGGCCTCCTCCTCCGCCAAAACCTCCAAAACCACCTCCACCAAAAAAAACAGGGCCTCCACCCATCCTTGCGCCTCCCCTCGTATTCATTCCAAAGGAGTCATTACTGTCGAACTCATTGGAACGAATTGTAGGTATCTTTTCGCGCGGGGATAACCTTGTACCTTGTGATATGGCTTGCAAGCCATTTAATGTCTTTACTTCCAAGCGATAATTGCTGAAATAAACACGTTGCCAGTCCGGATTTTCATTGCTGTATGCAACGCCCGGTCGTGGATACCAATAGGTTTCGGGTGTAAAAAGCACAAAGTTTTCAGTTTGAAAACTGTATTTTTTATCTACATTAAACATATCCTCAACTGCAAATTTTTCATGCAATAATTCGGAAGGAATATCAAGATAACAGATGTTTTCATCGATAGTTCCTGCATAAGTGATCGACCAGGTCGCCGTATCGCCTGTTTCTAACACCCTGCCGAAATCAATCAGAATTATTTGGTGGTCGCGTGTAAATGATAAATCAGTCCCATTTTCTTTTATTTCGCTAACATGTAAGGAAGGATTAAGGCAAAACGTAAAGATAGCGGACGATTCCTGCACCGTTCCGCTCATAACCACTGTGGCAGATATACTTTGAGGTTGTTGTTCGACGGTTATATCATAATTTTCTATAACCATCTGGGGCGTATTGACATATTTATTGTTGATTTCCGTATACTTAACCCGCATATTCGATGCGTGAAAGATAGCGTTGACATGCTTATAACCTGCAAATATTCCGGCCAGTATAAAACAGCAGGCCAAAGTAAGCCACCGATAGCGACCGTATTTTGTGTTAGGCAATCGCCTGAATAAGAATACGGAGATACAAAGGAAACCTAATCCAATTAACAAGTAGATTAACCGGTGATTAACGACTGTCGACCAATTCGTAAATCCGACAATAGATGATTTTACTAAGGGCAGGCTGTATGCCATATAATCAAAAAGAAAGTAAACCTTATCGGAAATATAAAACAGGGTTAAAGCAATATATCCTAATAATACCACAAAAGTAATGGCCTGACTTTTAAGTATAAGCATCAGTCCGACAGATAGTCCGAAGATAAAAATAAGGGTAGGCACACAGATAAGGAAGAAATAGGTGACATATGACATCCAATCAATAACCACGCCCGAAATAAAGTTAAGTATAACCACTATCCCGATGATAAGCAAGTTCAAGCGTATAAATACGTTCAAATTACCCCATATTTTGCCGGCGACATATTCGGCATTACTAAGCGGATGAACATAAAAGACTTCGGATGTGTCTAATTTCTTATCCGATTTAAGAAATTCCGATGACAGAAAAACGGCAATGACAGCTTGACCCACGTTTAGAAGCAACAAATTGATGTAAGGGATATTGGAAGGCAACGCCCTCATGATCCAATATTGGATGTTATCCGGAAATACTAGATTGGCAAAATTAAAAATGCTTAGAAACAAAATAGCCAAGACAAGGAATATACGATAGAACCAACTTCTCATCAAAAGTTTGCTCTCATATTTTGCAACAGAACTGATATTACTAAATGCAGACATATATTTAATTAGGAATTAGGAAATGATTAACTATTTACCCAGCGGTTTAATTTTTTCTCCATATAAAAGACATATGCATGTTCCAGATTGGGGGGATAGGGTTCGGCATCGAAACCTTCAACCTCGTCGGCAACAACCTGCACTTCCCAACCGGTACCTGATGGAATTGTCGTGATAACAGGATATTTTTTGTCAATTAGTGGCAAGTCGTTGCCTTTAACTTTCATCCGCCATACTTTGCCTTCTGCTTCTTTCAACATATCTGCCGGTGAGCCGAAATAGGCAAGTTCGCCTTTGTTCATCAGCGCCATGCAATTGCAGGTACTTGATATATCACCTACAATGTGGGTTGAAAGGATGATAGTCACATTGTTTTCGGTCACTTTCGACAGCAGGTTGCGAAAACGGATACGTTCTTCGGGGTCAAGTCCGGTGGTAGGCTCGTCCACAATAATCAGTTTCGGATTATGAATCAAGGCTTGTGCAATACCTAACCGACGCTTCATGCCACCCGATAATTTGTTGGCATAACGTTCGCGGGCTTCAAACAATCCAACGCTTTCGAGCATGGCGTCAACAGCCTGCTTACGCTGCTTTGTGTTATTCATACCCGACAAACGCGCCGCATAGTCCAGAAACTCATATGTTTTATATTTTGCAAAGAAACGGAAATCCTGTGGCAGGTATCCGAGTATCTTGCGAACCTCCTTTCGTTCTTTCAGTAAGTTGTATCCAAAAACCTCCACTTCGCCGGATGTCGGTTCCATTAGAGCCACTAATATACGCATCAAAGTAGATTTGCCGGCTCCATTTGGCCCCAGCAAACCGAACATCCCTGTCGGTATCTCCATGTTGATGTCTTTCAAAGCGTGATTGCCATTTGGATATTTTTTATTTAACGACCTTATTGAAATACTCATTTTATTTTTTTTTATGACGTCCATTTGACGCAATTACACGTACAAGGTTTAAAGCGCTACCGATTTTTATATTATCTTAACCTTTATACACGTCGTTACCGTCCCCACAGGCCCCGTTGTGTCGCCCTTGCGAGCTTGTGAAGAACCGAAGTATCGTCATTGCGAGCTTGCGAGGCAATCCGGAATCAGATCAGGACATCCGGATTGCTTCACAAGCTCGCAATGACAAGGGAATCAGACTTTGAATGACGTGGTTCATGTCAGCAGCCGCTTCACTGCTTCAGAGATAGCGCGTCCTTCGGCTTTTCCTGATAAGGCTTTTGTAGCAACACCCATCACCTTGCCCATATCTTGTGGACCGGATGCGCCAACAGTGGCAATAATTTTCTTCAGTTCGTTTTCAAGTTCTTCGGTAGAGAACTGCTTCGGCAGGTATTCTTCCAACACACGAACCTGTCCCATTTCCTCTTCGGCAAGGTCGGGACGATTTTGGCCGGCATAGATAGACGCCGAATCTTTCCCTTGTTTCACTAATTTTTGAATAATCTTCAAAGCAGCCTCATCGGTCAACGTATCATTAGCGCCCGGCGCTGTCTTAGCCTCCAGAAAGAATTTTTTTACATTACGCAAAGCTTGAAGCCTCACTTTCTCTCTTGCTAACATGGCAGATTTAATATCCGCGCTTACTTGTTCAAATAAATCCATATCATTTTAGTTTAAAAATTAGGCGCAAAAATACAAAAAAAAATCGAATAAGTAATAACATGGACGTATATTTCCCCGTCATTTGCTTGTTTTTTGACTTTTTACCTCACATCATACCGGACAACGAAATAGAAACAGATACCAAAAAGCGTGCCTATCGTTATGAAAATTGTAATCAGATAGGGCGCGACAAACTGAATCCGTTGGGCGAAAGGAGCGATCTCTTCCTGATACAGGGGTATTTGGTCGATTTCAATCGGTTTTTTACTTGTCGAAAAATCTTCATACGGGTTATACCAATGCGGGCTTCCCTCGTCTTTTATATCGAAATCTTTGAACCATTGCAGAAACTGCGTCTGAAAAATACGCAAATCGTCCCAGTTTTTGCGTAATCGCAAGTATCCTCCTCCAAGAAACGCCTCATTGATATAATCGAACTGAGCGATAGGCGAGATAACCGTGAAACTCCGCGTATTTTCAAACTGACGGAACATCTGCTGATAATAGGCGTCCTTATGCCTTTTCTCAGCGTTCATCAGGTTCGTCTGGTTATTTGCCCGTAATTCATGACGATACCAGAAAGGATCGCCGCTATTCGAACTCCAGCTACCTTCGGGCGCGTTCCTGTTAATATCACTTTTCTCCTCATTGATAGCCGCTTCCACCTGCACGGCAGAAGGTATCGGAAACAGTTTCTTCGCCCAGAAAACAGATGTGTTAGGGATGACAACCGCCACTAACAGCCAGAAACAAAGCGATATCAGCAGGCTAATATTGGATAGTTTAGTGATAGCTGATGACAACAACCCGAAAACAGCGAATACAGTGATTAATAACAGACCGATAAGGAGAAAGCCGACTGTCTCTAATAAATAGCCGCCGTCGATACTCACTTTCCCTGATAGTGTTAAAATTAATATACTGAGGATGATACCTGTCAGCTTCATACACCCGACAGCAGTTATGATACCGGCTAATTTACTTCCTAAAAAGGTGCGGCGTGACACGGGATTTGAGAAAACAAGCGCCAGGGTGCGGTCTTCTTTTTCGCCCGATATCGCATCAAAAGCAAACAGTAACGTAATGAAACTGAGAAACATGGACACAATAAACGACCAGCTCAGGCTGTCTGAGCGGCTTAACAGCGGGTTGGCTGTGTTCTGTCGCACTGAAAAACCAAACACATTATACGCGCTATACGTAATTTCGTTTGGCAGGTAGCTTTCCTTGCAGTCGGCTACTATGCCGTTACTGCGCGGCGAAAAAATANNCTGTTCGCTTTGCCGGTATAACAGATAATTTGACTGCACTTCCGTAAAAGAAGAGATAAACGAAATGCTCCCAATCGTAAATACCAATACGACAATCACAAACGAAACAATAAAGCGCAAACTATAAAGATANNTNNNNANC
>JGI24702J35022_10000843_pt1 | contig 18960 bp, 15 predicted proteins | sample TergutTh196P4_FD_35022 | JGI IMG/M metagenome (IMG submission 35022)
GATCCGGAATTAATTTCCCTTTTAAAAGAATCGGTAGAAAATTATGACATAGACGGATTGAATGATTGCATAACAAAAATTGCTGAATTCAGCTATAAATCACATCCGGATTTAGTTTCTTGGCTGCAGGAAAAAGCAGGGAAATCTGAGTTTGAAGCAATAAAAGAAAGGCTCGATACATTAGATAAATAATAGGATTAAAATTAGTTAGAATGGTTGATCTTTAGATAAAGTATAGGGAAAATAAGATAATGCATGATATAAACCGCAAACATATACACTATTATGTACTCTGTGTAGGAACATTTGCCCAACAGAAAAATATCCCTTATGTGGAAGCGTTTAATTATCTGTATAGGCATAAGGGCATTGAATTTTTGATTGAATGTTATGACGCGGAGCATACACTTTCCTTGAATGATGCAGTGGATGACCTAGTGCTTGTCTGCAAAAACAATGGGGGTTCAATAAAGTGAACCTATTCCATGGTTCCACTATGGAAATTGAAAAAATTGACTTAAATAAATGCAGGCCATTTAAAGATTTTGGCTGTGGTTTTTATACAACCCCACAAAGGGAGCAGGCTTTGAAAATGGCCAAAAGAACAGTAAGGATATTCCGGGAAGGAAAATCATGTATAACAGAATATTTATTTAATGATAATTTTTTAAAAAATTCCCAATACGGTAAAGATACCGCATTTTTAAATATTAAGCATTTTAATGAACCAAACAATGATTGGGCAAGATTTGTTATAAATAATCGAAATCACAAATTCACTGATATTAAAAGCCATGAATGTAATATTGACTGTAAGTACGATATTGTAATTGGACCGGTTGCAAATGATGATATAACTGCATTAGTTGATGTATACCTTTCAGGAATATTATCAGATGATGCATTAGCAAGAGAACTGTCATTCAGAGATTTAAATATTCAGATTTCATTTCATAGTGAAAAATCTTTACGTTGTTTGCAAAAAACAGGAACGTATTATGGCTGATGAAAAAATCAGATTCATGAAAGATTTTGTTACTACCGATGTCATTTTAGCCATTATAGAAGACACTGGAATTGCCGTTGAACAAGCAATGAAAGATTTTTATAATTCCGAAGTTTTTGATCGTCTCTGCGATACCGAAACCGGACTATACCGGGAAAGCGGTGGTTATGTATATGAACTGTACAAAACCGAGAAAAAACATGGGCGGCTTGTTCAAATAGAGCAATGATGACAAAAAATAAGCCTGTGTTTATATGAACGCGAAGGCAACAGTAACAACAATGTAAAATTAAGGCTTTTGAACCTTCATTCCTGCATTACTAAATCCCCAAAGCCCTCGTATTCTAATTCATTTTTTATAATTATTGGAATATTCCGTATGCACAGTGTCCTTCCCTGCCATTCCGTTTCAGCAATGGCCCGTTTTAAATATTTAAGCGAGCCAGGCAAAGCAGCAGCCAGCTTTTCCCAGTCAAATATTATTTTAGCTGCTTCGTTTATTGTTTCTTTTTGTTTTCTTATTTTTTGCAGTTCTTTTAACACATCTTGAACATTTTCGCTTTGCATTTCTCCATTGAAATAAAGCGTTATACTTTCAGCTTCATCTTTACGAATAACAATAAATTTTTCTTCCTGTACCATATAATTCAGGAACCCGGTAATCTCGAAAACTTCACGTACATTTTGGCACATATTTTTAATAATAAGCTTGTTGTTTTTTTCTGTCATCGATTTATGGGTATGGAGCAGTACTCTTATGCCCATGCTGGAAATGTACTCAAGCTCCTCCATATTAATAATTAACTTTGCTATGCCTTCTCCCAATTGCTTAATTTTTCGTTCCAGTAAAGAAGAATTAACCGTATCAAGCCGGCCAATCAGGGACAACACAACTGTTGATGGATCAATTTTAGTGGTTTCAATGTTCATATATACTCCTTTTTTTATGCCATAATTTTGTTAATTTGACAATATTCTTTTCATCCTTTCGGAAATAATCAACCGTATCCATGGTTTTTTTTACAAGAAATATGCCCAGCCCCCCGGTTTTCCGGTCTTTAGGCTCTGATTTGATGTCAGGAGCAGCAAATTCCAGCGGGTTAAAAGGGCAGCCATTATCGGAAAAAGCCAAAGATAATATCGTTGCATCCGGCGTTTCTTTAATGCTGCTGCTAACGGTAATTTTTTTTGTTTTTTCACCTTTATACGCATAAAGCGCAATGTTGACAAAAATTTCCTCGGCGGCAAGTTCTATCTGGCCGCGTTCATGCACAGGGCATTTATTTTCATCCAGTGTCCTGCCGATAAAGGCATTCAGTTTGTCCATACAGGATACCCTTGCATTTAAGGTAATGGATTGAGTAGCATTGCTGTCTTCAATCATTTGTATAAAATAGCATAATTTATGCTTTTTGTCAAATATAGGGTATATTTTGATAGTTCAATGCTTTAAAAAAATCATTTTTCACTTGACAATTTTTTAAAAAAAAGGTATATTTTTATTTATGCAGGATATAGGTGCCCTGAGGCAGCTTGGCTGTCATGATAAAAAAATATGGAAACCTCACGATTTTTTGCTTTATTTGGCACAGCTCTTGCATACACGAATTCACCAAAAAGATTGCCCAAAATTTTATTTCCATCTGCGGAAGGCACAGGATTGTGCATTGGTAATTTAGTTTTTAAAGGAGAAATGTGAGAGGAGGATATTTATGAAAAAACTAGCGGTTTTTTCTGTGTTTTTATTCTTGGCGGCAGGAGCGGCATTTGCTCAGTTGGCAAATGGTATTTACATTAATGCGTGGGGCAGGGGGGTCTTTGCGCCGTTATGGTTTGAAACTCCCGAAAAGCAGTACGGCGAAACCAGACCCAACTCCAGCGGAATTTTCAAGAACGGAACCGGCGTTACCTGGGATCCGATTAATATGCCCAGGGTAGACTTTAGGGTTAACGGAACCACGAATTATGTCGGTTTTACCGTACACGTCAACTCTGAAATGGTTACCGGAAATCCCGGTAACGGAGACAATGGGGCGCAGTTATGGGTGCGGCCCTTTGGCAACGACTGGATAAAGCTCACTGTAGCCAATCAATTTATTGATGACACGCTGCGGGGAAAGGTAACCACCGATACCGGGTTTGAGAATTTTGTGCTGGGTAAATCAATGATGGCTTTTTCAAACGGCATGGAACCTTTAAACCAGGACATAACTTTTAACCGTTTTGCCGGAGGCCGCGGCAACATGTCCAGCGCCAATGCCGCAAACACCTCTACTCATATAACCCCGGAAGCGCTGCTTTCCAATGTGTTTTTCCTGAGCAGTTCCCCCATAGACGGCCTATTCGTTGGTTTAATGCTGCAAGGCATGCTGCCAAAAGACGACATTAAAGAAACATGGCGGCAAATGCAGCTTGGCGCCGGTTATGTGATACCGAATATAGGCCATGCCCGCGTTCAATACATAGGCGGATTTATGGGAAAAGAGAAAAACGTTAACGACATGTACAGGATAAATGAGCCTTCCAAATTTGAAGCGGCCTTTGCACTGAGCACCGTAGAGGACCTTACGCTTGACTTGGGCTTTAAAATTTGGATGCCGGTGTCAAGATATGACGATACCAAGTCCTACCGGGGCCTGGACGTTGGGCTTGGGGCCGACTACCGTTTTGGCGCCTTTAACATTGCCGCAATGATGCAAGCTATGTACCTTGGCGCTTATACCGGCACCCGCGTGCATACCACTGCCAGCGAAGAGGGCAAGGATGGAGTGCATTTAATTTTTAACCTCATCCCCGCGTATGATTTAGATTTCGGCACCTTTGGTTTGAGCTTTATTTGGCAGACAAAGACTGCCGAGACAGATGCCGCCGGCAGCAAAGACAAACAAACGGCATGGTCGCGCTTCGGCCTGGGCGGCTGGTACAAGAAAGGGCTGCCCGGCGGTTACATAAAACTCGGTGTGGCTTATGCCTTTCCTTTTATTAGAACAGGCAACCCCTCTGTGGCGCTTCCCGGCGGGGGCTACGGTCCAGGTGATGAAAGGACAGGGCTGCACGGAAGGGGCATACTCACTATTCCCATAATTTTTGAGTATGCGTTCTTCTAAGGAATAGGAAGGGTACGTTTTTAAAATAGTGTACTAAGGGTAAATACCCTGAATGCAAGAAGCGGCTGCCATTAAAACCAGCTTTTGGCAAGCATCCGTTGGACGCTAAGGTTTTAAGACAGGGGCTTTTTGAATATTTTATGGAGGCATATAAAGTGAAGAAAAGATGGATAGTGTTTCCGGTTGCACTTGCAATAATAACCGGGCTAATGATCTTTGGCTGCAAATCCGATGATTCCGGAGAAAAAAAAGCCAAAGATGCCGACTATACGCTTGACAGAGGGGACGGAACTGAAAATAAAGCAGACACCACCCTAATCACTTTGAGATTTACTAAAAACGGCGCCGATTTCGTAGTGCCTGTCAACGGATTAGTTCTGGCAGACATAAGCGCTGTTCCAGGGACAACCGGTGAAATTACTCTGGTTAATTTAAGCAACAGCGAAGGACCGACACGTGTGCTGACCGTTAACGTTGTAAAACAGGGCGAAGTAAAGATTAAAGTTAGCAAAAAAGGCTTCGTAGCCGCTGAAAAGACAGTAATAGTGTATAAAAAACTGGGATTTCAGGAAGACAACAGCGTGACCATTGCCAACGTTGTAAACCTTGGCAAAACCCCGACAGCAGGCAGCTCCCTTAGCTTTGCCCGCTACGACGGCGACCCTGTAGCGGTTCTTACACCCGATTCTACCTCTCCCATAACCAGCATTAGCGCTGGTTCCCCGGCTTTTGAACATGTGCTTGCTACCTTTAGCCCTCCGCTTGACCTGACCGATAATGCTGACAATGCTAACGGAAAGCTTCTTTGGTTTGACATGGTGTGGGAAGGGTTTGGCGGCGAGTACACCTTTGCTAATGAATCCACAGCGGGAACCTATACCGGCACAAGGTATGATTTACACAACGTTGTGTTCCAACTGGTGCTTACCGCATCTGACAGCACCACGATAATTTTCCAGCAGACTTCAGAAACTCAGTCCGATCCCCCTAACCCGAATATTAAAAAACCGGTACGCTTCGCATTACCTGACCAAAATGACGATTGGGGCACGGGCCACGAAATAGTAGAGATAGCTTTATTGGTAACCGGGATGCAATTGAGAAATCCAACAAACAATATGGGTGCCTGGTGCGCTATTAACTCTGACCGCAATCCGGTTATTGAAGACACCTATATCAGCTCGCTGACAATGTTTTTTGCGCCTCCGCCTCCGCCTTTAGTGTTATATAAAGAAGGAGATGGCTGGGATGCCAAAATAGAAAATCCCAAATGGCAGTACGGCGATCCTGTTGACGCAAGCGACAATGATGCCAGTAGTGAGATAGTCTTTGATGAAGCACAGGACGGAAGAAAAAATGTAATATACTGGAATCCAATTGACATAACACAAATAGATACAGCTCAATATTCCTCGATATTTGTTTCGCACTCAGGCGGTGTATGGTGGGCCGGGGCCGGCACATTGTGGCTGGACGAAGGAACTGATGTGTACAACGATGATAATAGGGGAAGTGTCGCATGGGGTGAGGCTAGCTCATATGGCTCCGGAGGGGATACGCTTTTTATACCTATCAGTAATAACCTCAATAAAGAAAAGTTTATTGGAATATGGATACAGACTAATTTTAATCCGGCAGAGGAATTTACCATCACTGAAATAAGGCTTGAGTAGTATACAGTAGGGGAAAAGCTTTTCCCCTTGAATTTGCTTTACTTTAACCGGCCGCTGCGCTGCCAAGCGGAGTAAGCGGCCGGGCTTTTTGGAGGACAAAATGAAAAAAATAAAAAATACGGCAATTGCCGCTTGTGCTGTGTTCTGTGCAGTGCTGGCGTTTAGTTGCAACACTGGCGGGGGCGATATCGAGTCGGGCGCTTCGTATGACTGGAACTGGGAGGTTACAGACGATAAAAACCCGAATCAATTTGCGCCCGGCGTATCCACTTTGTTTGGGTATGACGTGCATCCCACTAAATATTCCCAGGCTTATAAGCTCAATGAACCCTACGTGTTCGGCCAGCCCGAAACAGGCTGGTACAAAATAGAAGAGGTGCTTCCCGGTTTGGAAGCAGTGGTAATGGAAGATGCTAAAGGCTACGATGAGTCCCTGGAATGGCCGAATAACAAGGGAAAAGGTTCCCTTGTGCCATTGAAAGTACCCAAAACAGTAAAAACAATGGGGCCGAAAGGCGAAGAGGTAGATGCGTTTTACTTTTACGGAACCATGTGGCAAAAAGGATCTGAATCAGAGGAATCGTCTGAATGGATAGAAAGGGATAGCGGCCCCACAGACCCAATCCTTAGCCCGAATGACTACCGCCTTGGTGCCGGATGGCCATCTATTTCTGTATATGCAACGCCTCCGGGCATTGACGAAGACCCTACCCAGGAAATTCGTAAAGCTTTTCAAGCCGGTTACGGCTATACCTTCTGGATAAAGCCGATGAAAGACTTTATTGTCTACCGCACATCGGTGGAAAATTGGGACTACCGGCCAAATGAAGGCCATGAGCCGAGTCATTGGTACGGCACAGGAACAGGACGGGATGGAACAGCAGACACTTTTACGCCCGCACCGGTAGGCGAATGGACGCAGGTTAAAGTTATTTACGATCCCTGGCACCCCGATTACAATGTAGGCATAAACTGGTGGATATGGACTTATGGCATTCAGCAGAATTACCAGAACGACAAGGAGCCTTACGATATTTATACAAGCCATGACAAAAATCATTCTATCCGTATTGTCTGGAACTTCCAATTACAGCATAACGGCGGAAATGAAGGAGGCAGTTCGGTTGAGTATTCAGTGGTAACCGGCAGGCACGAATACGAAGTGTATTTATACGGCCTGGAAATACTCCGTTATTAATGGGCCGAATGTATGAAAAAAGTATTATATTTATTAATGATCTCGTCAGTCCTGCTTTTAGCATCCTGCCCGGACGGCAATGATAATAAAACTCCCGGGACGCCTTCTGAAAAAGAAAAAACCTATGCAGATTTTGACACATGGAATGAATGGCTGGCGCATAAATACAATAAGGAATTTGGCTGGGATGCCTTAAGCGGCCTGGGCAGTCTAAAGGCGCCCATAACCCACGATATGCTTGCCGAAGAATATTTCTTTGCCAAAGGCCTTAACGCGGGCTGGAACCTGGGCAACACGCATGACTTGAACAACAACCCGCGGGCGGACAGCGGCCATTATGAAAAACTGCTGCCAGGGGTAAAGGCCGCAGGGTTTAACGTAATGCGCATTCCGGTTACCTGGGGCAGTACCGCAACCGGCACCGGCCATAATACAGAGCTGAGCGAAGCTTTGCTGGATCAGGTTGAACAGGCTGTTATTGCTGCGCATAATGCGGGCTTAGTGGTGTTTATTAATTCCCATCACGACAAGGCGTTTTTTAACCTTAATTTAGCAGGCGCAAGCTACAATGCCAGCGGCGAAAACGGCGTGGATTTTGTCTCTTACACCAATCGGTATATTGCCGTCTGGACACAGATAGCGGCGCGGTTCAAAGACTATGGCGAATGGCTGCTCTTTGAATCGATAAACGAACCGACAATTACCGACAGCAGCGGGACAATACGCTGGGACGGCGCCGAACCGGAATACCACGAGGTGATTAACCGCTGGAATCAGGCTTTTGTCGATACGGTTCGGGAAAGCGGCGGCAACAACGAAAAACGCTACCTTATATTTAAGTCCTATGCGGCCAAGCTGCAGCCCTCCCTTGTCCCTGCGAACGGATTTAGAATACCAACCGATCCTGCGGGAGAGGGCAGGCTGGTATATTCATTTCATTTGTATGTGCCGCAGCCTTTAGCTCTTGAAGGCCAGAATGCAAACTGGAGCAGCGGGCAGTCTGTTGTGTTTTCCGGTCCATTTGGGCAGGCAAGGGGAGCCTACCTGGTAAAAAACATTCCGGTGTTTATGGGAGAGACCGGGGCAACTTTCCACAGCCAGCGTACCGGAGAAGACAGCATTACAGCTAACAAGAACCGGATTTTAATGCTCAATGCGTTAGGCGCCGAAGCCCGCAAGTACGGCATTATCCCCTGTTTGTGGGATAACGGCGAGGCAACACGCAATGCGTATGCTAATCAGCCTAACGGTGAAACCTTTGCGCTTTTCAGGCGCAAAGCTGCCCATGACGATGATTTTAACAACTGGGGGCTGCCTATTGACCATACTAAAGTGGCCGGGGGCAGCAATGTTGGATCCACAGGAGGCAATGAAATGGCAGCGGGCAATGCCGCGTATGACGATCCGGATTTTGGCGCATATACCATTAAGGCATTTATTGAAGCTGTAAACGGTATAACAAGCAAGAACGACCCTGCATTTCCCCCTAAATTAGCCGAAAAATTAGGGCTATAGGGCCGCTAAAAATAGCGCAGAAGGGGAACCTTGTGTGCAAAAAACACCCAAGATTACAGCCTTGACTGCTGCGGCAGTCAAGGCAATTTTTGAAAATACCAGGGGCAGAAAGGAAGAGTAAAAGAGGAGTAAAACATGAAAAAAATGGTACCGTTTTTTGTTATTTTTACACTGGACTTGTGTATAAATTTGTCTTGCAAGCTCGATGACAACGGAAAAAAAATCGCCGGCCAAGTCCCTGGCCCGTTTAACATTAGCGCCATGGATTTTGTTAGCAATATGAAAGTTGGCTGGAATTTGGGGAACACCCTTGATGCTACTGTGGGAAACCTAAATTCGCCCATCACCCAGCTTGAAGCCGGTTGGGTTGGCATCGCTACCACCAAAGAAAATATTGACACACTAAAAAATGCAGGTTTCAATGTTATTAGAATACCTGTTTCCTGGTCAAAGGCCGCGGATTCTGCCAATAATTATGCGATTCGCAGCGACTGGATGCTGCGGGTAACCCGTATTGTAGATTGGGCAATTGAAAATGATATGTATGTCATCATCAACACCCACCATGACTCTGGCGATCAGGGAACGATTTTCAGGTTTCTTGATTCCAATGTAGAGGGTTCGCTAGTAAGGTTTACGCAAATTTGGAAGCAGATAGCCGAAAATTTTAAATGGTACGGAGAAAAATTAATTTTTGAGCCGTTAAATGAACCCCGCACAGGCAGCGACTGGGCTGGCACGCCTGAGCAGTACAATAATATAAACAGGCATTACCAGGCCTTTGTTGATCTGGTAAGGGCAAGCGGCGAAAATAACCGCTACCGGTTTTTGCTGTTCAACACCTATGCCGCCTCCCGCAATCCGGCCCCAATGAACGGCTTAATACTGCCCGAAGACAGCGTTAAGGATAAATTTATTGTTTCCTATCATGCTTATGTGCCTGGCGTTTTTTGTTTCCCAGGCAGGGTAGGCGACACTGATCAATGGAGCGAGGAAGGCAGGAGCGGCAGGGACGCGCTGGACATAACTGAACCCATGGACCGTTTTCATGAAAAATTTGTTCAAAACGGCATTCCGGTTATAATCGGCGAATTTGGAGCGGTAAATAAAGACAATGCCGCAGAGCGCCAGCGGTGGGTTGAATATTACACAAAAGCTGCCTGGGACAGAGGCATGCGCGTGATCTTGTGGGATAACGCCCAATTCGGTTCCGGCAGCTCAAGCACTGAATATTTCGGCTTGCTTGACAGAAGGACAAATCAATTTATCTATCCAGAACTGCTTGCCGGATTATTGAACGGCAGTAAATGAAGTTCTGTCTATGCAGTAGACAGCAAGCCGGTGTCCGAAAAGTTAGGAACTTCTTCGGACACCTTCCTTTTTATAAGTATTTTCGCACATTTTCGCAAGAAAATGGAGAAAATACAAGGGCTGGACGAGAAGTAACCAACTTCTCGGACAGCCCCACTAATTTTCAAGGAGAAATTGTATGAAAAAAGCGCTTTTTTCAACAGTAACGGGCATTGTGCTTGCAGCCGTCATTGTGCTTGCAGCCTGTAACAAAGAGGAGGCGAATGCCTCGGATCCTAATTATCCTGTCAATATCTCGATTTTTCACGAGACAGGAGGACATCCGCAGCCTGGAGCCGGCAACCCGATTTACCGGTATTTAGAAGACAAATTGAATGTTAGCTTCAGTTGGGATATTCTTGTCGGAGATGCCAAACAGAAACAGGGTGTTATGATCGCCAGCGGAGATTATCCTGATATTTTAGAATTAAGAGGCACAGAATGGATCGATGCCGGAGCGTTGATACCTCTGGAAGATCTCATTGAGCAGTACGGTCCCCGAATTCTGGCTCATTATCATAATGTATGGGAAAGCATGAGATCCGCCGACGGGCATATCTACTATCTGATTAATTTTGGCGTGTTCCATGGCATAGACCATGAACCTGATTTTAACCAAAACGCTTTCTGGATTCAGAAAGCTGTTTTGAAAGAAGCAGGTTATCCTGAAACCGTAACCATGGATCAGTTTTTTGATTTGATATCCGATTATTACCGGAAAAACCCCACTATTAACGGCCGGCCTACAATACCTTTTACCATTCTTACCCATGACTGGCGCATTTTTGAACTCTGGAACCCTCCGAACTTCCTTGCCGGTTATCCCAATGACGGCGGCATTGTTGATCCTTCTACATATACGTTCAGTACTTTTTTTACCAAGGATATTTCCAAACGCTGGTTCAAGAGGTTAAACCAGCTCAATGCGGACGGCCTTTTAGACAGGACAAGTTTTACCGACAACTACGATCAGTATTTGGCGAAAATTGCCGCCGGGCGTGTATTGGGCCAGTTTGTTCAGGGCTGGCAATTCATGTACTCGGCGGATCTGGCAAACCGGGACCGGGGTGAAAATATCCGAACTATGGCCCCTCTTCCTATTGTATTCGATGAGGGCATACAGCCCTGGTACCGAAATGTTACAATTCCGAATCTTTACCGGGGCATGGGGATCAGTGTCAGTGCAAAAGATCCTGTTAGAATTATCAGATTTATAAATGATCTCCTTGATGAAGAAGTGCAACGTACTCTTTACTGGGGTATTGAAAATGAGCATTGGCAGTGGAATTCTGAAGGCGTGCCATACCGCAGCGAAGAGCAAAGGGCTAATTGGCAAAACGATAACTGGCAGGAACAAAACCGTGCAAGGCTTATGGACGATATTTTTCCCAAGATACAGGGGTCTTTCTCGGACGGCTATCCCCATGACTTAACTCAGTTTTTTCCGGAACGGGAAGCCACGCTTTCTCCTGAAGACATCGAGCTTTTCGAGGCCTATGGCGTAACGAGCACCAATGAATTAATGGACAAGAATCCCCGGCCTAATCCGCCGTGGTTTCCTGTCTGGACATTGCCGGGACCGCCTGACGGTTCCGCCGCCCAGATTGCACAGGCCCGCTTCGAGCAAACCATGAGGCAGCGCCTTCCTCAGATAATTTTGGCATCGCCCTCTGATTTTGACCGGCTCTGGGATGCATATGCAGCGGAAATGGACAGCAATGGAATTGCCGACTTTGAAAGCTTCAGGCAGGAGCAGATTAACCAGCGTCTTATAGACTGGGGCATCAGGAAATAGCTGCGCTTTGTTCACTAAGGAATATTATGGCTGTATTATCGGGAAGATTTTTTTATAAATTAAGCCGCCAGAGGCAGCTTCTTTTTATGAGTCTTCCCATAATACTGTATGTTATTCTTTTTACCTATATCCCTCTCTGGGGCTGGACAATGGCGTTTCAAAATTATCGGCCATCGCAATCATTTTCCCGGCAGGAATGGGTTGGATTTAGGTGGTTTAAATTACTGTTTGAAGACAAGGTCTTTTTGCAAACCATTCGGAACACCATCGCCATGAGCGTTATTAACACGGCTTTGGGATTTTTTACAGCGATAGGTTTAGCCCTTCTGCTCAATGAGGTAAGGAAAACATTTTTCAAACGCTTTATTCAGACCGTTTCTTACCTTCCCCACTTTCTTTCATGGGTGGTAGTTACCGGGCTTGTGTCGGCTATGCTTAGCACCGATGACGGAGCGATAAATAATGTTTTGATGGCCATGGGCATTATTAAAGAACCAGTGTTATGGCTTGCTGAACCAAATTATTTCTGGGGCATTATTGGCATAACCTACATCTGGAAAGAAGTCGGCTGGAACACGATCATATACCTTGCAGCTATTGCCGCTATAGACCCTAATTTATTTGAGGCAGCGGAAATTGACGGAGCCAATCGGTATCAAAAAATGCGGCATATCACCCTTGCCTGTATAAAGCCCACTATTATCATCCTTCTTTTAATGAGCATAGGACACATTCTTGATGCGGGTTTTGAAATGCAATACCTGCTGCGCAGCGGGCCGGTAATGGACGTATCAGACACTATAGATATATATGTGATCCTATTTGGGATAAACCTTCGCAATTATTCGCTTGCCACCGCTGCTGGAATGTTCAAGAATGTGGTAAATATTTCTCTTTTATTTATTGCCAATGCGATAGCAAAAAGGACCGGCGGGGAACGCCTGATATGAAAAAATATACTAAATCAAAGATAGAAAATATTGTTTTTCACTCTTTTAATACCTCATTTTTACTTCTGATTGCCTTTCTTACCTTATATCCCTTTTGGAATACCATAGCCGTATCGTTTAACGATGCATTGGACACTCTTCAGGGCGGCATTAATTTTTTTCCACGGAAGTTTACCATTTTTAATTACGAGGTGATTTTCCAAACAGGGGCCATACCTCGCGCTTTTCTTATTTCCGTCTCCAGAACAGTTATTAACATGGTAACAAGCGTGTTTTTTACTGCCATGATTGCCTTTGTTCTTTCAAGAAATGAATTCCTTTTACGGAAACCTTTTACAATTATTTTAGTGCTTTCCATGTATGTAAGCGCCGGCCTTATTCCAACTTTTTTCCTGATACGTAGTTTGGGTATGGTCAATTCATATTGGGTTTACATAGTTCCGGGAATAGTTAACGGATTTAATTTTATCGTTATGCGAACCTATATGCGCTCCATTCCTGAAAGCATCATCGAGTCGGCCCGCATAGACGGTTACGGGGATTTTACTGTCTTTGTCCGGATTATTTTGCCTTTATGCCTTCCTGTGCTGGCGACCATTGCGCTCTTTGTGGCAGTCGGCTCATGGAACTCCTGGTTTGACACCATGATTTACAATTCCGGCAATGTAAACCTCCATACCCTTCAATATAAACTGATGGAATACCTGCAATCAAGCCAAAATCAGGGACGAAGCGCTGGGGATGCCGGGGCTATGGCTCTGTCTGCCCAGGCAGGAGCAGGCATGGTAACACCGGTAAGCATACGCGCTGCCGTTACTATAGTAGCTGCCGCTCCAATTTTATTTATTTATCCCTTTCTGCAACGTTACTTCGTAGTTGGCCTTAATGTAGGCGGTGTAAAAGAATAACCCCCCGCCAAGCTTCCGCTGCGAACCAACTACAAGGTAACTTTTGAAGCTATAGTTAAAAGGCCACGGATTAGCACGGATTTCCACAGATTTACACAGAGGAATATAGATTTCTAGGAGTTGAAGCTGTAGTTAATAGCCCACGGATTTACACGGAGGATTATAGATTTCTAGGACTGAAACCAAGAATAATCATCGGTTTTACACAGAATTTAAAAATAAAATAAAAAATCCGTGTGAATCCGTAAATGCCTCCCTTCGGTCGGCAAGTGCAAGGAAAATTATTGTACGTCGCCGCTAAAGCGGCTTGTACTACCGTGAAAATCCGTGGCTATTGCATATATGCCTTAGCGAGAGGCCTAAATGAAGTTATAGACAAGGTTACATTTCCGCTATTATTTCATTCTCTGCCTGAAGCATATCCGCGCTGATATAATCGCCTGCTACGGATGTTCCGTTTACCCTTAAGCTGCGGCAGCCGCTTTCGCGGCCTTCGGGATTTTGTACTGTTATGTGCAATTTTTTGCCGCGGAAAACTTTATCCACAGTAAAGCATTTCCATGAGGAAGGAACCGCAGGCGACAGGCGCAGGCCCTTTATGTCCGGCCTTAATCCCAGTATTCCTTCTATGCAGCCGACCATAACGGTGCTGGCTGTGCCGGTGAGCCAATGGACATGGCTGCGCCCTTCAAAAGGGCTGTCCACGCTTTCGGTAAATTGTGAATATGCATACGGTTCCGCAAGGCGCGTTTGGGCAATGCCGTTTTGGGCGGCGGGGCAGCTTTCCAGATAGTACTCGAATGCGCGGCTGCCTCGGCCCAGCAGGGCTTCTGCTAAAATTAGCCAGCCCTGGCTTTGCAAAAAGACGCTGCCGTTTTCCTTGGTGGAGGGGTTGAACAATAGTGCCAGGGCTCCGTCAAAAGCATGCCTGCGGTAAGACGGCGCCATAAGCCGGGCTCCGTATTTGCTGTTAAGCTGCTTATGCACAAGGTCAAGCACTGCCCTGCCGCGTTCTTGTGAAGCAAAGCCAGAGATTATTGCCCAACTCTGCGGGTTAAGCCAAAGGCTGGCTTCCGGATCGCCGGGTTTTCCAACCACTTCTCCATGCTCGGTGATTCCCCGCACAAAACGGTCGCTGTCCCAGCAGTGTTCTTCAATAACAGCGGCAAATTTGGTTTTTAATTCCGCCAGTTGCTTTTCTGTTTCAGCATCTCCCCTGTATTTTGCAAAGCGAATCATAATCTCAAAGGCATAATACAACTGCATTGCCACGAATACCGACACTCCGTTTGCGCCCAGCCGCAGGCAGTCGTTCCAGTCTGCATGCAGCCCGGCAGGCAGGCCGTGAATGCCCAGATGATTCATAGAAAAATCAATTGCTTTTTTCAGGTGTTGGTAAAGGGTGTCTGTTCCCTTGTCGGCATAAGGGATGTCTTCGTCCAGCAGGGCGGTATTGCCGGTTTCAGCAATGTACTTCCATACCGTAGGAAAGAGCCATAACGCGTCATCGGCACGGTAGGAGGGATGACCTGTTTCCATGCGGTAAGAAGCGTCTTCAGGGCTGTCTTCATGGCCGGGATTATGGCTGTATTTTACCAGGGGAAGCGCCCCGCCGTGGCTTACCTGGGCGGATACCATAAACCTGATTTTGTGCAAAGCCATTTCTGGGTCAAGATGGATAATGCCCTGAATATCCTGCACCGTATCACGGTAACCGTAGCCGTTACGCTGGCCGCAATAAACCAGCGATGCCGCCCGTGACCAAATAAATGTAATAAAACACTGGTAGGCATTCCATGTATTTATCATATTGTTAAAATTTTCATCCGGAGTTTTCACCAGCAACGATGACAGTTTTCCGTGCCAGTAATTTTTCAATGCATCAATTTCCCGGGCAGGAAGACCAGAGTCTTCATAACAGGAAATAAGGGCCCTGGCCTGGGCTTCCCGTTTTTGTCCCAGCAGGAATGCCAGGGAGGCGCTTTCGCCTGGTTGCAGGCAAAGAACCGTATGCAGCGCTCCGCAGGGGTTAAGGTTGTAGCTAAGGGTTCCGTCAAGGCGGCCTTTTTCCACGGAAACAGGCCTGCCGTAATCACGGTAATTGCCCAAAAATGCGGCACGGTCGCCGCAGTACGTTTCGGCTTTTGCCCCGGCAAGGCCAAAAAAGCGGGTATCCACCCGGCTTTCGTTGACGGCGTTCAGGCAGTTTTCGTTAATGGTTTGCAAAATGAACTGATCTTTAAAATAGGTGCGGGTGATAAACTGCGTGTACTGCAAATTAACCTGATCCTGCTCGTAGAAGCCTTCGCAGGTAAATTCAGCATAGCCAAAAACAGAAATTTTCCGCGGCTTTTTGCCGGTATTAATGACTTTAAGATGCCAAACCTCATGATCGGCGCCATGCGGCACATAATATGCCGCTTGGGAACGCAGATCGGCGTATTCCGCTTCCAAAACCGTATAACCCATGCCGTGCCGGCACACAGAGCGGTATTTATCCAAAGCTTTCCCCACCGGCTGCCATGAAGCTGACCAGAAATCGCCTGTTTCATCATCGCGCAGGTAGATGTAACGCCCTGGACGGTCCTGCTCGTTAAACCGGTAACGTATCAGCCGCCCCGCAGCGCCGCTTTTTACAAAACTGTAGCCGCCGGCATTATTGGAAATAATGGCACCATAATCCGGTGAACCAAGGTAATTTGCCCAAGGCGCCGGTGTGTCGGGCCGGGTAATAACATATTCCCGCGCCGTCTCATCAAAATAACCGTATTGCATATCTTCTCTCATATATTGTAATTATTTGTATCTATATATTTCCCATCACAACGGCAACTTCGTGGGATTTTCCGTCAGACAGCGCAGGCAGCACCCTGCTGTCCAGCGTTTTGCCGTCCATGCTTATTGATTGTACTCCTTTTTCCACGCCTGCGCTATTATCAACCTTGATTTGATAGATTGCTTTTCTAAAATGACGGGTCAGAGAAAAACCTTTCATGCCTGCCGGGATGCAGGGGTCTATCAGCAGGCCGTCGAATACAGGACGCAGGCCCAGTATATATTGCGAAATACTGACAAAGGCCCAGGCAGCGGTCCCGGTAAGCCATGAATTTTTTGCCTCGCCGAAACGCACTGCGTCTTTGCCTGCTATCATTTGGGCATACACATAAGGCTCTAGCCGCCGCACATCGCTGTCATCCTCGCGGTAAGCCGGGCATATTTTAGCATAAGTCTCGAATGCACGTGCGCCGCGGCCCAGCATGCTTTCAGCAATGGTTATCCAGGGGTTGTTGTGGCAGAAAATGCCCGCGTTTTCCTTGTAACCCGGCGGATAAGATGAAATTTCGCCCAGTTCAATATGGTATTCCTTGTATGCTGGCTGCAACAGCATTATGCCGTAAGCGGCGTCAAGGCGTTCTTTCACTGAATTAAGGGCTTCTTCCGCACGCCCGTCATCAAGCCCGATACCTGCCATTACTGCAAAGCCGTTAGGCTCTATAAATATTTTACCGTCACCGCATTCGTGGCTGCCAATCTTGTTCCCCATTGCATCATAAGCCCGCAAAAACCATTTCCCATCCCAGCCGTGCAGCTTAATTGTCCCGATCATGGCGGATATTGCATTATCGGCCATGTCAGCTTCGTCTGTGCGGCCAGTACGCCGGCAAATTTCAGCATAATCCAGGCCGGCATAAACAAAGAGCGCGGCGATAAACACTGATTCCGCAATGCTGCTTTCAAAGTTCGCTGTAGTCTGAAACGATTCACCGGGAGTTTGGGAAAAACAATTAAGGTTAAGGCAGTCGTTCCAGTCAGCGCGGCCAATGAGCGGCAGTCCGTGGGGGCCGGTATGGTTTAAAGTATAATCAAAGGAACGTTTCAGGTGGGCAAAAAGACTTTCGGCTAAATTTTCATTGTTATCGAACGGAACCTTTTCATCAAGGATGCTGTAATCGCCTGTTTCTTTGATATAGGCTGCCGTGCCGCAGATCAGCCACAGAGGATCATCGTTGAAACCTGAGCCGATCTCGTTATTGCCGCGCTTGGTCAGGGGCTGGTATTGGTGGTAAGCACTGCCGTCAGGAAATTGCGTGGCAGCAATGTCGAGAATGCGGACACGGGCCCGTTCCGGCACAAGATGCACAAAACCCAGCAAATCCTGGTTTGAATCGCGGAAGCCCATGCCGCGCCCAATGCCTGATTCAAAATACGAGGCGCTGCGCGACAGGTTAAAGGTTACCATGCACTGGTACTGGTTCCACACGCTTGCCATGCGGACCATGCGTTTATCTTCTGCTTCTACACTGAAGCGGCCTAACAGTGTATTCCAGTAATTTTTTAAGGAGGCAAGCGCCGCATCCGCTGCTTCTGCGGAACGGTATTTATCCAGCAGCGCCCTGGCAGGCGCTTTGTTGATGATGCCGGGACCGTCCCATTTTTGATCTTCCGGGTTTTCCAGGTAAGCCAGCACAAAAACAAAGGCCTTTGATTCGCCCGGTTTAAGCTGCAGCTTGATGTGGTGCGAGCCAATCGGCGACCATCCAGAGGCTTTTGATTGAGCGGCACTTCCCGAAAATACCGCGGCAGGATGGTCTAAGCCGTTGTAAAGGCCCACAAAGGCATCCCGGTCGGTGTCAAAGCCGGCGACAGAAACATTGACTGCCCACATCGCATAATGGCTGCGGCGTTCACGGTATTCAGTCTTATGGTAAATGCATGATCCTTCAATTTCAACTTCGCCTATGCTTAGATTGCGCTGGAAATTAGTCATGTCATCCCAGGCGTTCCACAGACAGAATTCCACAAAGGAAAACATATCAATATCCTTGTCATGGTTCGATTCGTTGCTCAGCGTTATCTTGTGGATTTCGCAATTATCGCCCAGGGGAACAAAAGAGCTTTGCATATAGGCAAGCCCGTTTCTGGCGGAGGATATGGATGAGTACCCTGTTCCGTGACGGCATTCATAGCGGTCCAGTTCGGATTTCATCGGCATCCATGCAGGCGACCATACATCGCCGGGCCTGCAGTCCGCGGGATTTAAGCTCTCGGGCTGAGGGCAGGAGTTATCCCTCAGGTAAAAATAACGCCCCCCCGCATCTGCAGGCGCGTTATTGTAGCGATAACGGGTCAGGCGCAGCATCCGGGCATCTTTGTAAAAACAATAGCCGCCTGATGTGTTTGAAAACAAGCTAAAGAAATTTTCACAGCCAAGATAATTAATCCACGGGTATGGAGTGTCGGGCCGGGTAATCACATATTCCTTTTTCTCGTCATCAAAAAAACCGTATTGCATACCATGCCTCCGATTATGCTTTAATTATACCGCATGCATGGGGGTTTGTCTATAACTTCAATAAAGGGGTCAGGGGTTAGGGGCTAGGGGGAAAATAACAAATAGCAAAGAGCAATTAGCAAAGCCGCTGTTCGCAAACGCAGCGTGATAGTAATATGCCAAGCT
>JGI24702J35022_10000844_pt1 | contig 18941 bp, 18 predicted proteins | sample TergutTh196P4_FD_35022 | JGI IMG/M metagenome (IMG submission 35022)
ATGAATCCCCGTCTGTTCGGGTTTTTAAAAATGATGTGATTTATCGCTTATTAGATGAGTATCACGCTTTCGTAAAAGAGCAAGAAGCAGAGCTTGAAAAGCTGCGCTCCGATACTCTCGTCAAACCCGGACAGTTTAAAATTTTGCCGGGCTGCGTTTTTCGGCAAAGCAAACCCGCCGTTGTCGGCGTCCGCATTTTGGGCGGCGTTGTTAAAAACAATACCGACGTCATCCTTCCTGACGGAACAGTTGTCGGAACCGTAAAAGGACTTGAATTAAACGGCAAAAAAATTCCCAAGGCGACAGTTGGTATGGAAGTTGCAATGGCGCTCGATGGCGTCACGATTGGCCGCCAAGTCAAAGAAGAAGATATTTTGTATGTTCACATTCCGGAAAGAGATTCTAAAGTTTTAGAGTTTGAAATCTTTGAAACCCTGTCCAACGACGAGAAAGAAACCCTTGAGAAGTATTTGGCCATCCGGCGCAAAGATAAGCCTTTTTGGGGCAAATAATGGCTGTTTTGAGCAATAATGCAGTTTTGAAAGAATGCAGTTTTGAAAGAATGCCATTTTGAAAGAATACCGTTTTGGCATTATTTTTTTTATTCTCTTTCAGATTTGAAATTTTTATTCCATTTCTTTTTTTTAACTTGAAACATCGTTTTTATTTACTATAAAATTATTATCCTTTTATAATGAAACGAGAAAGAATAAATAAGGTTGGAGGATGATGCCGTTTTCAAACCCAATTCCCCGTTTCGGTGTAAGGCAAAAACGGTTTTTATGCAACACATCAAGAGGCACCAAATCTGAAATCCTAAAAATCAAAGGAGAAATTTTAAAATGCAAAAAATTAAATCCAAAACCAAAAGCCTGTTTTTCATACTGTTCATGACTTGCGTGGCGTTTACTCTCATATCAATGACGGCTTTTGCCGCCCCCGGCGACTACAACACAAGTGACGTCGCCGTCATCAACAACATTATCGCAACCAACGGACTGAACTGGACGCCTGCCCCAACGAACGGCAGCACCATACCCTCCGATTGGGTGGGTGTTGCATGGTCTGACGGCAGCAATATCACTCGTACGAATAAAACTTCGCTATTAAGAAACAATACGACAACCAAATTCAACACGAGCAGCCTAAATAATCATCGTATTGTTATACTGGATTTGGGATCGGAAAACTTGAATGGATCTCTAAACGTCACCGGTTTGACCATGCTTGAAGAGATGTACTGCGATGACAACAATCTGACTTCTCTGAATGTGACCGGCATGACCAATCTGACAGGTTTGAGGTGTTCTAACAATGCTCTAACCGCACTGAATGTATCCGGACTAACCGCGCTTGAATGGCTGTACTGCGACAACAACAATCTGACCTCTCTAAACGTATCCGGTTGTACCGCACTTGTAACACTGTTATGCAACGACAACGCCTTATCCTCTCTGAATGTGACCGGCTCAATCAAGTTGCTGGACTGCTCTGGCAATAACCTTGCCTCTCTGAGCGTATCCAACTTGACTGCGCTTGAAGAGTTGTACTGCAGCAACAATAATCTGACCTCACTGAATGTGACCAATTTGACCAAGATTCAATATTTGAACGTGACGTACAATTTAATGGAAAACGAAAGCGCAGTGGTTGGCGTGATGAATGCAACTGCTTTTGTGGCTTGGGAGACAGGCAATTTTTCATTCTCGCCTCAGAAAAATAATCCCAACTCATCCGCAATTCCTGTTTCTGTATCAAACATCAATCTGGACAAGACCAGCACATCCTTAAAAACGGGCGAGACAACACAGCTTGTTGCCACAATAACACCCGGCAACGCTTCAAATAAGGGTTTGACATGGTCAAGCAGTGATCCGTTTGTTGCGTCGGTAGATGCAAACGGTAAGGTCACGGCTCATAAAGAAGGGGCAGTGATGATTACTGCGACGACCAATGATGGCAACTTCACTGCATCCAGTATGGTGACGGTAACAGGCACTGCAGCGGATGGAACCAGCAGCATCCCAGGGTTTGCGATTTTGACAGCGCTGATGGGGCTGATTTGTGCATTGGTTCTGTTTAAATGGCGACAGAATCGAGGAGCCCAATAATTTTTTTGGCGGTTTGATGGATTGAAGGAAAATTGTTTCTTTTTTTCTTCAACCATGAAATCAACAACCTTTTGAGTTTTTTTAAGTTTTTTGGAGTTTCGATTTTGTTTTTTGTTTAAAATCGAAACATCATTTTTCTTTGAAGCGATTAAAAGACGGGGTACGTCTTTCCTAAAAAGTGTTTGATGATTTGGGAAAAGGGTACCCCCGTTTTTATTGATGCGGTACAAAAATGATGTTTCAGGTTTGGTTGACCTGATAAATGATCGTTCATTTTTTCTTTAATTGTGAAACCCGAATCAACCACCCGTTCGATCAGTCGCCCCAAGGCGGCTGAATCGAACGGATTCACACCCATAAAAATAAAACAGAAAAATACAAACCGTTTTTTTGTTTTGAGTTATAGGCGGTCGCCGAAATCATAAAAACAACAACACAAAAAGAGATGGTGGCAGCCGTAGACTCAAAAAAATGACGAGCGGTAGCAGTCATCATAGCATCAATATTTTTTTTAAAAAACACTCAAATTTTGCTTTCATCCGCTGCGCTACTGAAAACAAAATTTGAGGGGGTTTGGATGTTTTTAAGAAAGGGGTTTTAGAGGGATTCGATTTTGTTTTTTTTAATCTGAAACATCATTTTTTGAAGCGATTGAAGAACGGGGTACGTTTTTCCTGACAAGCGTTTGATGATTTTGGGAAAGGGGTACCCCCGTTTTTATTGAAGCGATTTAAAATGATGTTGTCGTTTGAGACGCGATAAACATATTCGGTGTTAAGGTCAAGACCGGTCACACCGGCTTTGTGCCAGCTCTTTTCAGCGGAGGCGTCGCCAACTGTTCCTGTGACTGTGATGACGCCGACTGTCGGGAAAAGACCGCCGTTCATATCGGATTTTTTTGCGATTTGGACGATTGATGCGGTGTTGTCGTTGCGGCTGCTGTACCAATTGAAATTGAGATCGTGTTCGCTTGAACCGGGCTGTAATGTGAGGGTTTCGGCGGCGAATGTTTCGATCATTGCTTGAGTCCATGCGCCATCTTCCAAGCTGCGGGGGATAAGTGATGAGTTTGTTATATCCGAAGTTCTAAAATCGACTTGCTGGAAATCATTCAAATTGTTGTCGGTATCTTTGTATTTTATACCGCTCTCTATATTTATGCGCACAAAGCCTTTTTGTTTAGATTGTGCATCGGCGGCGTTTGCAAGGATGCGCTCGGTTTCATAACCATCAACTGAAGGAGCAGTGTTGTCGTTTCCGGAAACGCCGTACATATCGACATAGCCGTCAACCTGTCCCGCACCATCACCTGTGAATGGATTTAGAAGGCTGCTTGGGAGAAGGTCTTGGTTGGACATGAGAACAAATTTTACGCCTTTGTTGTAGCCCTTAATGCCTGCGGGCCATACAAAATCTTGATCAAAGGTTACATCTGTGAGGTCAAGACGACCCGAACCGCTCGGAAGGGCTCCGGTCTCTCCCAAATTCACAAGGAAAGAGTGATATGCCGGAATCTCGCCCTCAAGATTGAGCTTGATCCAGTCAGAGGTTACATATTCTGCACCTGACGGAGCCATGCTTTTGTATTGGAGAGAATAAGTATCGGTAAGTGTTACTGTGAAATCGTTTGGATTGTATATCTCAACAAAACTATGCGTTCCTGAGGATGCGCTGTCTGTGCCGATGTAGATAAAACCAATGGCAAGTGTTGCTTCGCCGGCGGGAAGATTCCCGTTGGACGGAGCAAAAGGATTGGTATTTTTTGCAGTGTTGTCTTGGGGGGATACCGCGGCAATCGCGAGTCCTCCAAAAATATTGAGCAAAAGAAGTAAAACAAGACAAAATGCTGCAAGCGACTTAAAAGTTTTCATGAGTCAGAGGTCTCCTGTTTCTTTTTATTATTTAGGCATTTTTTCAACACCTTTAACTCATGGATAAAATATGATCTATATATACGTTCCCTAAATATATGTATATTTTAGTAAAATAAATACATTTTCTATATAGTCTATAGATTTTTACAAAATCATTTAAATGTCTGAGTCTGTACTTAAATTTTCATCAATGGCGTATATTCAAATTTTAAGATAAAAGGATCAAATGAAAACAGACAAATTGTATCATTTTTAAACACGAGAACGGGTATAATAATCAAAATGAATGTGAATAATGACTTGTGAATTGAAAAAATCGCCAATATGAGCGAATTTATTTAAACTTAAAAATGCATTTACTGTTTATGAAAGCGTGTATCATGTGCGGCGGGACGGGAACGCGTCTTCGTCCGTTAACATTTCAAAGACCAAAGCCGATGATTCCAATCTCAAACAAACCCTCTGTTCTTCGTTTGATTGAACATCTGGCAAAAGAAGGATTCAATGACATTGTTTTGACACTCGGGTATATGGGGGATGACATTGAAAAAGAACTCGGAGACGGCAGTGTCTATGGCGTTCATATTGATTATATTTACGAAAAAGAGAAGTTGGGAACCGCCGGAAGTGTTAAAAACGCTCAAAACATAATCGGTAGTGAACCTTTTATCGTTGTCGGCGGCGACCACGTTATGACACTCAACTTGCGCGAAATGTTTCGATCCCATCAAAAAAGTGATGCGAATGTCACGATCGGTTTGTTGTCCATTGATGATCCGCGTGAATTCGGTATTGCAGACATGGATATTGACAACCGGATTTTAAGATTCTTTGAAAAACCAAAAGCCGGCGAGATTTTCAGCAATTTAGCCAGCACGGGTATTTACGTTTGCAATCCTGAAATTTTTGACAAAATACCTGCCAATACAAAATTTGACTTTGCCAAAGACCTTTTCCCGCAGATGCTCAAAAACAATGAGCGCATCAACGGAATATTAGTGCGCGGCAAATGGACGGATGTCGGAAGCGCAGGCGCTTACAGAGATGCTCAAAAATGGGTTTTGGATGATATGAGAACAACAGTTCTCGAAGGCAATTTCATCACATATGGTAAAATCCAAGGTCCGCTTCATGTCGGAACATCCGTCACTGTCGGAAAGAATTCATCTCTCGTCGGTCCGCTGATTATCGGAGAAAACACAAAAATCGGAGATCGTGTTTTAATCGGTCCGTACTCGGTTATCGGTTCGAATTGTGTCATTGAAGATGATGCAAAAATATTAGCGTCCTACGTTTTTGACGGAACAAAAATCGGGAAAAAGACAACTTTGTCCGGCTCAATTGTGGACAGCAATGCCGTTGTCGGAGACGGCTGCAGTCTTGAAAATGGAACGATTATCGGACCCGAATGCCGGCTTGAAGACAGTGTCACCATTCATTCCGGCGTTAAACTCTGGCCGGAAACAAAAATAAAAAGCGGCCAAAATGTCAAAGAAGATATTTTGAACGAAAAATATGAAACAAATGTCGGCGGCTCATAACGATAAAAACGTCATTTTTCATTCATAGTTTTATACAAACGTGGCATTGAAAATAAAATCATTGAAGGAAACGGCAGAAGAATGGTCAATTATAAGAGATTGTTTTTTATCAGTTTGGCAATCAGCTTGGTTTCAGCCCTGATCATCATTTTGATGACAACCGATGCTCAAACGATTGAGGCTTTAAAGCAAATCCGCATTGAATACATACTGCTTGCGCTGCTCCTTCAAATTGTCACATATCTCATATCCGCTCGAAAAGCGAAAAGCTTGCTGCGCTCTTTGGGATATTACATTCGGACAAGAGAAACTCTTGTCAATGAATTGACAGGCATTCTTTTTGCGTCACTGACGCCTTCGTCCATCGGGGGAGAGCCTCTGAGGATCTTGCTTCTTCGGAAAAATAACAAAGTTCCGGTCGGAAAAGCGACAGCCGTTGTATTTATGGAACGTTTTTTAGACGCTTTCTTCGTCTTTTTATGCCTGATTCCGTCCATGTTTTTATTAAGGGTTTTTTTGATGGAAGAAGGAAAGGGCGTTTTCGGCATTGATGCCTTACTTTTTGTCGGAATTGTTTGTTTGTTTATCCTTCTTGTTGTTTTGATTTATATCATCTTCAACCCCGACTTTGCAAAAAAAAGAAGCCGCCAAATACTATTATTTTTAAGCAAACGCTTGCCTCAAAAATATCACCCGCGCATTGAGAAGCTCATTATTGTTTCGGAAAGTGAAATTGATATGTTTCACACCAGTTTTAAAAGATTCATATCCATCGGAAAAGTGAATTTGCTGATTGCGGTCGGATATACTGTCATTTACTGGATTGTGCGCCTTGCCGTTCTTTGGATGGTTTTGCTTGGACTCAATGTGACGCCGGATTTGATGCTTTTATTTGCGACTCAAATCATTTTAACCATCATCATGATTATTCCGGCAACACCCGGAGCAAGCGGCGTTACGGAATTTGCAGCATACACGTTGTATTCGTTATTTGTTCCGGTCTCTCTTGTCGGTGTTGCTGTCATATCCTGGCGTGCGATTACCTATTATGTAAACATTATTGCCGGCACAATTGCCAGTTTAAAAATGCTTCGAAAATACGGGATCAATGCCCTTTCCAAGAACATTGAAATGGAAAAAGATTTGTAAAATCAATATTAAAGCACCTTATGATACACCTTGTGATATATTCATATAATAAAACGAAATTTTGGTCAGTTTGATGAAAATATGAAAATGTATGTCAATAACCGTTGTGTCGGTTGCAGTCAATGTCTTGCTTTTTGCAGGCATCATGCTATTTCTGTCAGAGGAAGAGCTGTGATTTCCGATAACTGCAAAGCGTGCCGGATTTGTATTTCTTACTGCCCGATGAAAGCCATTTCTAAAGCTGCCGAATCTGAAACGGATGTGAAAATATGACCATGCCGCCCCAAAAAGTTGTGATTATCGGATCGGGTCTTGGCGGTCTGCTGACAGCTGCTCAGCTCTCAAAAAAAGGATATCAAGTTGATGTTTATGAAAGGCTGGCACTTATCGGCGGCCGATTTGCAAATATTAATTATCAGGGATATCAAATGTCCACCGGCGCCCTTCATATGATGCCGCACGGCGTTAAAGGTCCTTTGGCTTTGATGCTGCAGGAACTCGGTGTTGTTGTTGAAATTGTGCCATCCGTACCGATGTCCACCGTCCGTTTGCCAAAAAACATGGATGAAACGGATTATAAAAACGGTTTTGTCGATATCCCGTATTGGGAATTTAAGAAACATTTGACATTTAAAAAGAAAGCAATGATGGCTTTGCTGACGTTTTGTTATAAAACCCGCCTGATGAATCCGAAAAATATCAACTTTAAACCATGGTATTCCAAATACATTCAAGATGACCGTATTGACAGATGCGCTGATGCCTTCTGCGGCTGGTCTTTGAGTACGATGGCTGATGAAGTGCCGACGCAGGAGATGTTTGCGATTTTTGATAATATTTTAAAATACGGCGGTCCCGGAATTATTGTCGGCGGCTGTCAGTCGGTGATTGCGGGATTGCTTGCCGTGATTGAAGAAAACGGCGGCAATGTTTATTCTAAAAAAGAAGTAACCGATATCAAAATTGAAGGCGGGAAGGCTGTCGGCATTATTGTTGATGATACACCGATTCCGGCGGATTTGGTCATCAGCGATATCGGCCATACAGAAACATGGGATTTGTGCACGTTTGACGATTCGACGAATAAAGAAGACCATCAAACCTATCTTGACAAACTCAAAGACATTAAACCGTCCGCCGGCTTAAAAATTTGTTTTTCATGCGACGAAAGAGTTCTTCTGCATGACGGCGTTTTGATAACACCATATGCCCGCCGCATTAACGGCGTCAATGAAGTGACAAATGCGGATCCGAATTTGGCGCCCCCGGGAAAGCATTTGGTGATGTGCCATCAACGTACCGCTTTAGACCGATTAAATCAAATTGAAGAGGAAATCGAGCTTGGTTTGGAAGACGTCAAAGATTTATTCCCGGACAAAAATATTGAAATTTTAATGATCCAAACGCACTTCGGCGGATGGCCCGTAAATCGCGCCTTCTCAGGAACAGACAGCGGCAATGCAACACCCATCCCCAATTTGATAATTGTCGGAGACGGCGCCAAAGGAAAAGGCGGCATTGAAATCGAAGGCATTACTTTTGGCGTCAGAAATGCTTTGGAAATGATTGAAAAAATTTAAGGCAATCATAAAAACAGTAACATAGAAACCATAAAAACAGCAACATAGAAATCATAAAAACAGCAGCACAGAAACCATAAAAACAGCAACAAAAAAGACGGTAGCAGTAATCATAGCACCAATATATTTTTTTAAACGCTCAAATTTTGCTTTCATCCGCTGCGCTACTGAAAACAAAATTTGAGGGGGTTTGGATGTTTTTGAAAAAAAGGTGTTAGTGTTTGATTTTATTTTTGTTTGAAACCTGAAACATCATTTTTCACAAATTGATTCAAAAACGGGGTACGTTTTTCCCCTAAATTGTTTGATGATTTTGGGGAACGAGTACCCCGTTTTTATTGATGCGGCACGAAAATGATGTTTCGGATTTTTTTGCACCATGAAACCCGAATCAACCACCCGTTCGATCAGTCGCCCCAAGGCGGCTGAATCGAACGGATTCACACCCATAAAAATAAAATGAAAAAGTACAAAACCGATTTGCCGATGTTTTTTTGAGGTCATTAAATCTCATTTCTAATTGTTCAAAAGATTTTATCTGTCCATTCAATTTTTTGGCTTAATTTTTTTGTGACAATCCAATCTTTTAAGGCGTCTAGTCCGTCTTTATACGAAACGATGTATTGATTGGACGATTCAGCCGGCTGACCAAAGTCATACAGATCTTCTGTAGATCCGCCAAAAGAAGGATTGCCTAAAGAGGTTAAAAAATAGTCTTCAACTTCGTCATAAAATAGCAAAATGCATTTTTCATCCAAAGAGATTGAAATATACCCGACATTTTCTATGACAACATCAACGGTGGCAATACATTTTAATTCGGATGAATTGTGTTCAATTGCCCATGTTTTTTTGAGCTCATTTAATCTCATTTCCAATTGTTCAAGAGATGTTATTTTTTCTTCTATACAATTATAACCATCCCAACAGTATTCTATTTTCACATCGTCCATATCTGTCATTCTCCGCCTTTAACGAATGCTTATTCTTATGCTTATGTTATGTTTATGTTATGCTTATGCAAAGACACGGTCTATTTTTTCGCGGTCATAATTCAAAATCCAGCTGTTGAATTTGATATAAATTGGATTCAAATTTGTTTTTTCGTTTGAAATGACATCCAGTCCCCTGTCGTCATATAACCAATAAATGATATTGTTTTTGGGATTGATAAAATAGACGCAGCCTTTCAAATTGTTTCTTCCGTCGATGTCTGACCAAATGATGTTTTCAATCAATTTTTCGATTTGAATGTCTTTTACGAAAGTTTGAACGATGTGCCTTGTACACGAAAAATCCTCCTCCTCCTGAGAGTTGAAAGGGAATTTGCACTTGTTTTGATGGCTTATTAAAGACAAAACATCGCTTGCCACATCGCCCGCCAAATCATTCGGATCATCTTCAAAGCTGTTTACGACAACAAAAATCGTATCGTCATTATCAAATAATTCCGAAAAAATTGTAATGGCACGCCGGCACGCATTTTTCACATACTCTTCATCATAGACACGGGTGTTGCTTTTTCCGATTTCAAATCTGATGCCGATCGGGAAGCTGTAAAACAGCCTGAACAATAATTCTTGTTTTCCGAATCGGCTTTCATAAAATTTGTCAAATTCAACTTTTAAGTCCAATTGATCACCCCATTTCAAAATAAATTTTCAAAAAAAAAGAAAATCAAGATCGCCTCCTCAGTCGATCCATTTCATTATCATATGTCTGTTTTAAAGTTTCATGCTCCACTGCCGCAGCGTCAAATTTGAATAGGGCAAACGTGACCTGAATGAAAAACCCAATGGCAATGACGGATATAACTGTTCCGATGCCGACCATTCCGCCAAGCAGCCACCCTGTGATTGTGACAGACAATTCAACGGCACTTCGGCAAACCCCTACCGGCAGTTTTGTTTTTCGATTCAGGACGACCATCAAATTATCTCTTGGTCCGGCACCGAAAGCCGATTTAATGTAGAAGTATGAGCCGACCGATATGATAAACAGTCCCACAATCAGCATCAAAATGCCGACTGCCAAGTCCGCAGCCAAAGGTATGATGTCAATCATCATAATCAAATCAATAAACACGCCGGTAAATACCATGCTCACGATTGTGCCAAGCCCGATTTTTTCCCCGCAGATCGTAACGATTGCGACAATAACAACTCCGGCAACGATAGATGCAACACCTATAGTCATTCCCGTCGTCAGAGAAAGCCCGACATGAAAAACTTCCCAAGGAGCATATCCGATGTTCGCCTTTATCGTCAAAACGATACCAAGAGCGTATAGGAAGGTTCCATAAAATAAATAAAAAATTCGAGTGGGAAATTTTTTCATACCGCCCTTAATGATTGAAAGTATTTAGTTTGTTCTTTAGATGTTTATTATAAGCGTAGTGAAAAAACTCATAATCTCTTTCAGGCTTTGATGTCACACCAACGTTCACGATTTTGCTGACCTCAGCAAAATCGTATCATGTGAGACCGCTGCTGCTGCAAACAATCACAGATCTCATTCTCTTTAATCCCTATTTGCAACATGCCCCGACCACAAAATCATCAAGTCGCCGAGGTCTTTCTTTTCCCCGTCAATCGTAAATATCCCGTTGCCGTTGTGATGAAATAGCCGTTTGTCCGTCATTTCCTCGTTGCGCCATGCCTTTTGGATATTGAGAATCAAGATGTTGTAGCGTTTGGTAATATCGTCATCAATAAAAGTGCATTCGGCGTTGATAAACGCCTCGCTCAAAAGCGGCGGCTTTACGGTTTTTGAGGGCAGCGCCGTCAGTCCGAATTCTTGAAACTTATCCGTATCTTTGCCGGAGCAGTTTCCGGCTTTGACGGTTGTCTCCAAAAGAGAAACGGTCGGGATTGCCAGCACACATTCCTTCGTTTTCAGAAGCGTTTTGTAACTGTAAGCCCACGCACCGATTCCGATTGCGATAATGCCGCTTTCGTCAAGCATCATGTGATAGCTGGCAGGCATGAGATTTGCCCGCTTGCCATCGTGCGTGATGACGAGTATCGTTGAGCCTTGCTCAAAATATCCATATACTTTGTTTGTCCGAATTTCTTTCATAAATCGTGGCTCCTATTCAGCACTGCTCTTTCTATGTAAAGTCTATATGCTTAAATCCCAATTTCTCTTCTTGTTTTTTTATCAGCCCGACCAACTTTGATCCGTAAAACCAAACCCTTTTCTGCCACGGGTGAGTTAAATATCCCCCAGAAAAATCTTTTGAAACAAAGAAAAAATAATCGCCGTTTGGATGAAAATCGGGATAATAAGCTCTCGTATCGGGCAAAGAGGAATATATCACATAACAGCCGTACGCCGCATCAATTCGCGGGTTATACTTAAAAGCGCCGTGCTGCCACTCAAGGGCATACATAAATTCATCTTCACCCATGCAGTCCGCAAAAGCAGACTTCAAAATCGTTATGCACTCTGTTGTTTTGTAATTCCCGTTTTCATCGTGAGCTTCAAAATCCGAAGCGAATATGCCGCTGATATCATAAGCGATGACAGATTCGCTGATTTTTGAAAAATCAAAGGGGCACTTGACTTTATCACCAAAATCGGGTGTAAAATGAAGCAGACGGTTAAACGCCTCCCAAACAGCGTCTTCTTCCGCTTCGTTTTCGATTAAATGCCATTGCTTCGATTTCATTTTATCCTCACTCATATGAAACGCCTTTGGAACAAGTGTTCAAAGATCCTGTACATTGATTTCGACTTGAATTAGATAAGATTTTCCTGCTTTGCTGCTGAGAAGTTCAATTGCCTTATCCACCTTATATGAAAATGTTTGTTTTGCCGACTCATCTGTAAAGCCTTTATAACCAAAAAACACTTCATTGTTTTCGAATAAGCTGTCAAATTCTTTTGCAATCTCTTCGAGNAAATCCGCAAGATCCTTTTCCTTTTCCAATTCACTCGGCAGACCATTAACGAGCAATCCGCCTTTTTCATCTATAACCCAAATCGGGCTGCAATGGTATTCAGGCGAAAATCTAATCTTCTTCACTTTTAATCCTCTATTGCATAAGCCTTTATCATAATGCCTGTATTCTGTTCAAACAAATAAACCCTCTTGCAAATAGGACATCGCCATACATTGTATCTTGGCAGCGGAATATCTAAAGAGTTAATGACACCAATGTTGATTTCACTCTCCCATTGCCTGCCTGTGTAAACAATCAACTCAATATCATTTGGAACATCGCTATTTGACAGCGTATTTCCACATCTGCACAAGAATTTTGACATAAAAACCAATCCCTCTATACATTTTTAAATGCTTTTTCTTTTCTCATGTTAAACAATTTTTCATTAACCGTAAGATTCTTTAGGGCATCTTGTTACGATTATAACATGCCAAATTGAAGTTCGTTTTCGAATGAGACATGTAGTAGCCTATTGGCTCCCTCAAAAAGAAAATAATGGTGTTGAGGTATTTCGTGAAACAAATAGGGCAGAATCCTCAATATATCATATAAAAAGAATTCATAATCTGCATCCGTTAAATTATCCCCTGCATAAGTCACTCTATCTGTTTCCTTGCAAATGCCCTTATGGATTAGTTCGTTAAGCAAATGAGCTGCATCTACAGATATATTCGCTTTATTTGATTTAACATATGTTGCGTTTTTATTGTCTGAAAAATCCCCCCGACCGCACTTGAAATTAAAATTCCTCTCTATCGTCTCAGCAATACCGCTTGATTTTGAAATCACAGTGAAATTTGCCACGCCAATTGTTTTAAGATAACAAATTAGCCCATCATCATAGTAACTCATAATACCTCATCTTTATTCGCATTCACATCAACCTGCCATTGATTTTTTCGATATCTGTAACTTAAAAAATTTTAAGTCATAAAGCCTTTCCTTTTATTTTTCATTTTTCAATACCTTATCTCGGTATGCCCTCCATAATGTAAAACCTTCATTTGTCTCTTCATTAAAATCAATCAATTCGCCTTTTGTTGTATCCAGTGCTTGGCACTCAAATCCGTCACATATTTTTTTAACTGCCTATATCGCCTCATCACCGCCTCTGATATGCAGCATAATGCTGTTTATCGGATCGTTATCTCCAATATTGAACTCTATTGAATAGGCTGCCGCATTTAAAACCAACCACGTCTCATCCTCCGTATTAATGTCGGGAAATATTTTTTTTATCTCTTCCAAAAAATATTCCCGATAAAATAGTTCTTCTGGCTCCCAATCATTCGGAATTTTATCAAAATCGCCGTCAAACCCTTCAGGAAACCGCATTACTATGACATCCCAACTCATAATTTTTCCTCCAAAAAGATTCGGTACATTCTCATTTTTTAGGATCGTGATGTGAATAGAAGATTTTTTCTTATCTTTAAGATTTTTTCTTAATCTTTATGATTCTCTTAATCTTTAATGATAATCTTTAAGATTTTTTGATATAAATCCGCATTCCTCTAATTATACCGGTCACATACAAGGAGTTGCTGATCACTTTGAATGACATTTTGATTCAGCTTTTCATTGAAAATCCTCTCGGAAAGGTTCATATTCTTATGGTCTCATTTTTATTTATCTGAATTTTTTAGCAGGTCCGATCGAAGTGGCAGACATATCCGTAAACGGTTTAAATCCGTTCTACCTTTTGCTCTCGCTTGTTATTATTTTAATCAGTTGTTTTGGGGCGAGCAGACTCATGATCGAAAAGATTTGCGTGCTTAATTAACAAAAAAAAACCGGTCAAATTCATGTCTCAATTGATTACCTACTCCCAAAATGTCTTCATCCCCGTGACAAATGTCTGCCGAAATCAATGCACCTACTGCGGATTTCGGAGGTCGCCGACCCACAAAGATGCTTTTTTAATGACCGAAAAAGAAGTCACAGATGTGATTTTAAAAGGTGCCGCCGCCGGATGCACAGAAGCCCTTCTGACATTTGGGGAGTTGCCCGATTCAATTTTTGAATTTAACACCAGATTTGAAAAGACATTGGCTCCTTTTGATTCTTTTGCAGATTATGTGGCACATTTATCCCGCCTATGTTTAAAAAACGGTCTCCTGCCGCATACAAACGGCGGCATATTTTCTCAAAAAGATTTGGAACTTTTGGCGCCTCTCAATGCCGGCATGGGTTTGATGCTTGAGACAATGGCAGACATTTCAGCGCATACCGGCTGCCCCGGCAAAATCCCGTCTGTTCGTTTGGATTTTATCGAAAGGGCAGGGAAAATGAAAATACCGTTTACAACGGGCCTGCTTATCGGAATCGGCGAGACAAAAGAGGATCAAATTCAATCGCTTTATGAAATCGGGCGGCTTCATGAAAAATACGGACACATTCAAGAGGTTATTCTTCAAAATTATACCCCGAATGCCGGTCATTCCCCAAGCGGCACATTAAAACCGCCGTCAAAAAAAGACATGAAAACAATTGTTCTGCTTGCAAACGAAATACTCCCCCCCGATATTTCAATTCAGGTGCCGCCGAATTTGATACCGCCGACAGAACTCATAAAATACAGGGTCACCGATTTAGGCGGCATATCGCCGATAACCATTGATTATATCAACCCGCAGTCCGCTTGGCCTAAAATTGAGGAACTGACAGCCCTTTTAAATTCCGGCGGATATGAATTAAAAGAGCGTTTGCCGATTTATCCGAAATATGTCAAAGAAGGATGGGGCGGAAGAGAAACGCTCGGTTTGATTCAAGCACTTTCAGATGAAAACGGGTATCGGAAAAGTGTTTGAAACCAAAACTTTCTGTTTTTTCTGTTTTTTCTGTTCTTTCTGTTTTTTCTGTTTTTTTAAACCTGAAACATCATTTTTTGAAGCAATTAAAAGACGGGGTACCGTTTTTCCTAAAAAGCGCGTGATGATTTTGGGAAACCGGTACCCCACTTTATTGATGCGATACAAAATGATGTTTCGGATTTTTTGTCTTAATGAAACCCAAATCAGCCACCCGTTCGATCAGTCGCCCTAAGGCGGCTGAATCGAACGGATTCACACCCATAAAAATAAATGAGAAAAATACAAATCCGTTTTTTTTTGCTTTAAACGATAGGCAATGGCAGCAATCATAGCATCAACAATTTTTTTAAAACGCTCAAATTTTGCTTTCATCCGCTGCGCTACTGAAAACAAAATTTGAGGGGGGCTTCGACGTTTTTGAGAAAAGAGGATTAGGGGGTTTGGATGTTTTTGAGAAAAGAGGATTAGGGGGTTTGGATGCTTTTGAGAAAAGAGGATTAGGGGTTTTTGATGTTTTTGAGAAAAAAGATAAAAGTAATAAATGACCGTTTCCGGTCATGTATTCATTTAAACCTTATAACCCTTTTTCATCGCCTTTTCAATAGATGCTGCCGCATCGTCCATTTCATCTTTTGTCCAGGAAAGGGTTTCCTTTGCGGTTTTAATTTTTAAATCCGAAGATTTTGTGGTTTTTCCGATGACTTTGCAGGGGATATCTTTGACAAGTGCTGCAATCTTTTCCGGGCTTTTTGTCGTCACAATCACTCTCGCCGGTGCTTCTGAGAAGAATAAGTCATCTGCACGGCTGATGCCAAGATCGGATAAATCAATGTCGGCACCGACGTTTGTGATCATCTTTGAAAGGGCAATGGCTAAACCGCCTCTTGAAACATCATGGGCGGAGGTTACATCGCCGGAGGCACAAACATCAACAACGGCTTTGACAATTTTGTCGTAATCGGATGGGATGGTTGGAACGGCTCCTGCATTTTCAATACCGCAAACGCGGTTGTATTCGCTGCCGCCCATTTCATCGGTTGTTGTTCCGATGAGGAGAATTTGCTCGTCCGCTTTTTTGAAAAATGACGACGGGATTGGTTTTTCCAAGCTCACAATGCCAAGAATGCCGATAGAGGGAGTCGGAAGGATGGCTGTTTCAAATTCGGTGCTTTCGTTGTACAAAGAAACATTGCCGCCGACAACAGGAATATTTAATTTTTTGGCGGCGTCTGCAAGACCAAGAACGGACTGCTTTAAAATCCGGTATTGCTCCGGCTTATTGGGGTTGCCGAAATTTAAATTATCCACAAGGCACAAGCCAAAGGCACCTTTGACGGCAACATTCATCGCGTTTTCAATCACGGTTATGACGGCGCCGGCGTAAGGATCCACAAGGCTGATTGCAGGCTCGCATCCGCATGTCATGGCAACACCTTTTTTGTCGGTCACTTTAATGATGCCCGCATCACCGCCGGCTTCACCGATCACACACGGAAGAGTGGCTTCTTTAAAGGCTTCCCATACAACTTTTCGGCTCGCCAGATTTTCAGAAGACAGCATTGTCAAAAGACATTTTTTCATGTCTTTTGGCTCTTCCGGTTTTTTGGAAACCAGTTTTGAATCACGTGCGGGAGGTTCTTTTTCAAGCATCTCCGTTTTTGGAACGCCCTTAATCAAAAACTCAATCGGCAGGTTTACTTCGATTTTTCCTTTGTATTCGACAACGTATGTCTTTTCTTTTGTCAAATATCCGACATCGGTGGCGAGTACGTTGTGCTTTTTCATGATCTCCATGACAGCAGCGATGTTTTTTGGATTCACTTCTATCAGCATGCGCTCTTGTGTTTCAGAAAGCATGATCTCATAAAGCGTCAAATTGTCGTAAAAGACGGGGATGTCGTCAGCAATAACGTGAATGCCAAATCCGCCTTTTTCAGCCATTTCGGATGTTGCGCCCGCTAATCCCGAAGCACCCAAGTCGCGGCAGGATTCCACAAGTTTTTTCTCAATAATTTCAAGGGTTGCGTCAATAACGCGTTTTTCAAGTTCAGCATCACCGGTTGGAATGGAAGATTTGTCGGGGGCATCTTCTTCAGACATATCACCTGACGCAAACGCTGCACCGCCAAGACCGTCACGTCCGGTTTTGGAACCGAAAAGAATAAACCGGTTTTCGACAGCCTTTGAAATAGATGTCATCAGGTTTTCCTTTTTCCCGACGCCGACGCAAACAACATTGACAAGCGGGTTTCCGCTGTATCTGTCGTCAAAGTAAGATTCGCCGCGAACGGCAGCCACATTTATTGTTTTTGAGTAATCGGCAGCGCCTTTTAAAATGTTATCAAACAGCCATCTGTTTTTATCGGAAGTCAGCGGCCCGACATAAAACGGTGCTAAAACGGCGATCGGGGCTGTTCCCATGGAAATAACATCCCGGACAATGCCGCCGACACCTGTAGCAGCGCCGGCAAACGGATCAATGTAAGACGGGTGGTTGTGGCTTTCCATTGCAACAGAAAGAATGTATTCGTCATCGAATTTGACAACAGCTGCGTCATCTCCCGGACCGATGATCACATTTTCGCCATCTGTTTTAAAATTTCTCAAAAGAACGGCACTTGAACGGTAGGAGCAGTGCTCGCTCCAAAGATTTAAGAAAAAGCCCTGTTCCAAAAAATTGGGTTCGCGGCCTAACTTTTCAACAATCAATTTGTGATCCTCTTGGGGTAACATATTTTCATCCTCTGTTGTGTATTATGGTAGTTTTCATTTCAATTTTCAGTTTTCTTCTGTTTCTGCTGTTTCTGCTGCTTTTCCATTGTTCCTTTTGTTTTCATTTTTTTTATTTCAGTTTGTGTTTTTTAAAAAATGACAGATTTTTCAAAAAGAACATTTTTTTTATCCTTCGATAATTTAAAAGCCTTCCGTTTTTTCAGCCCGGTTCTTTTCTCCTTTCTCCCGAAAAATACAGGTTTTTTTTAATAAAAAGCATAAAAATCATAAAAAACATAAAACAAAAAGTGAAAAAGTATAGCGTAAATATAAGTAAAAATAAGTCAATGACATCATAAAATTTTATTTGAGGCTTCAAATGGATCTCCAAAAAATATTAGAACAATATCGTCAAGGCGTTATCGATTTAAATTCTGCCGAAGAGATGATTCGCTCAATGGGCTATTTGGCCGTTTCCGATATTGCCAAAATTGATACATTCCGATGCCGCCGAACAGGAGTTCCTGAAGCCATTTTAGCGGAAGACAAAAATGATGACGATTTGATCTCTATTGTCCGCGCATCCGTTGAAACCGTCGGCCGTCTTCTCATCACGCGCGTCTCTCCCCCCCAGCTTGAAAAACTGGAGGCTGCATTTCCAAATCTTCAAAAAAGCCGTTCTCAAACAACATGCGTTGTTTACGCCGACGGCAAATCTCAGCCGGTTCAAAGCGGCGGCATCGTTGCCATTATTTCGGCAGGAACGGTGGACATCAAAGTCGCCGAAGAAGCCAAAATGACCGCCGAAGAAATGGGCTGCAAGACGATTGAAATTTATGACGTCGGAGTCGCCGGCTACCACCGACTGCTTCTTGAAATGGAAAAATTGCGCGAGGCAAAGCCGGATGCCGTTGTTGTTGCCGCAGGCCGCGAAGGAACGCTTCCGACAGTTGTTGCCGGAATGATTGACGCCCCCGTCATCGGACTTCCGGTGTCATCCGGCTACGGCGCCGGCGCCAAAGGCAAAGCGGCTCTTCTTTCCATGCTTCAATCGTGTTCTGTCATCAGTGTTGTCAACATCGATGCCGGATTTATTGCAGGCGCTTATGCTGCACGCATCGCCAACAAAATGGCACAGTACAGACGCGGTGATTAAATGAAAAAAGATGCGGTGGTTAAATGAAAAAAGATGTGGTGGTTAAATGAAAAAAGAT
>JGI24702J35022_10000845_pt1 | contig 18923 bp, 16 predicted proteins | sample TergutTh196P4_FD_35022 | JGI IMG/M metagenome (IMG submission 35022)
AATATCTACATTAACAGAAAGAAATGGAAATAGCAACGATAGTACCCGCTCCGATTGGCATGATCCGGTTAAACTAGTGTACTGCGAATTTGAGGTTGATGCATAATAAGATTGATTCTTCTAAGGGTAAAGCAAAGCCGCGGTTTTCACCAACGCTTATACTGCGAGGCTTTTGATTTTGCGATGACACACATAAACAAATAAGGAGGCAAATACAATGTACGAAATCATCCAGACTTACGGTGGCATGGGACTAGGGCTGCTTGGCGCAGCGCTGGCCGTCGTGCTCGCCGGCATCGGCAGCGCGAAGGGCACGGGCATGGCGGGCGAGGCGGGCGCGGGCTTGCTTTGCGAAGACCCCGGCAAGTTCGGCAAGGTCATGATCTTGCAAGTTATCCCGGGCACGCAGGGCATATACGGCTTCGTCGTCGGGTTCCTCGCGCTCATGTTCATGGGGCTGCTCAACGGTGCGGCCGTCGGCATGTCGTTGGAGCTCGGCTTCCAATACTTCACGGCCTGCCTCCCGATCGCTTTCGGCGGGTTGATCTCCGCGATAGCGCAGGGCAAGGTCGCGGTATCGGCCATCAACATCCTCGCCAAGAAGCCGGACGACTGGTCAAAGGGCATGATCCTGTGCATCACGGTCGAATTCTATGCGATCCTCTCGCTGCTGGTTTCGATTTTCATGCTGCTCTTCATCGAACATCCGACACTGTAGCCCGCAATTGGCCTAAATGATGAAAAAAGGCTGGTATTTACATGAATGGTATTGAAAAAATCATCGCGCACATAAAGTCGGAGTCCGACGCGGAATGCGAGGATATCAGGCGCGCGGCGGCGGAGGAGTGCGAGCAGATCCGCTCGAAATACGCTAAGGCGGAGCAGGATGAATATGAAAAGCTCCTGGCCACCGGCAAGCTCGACGCCGACAACCGCCTGGAGCGGATGCACAGCCTTGCGATGCTGGAATCCAAGAAGCACGTGCTCATGACGCAGCAGGAAATGGTCGCGGATGCGTTTGAATATGCGGCAAAAAAAATCCTGGGGCTGCCAGAGCCGGAATACGTAGCGCTTTTGGCGAAGCTCGCCGCAGCGGCGTCGATGACGGGCGGCGAAACGTTGGTCCTATCGCCAGCCGACAAGGGGCGCATAGGCGCCGCCGTCCTTGAAGGGGCAAACGGCGCGCTGCGGGCCGCCGGCAAGAACGCCGGGCTCACGCTTGCGGAGAAGACCGCCGACATCAGGGGAGGGCTCATCCTCTCCGGGGGCGACATCGAGGTGAACTGCAGCATCGATGCGCTGCTCGAGGAATGCCGCAATGAGCTGTCGCCTGCCATCGCGGCGATACTGTTTGATTGAAAGGTGTGAGCGCTACTATGAAAGATGCAGATTTCCTGTTTCTTACGGCCTTGCTCCGCACCAGGGAAACATCGATGCTCAAAAGCGACAAGATCGACCGTATGCTGGACGCCCAGGGCGCAGACGACGCGGCGAAGCTCCTGATCGACTGCGGATATCCCGACATGTCCGGCATGAACGCCGACATGGTCGAGGTCGTGCTGCAAAAGCGCAGGGCGGATATCTACTATGAGCTCTCGGCTTATGAATACGCACGCGCCCTGCTTGACTTGTTCAGGGCCAAATATGACTACCACAACGCCAAGACGCTTGTGAAGGCAGCAGGGGCTGGCATCGACGCGACGAGGCTGCTCTCGGCGTCGGGGCGCATCGACGCGGCTGCGATGAACGAGGCGTTCGCTGCGGACAGGGTAGGCGACCTGCCTCCCCCCGTGGCCGAAGCGATCAGCGGAGCGGCGGGCATATTGTCGCGGACGGGCAGCCCGCAGCTCGCGGACATAGAGATTGACAAAGCGTATTATGCCGAGCTGGCTTCGCTTGTCAAAACGATGAAAAACGATTTCATCGCGGGCTACATATCGCTGCTCATCGACAGCGCGAACCTCCGCATCGCCGTGCGCTCCTCGCGCACCGGCCGAGACGGTGCTTTCCTGCAATCCGCGCTCATACCCGGAGGCAACGTCGGCATCGAGCAAATCGTGGCGGCTTACAACGATGGCGCGCTGGACGCATTCGCAGGCGACAGGCTGGCGCAGGCAGTTGGCCTCGGGATGGAGATTATGCGCGGAGGCTCGCAGACGCAGTTCGAGAGAGCTTGCGACGATGCAGTTTTGCTTTACGTGACGGACACGGCGTTCATCAGCTTCGGCCCCGCACCGGTCGTCGCGTATCTGGCGAAGCTCGAATGGGAGATCACCGTCGTCAGGATGATCCTGACGGGCAAGATGACCGGCATATCAAAGGATGTTATCCGGGAAAGGCTGCGTGAATGCCATGTATAAAATCGCCGTCATGGGCGGTAGGGACACCGTGATGGGCTTCAAGGCCCTCGGGCTGGACACATACCCCGTTTCCGACGCTACGGAGGCAAGGGGCATATTCAACAAGCTCACGTCGCAGGACGAAAAATACGCGATAATATATCTGGAGGAAACCCTGTCAAAAACGCTCGCGCAGGAAATAGCGCGCTTTACCGACAAGGCGACTCCGGCTATCATACTTATACCCGGGCGCGAGGGCTCGCAAGGGCTGGGCCTCACCGCGCTGCAAAACGCCGTCATCCGCGCGATCGGCACGGACATTTTGTGACCCGCGCCATTCAACTGCAACGCCATTCAACTGCAACTAGGAAAGGACTGATTAAATGAGCGGCAAAATCGTAAAAGTCGCAGGCCCGCTTGTCGTCGCCGACGGCCTCAGCGACGCGAACATCGCGGACGTCGTCCGAGTCGGCCACCAGCACCTAATCGGCGAGATATTGACAATGACCGGCGACTCCGCATCGATTCAAGTTTACGAGGAAACCAGCGGCCTCGGGCCGGGCGCCGAGGTTTACACCACAGGCGTCCCGCTTTCCGTCGAACTCGGCCCAGGGCTTTTAGAGAATATATACGACGGCATCCAGCGCCCCCTCGTGGAGATACGCAAGCTGACCGGCTCGACCATAGCGCGCGGCGTCGACGTCCCGGCCTTGGACCGCGCGGCGGAATGGGAGTTCGTCGCGACCGCCGCTGTCGGCGACGAGGTCACGGGCGGCAGCATAATCGGCACCGTCAGCGAGACGACGGCCGTCGAACACAGGATCATGATCCCGCCGGACGTTGCTGGCGTGATCGAATCTATTGAAAGCGGCACATACACCGTCGAGCAGACGGTCTGCAAGGTCAAAACGCCGGACGGCGAGGTCCAAAGCATCTCCATGATGCAAAAATGGCCCGTGCGCGTCGGGCGGCCATACCTAAAAAAATCGACTCCGGACACCCCGCTCTGCTCCGGGCAGCGCGTCATCGACACGCTGTTCCCATTGGCAAAGGGCGGCACGGCGGCGGTCCCCGGCCCGTTCGGCAGCGGCAAGACGGTCGTCCAGCACCAGCTCGCGAAATGGTCGGACGTCGACATAGTCGTCTACATCGGCTGCGGCGAGCGCGGCAACGAGATGACCGACGTCCTCATGGAGTTCCCGGAGCTGCGAGACCCGCGCACCGGGGAGCCTCTGATGAAGCGCACGGTGCTCATAGCTAACACATCCGACATGCCTGTCGCGGCGCGCGAGGCGTCCATCTACACCGGCATCACGATCGCGGAATACTTCCGCGACATGGGCTATGACGTGGCGGTCATAGCAGACTCCACGTCACGCTGGGCGGAGGCGCTGCGCGAGATGTCCGGACGGCTCGAGGAGATGCCCGGCGAGGAGGGATACCCCGCATACCTTTCATCGAGGCTGGCGCAGTTTTATGAGCGTGCAGGCACGGTGGAATGCATCGGAGGGGAGAACCGCAAGGGGTCGCTCACGGCGATCGGCGCCGTCTCACCTCCCGGCGGCGACACATCGGAGCCAGTTTCGCAGTCGACCATGCGAATCGTCAAGGTTTTCTGGGGGCTGGACGCGTCGCTCGCGTACGCGCGCCACTTCCCGTCGATAAACTGGCTCACTAGCTACTCGCTATACCTGGACGGGCTGAAGCCGTGGTTCGACAGCAACTTCGGCACTGACTTCCTGCAAAACCGCACGAAGACGATGGCTCTGCTCCAGGAAGAGGCGGAGCTGCAGGAAATAGTCAAGCTGGTCGGGCAGGACTCGCTTTCCGCCCCGGATCGACTGACGCTGGAGACGGCGAAGATGGTCCGCGAGGACTTCCTGCAACAGGACGCGTTCGCGGACGTGGACAGCTACACGTCATATGAAAAGCAGGCCACGCTCCTGTCTTTGATATTATATTACAACGAGCTTTGCAAGGATGCCCTGGGCAAGGGCGTCGAGGACGTCGAGCTGCTGTTCGGCATACCGGCGCGCGAGCTCATCGGCCGCGCGAAGAGCGTGCCTCCTGCGGAATATGAGGAGCGCTACCGCAACATCGCGCTCGACATGGAACGTGAAATCGCTGATGTTATAAAGGGAGGCGACGAGGCATGATCAGAGAGTACCGCACGATACAGGAAATAGTCAGCCCGCTGATGGTTATACGGAACGTGGAGGGCGTCACATACGACGAGCTCGCCGAGCTGGAACTCCCGAACGGCGAGGTGCGCCGGTGCAAGGTTCTGGAAGTGGACGGCGACTCCGCCGTGGTGCAGTTGTTCGAGAGCGCCGCGGGCATAAACCTCTCCGCGTCGAAGGTGCGCTTCCTGGGGCATCCGCTGGAGCTGGCCGTTTCCGGCGACATGCTCGGGCGCGTATTCAGCGGGATGGGCAAGCCCATCGACGGCGGGCCCGAGGTTTTGGCCGAGTCTCACAACGACATCAACGGCCTGCCGATGAACCCCGCCGCGCGCGACTACCCCAACGAGTTCATACAGACGGGCATATCGTCGATAGACGGCCTGAACACATTGGTGCGCGGGCAGAAGCTCCCGATATTCTCCGGCTCGGGCTTGCCGCACGCCCAGCTTGCGGCGCAGATCGCACGCCAAGCGAGGGTGCTGGGCAACGAGACGGACAACTTCGCAGTCGTGTTCGCCGCCATCGGCATCACGTTCGAGGAATCCGAATATTTCGTGCAGGAATTCAACCGCACGGGGGCCATCGACCGCTCCGTGATATTCACCAACCTCGCCAACGACCCCGCCGTCGAGCGCATCGCGACCCCGCGCATGGCGCTGACCGCCGCCGAATACCTGGCGTTCGAGAAGGACATGCACGTGCTCGTCATCCTCACGGACATCACGAACTATGCGGAGGCGCTGCGCGAAATCTCCGCCGCGCGTAAGGAAGTCCCCGGGCGGCGCGGATATCCCGGCTATCTTTATACTGACCTCGCGACAATGTACGAGCGCGCGGGCAGGCGCATCGGCAAGAGCGGGTCGATCACGATGATTCCGATTCTGACGATGCCCGAGGACGACAAGACGCACCCGATACCAGACTTGACGGGATACATCACGGAGGGGCAGATAATCCTCTCGCGCGAGCTGCACCGCAAGGGCATCATGCCTCCCGTTGACGTTTTGCCATCGCTTTCCAGGTTGAAGGACAAGGGCATCGGCGTAGGGAAGACCCGCGAGGACCACGCGAACACGATGAACCAATTGTTTTCCGCGTATTCGAGGGGCAAGGACTCCAAGGAGCTGATGACGATCCTCGGCGAGAGCGCGTTGACGGCGACGGATCTGTTGTTCGCGAAGTTCGCCGACGAGTTCGAGACGCGCTACGTTTCGCAGGGGTACGAGGACAACCGCTCCATCGAGGGGACGTTGTCGATCGGCTGGGAGCTGCTGTCGATCCTCCCGAAGACGGAATTGAAGCGCATCAAGCAGGAATACATCGACAAGTACCTCCCCGAAGGGGAGTAAAGCGTTGGCTGTGTCTCAATTCAACGTATATTCGCAAAAGCAGAGTTTGGGTTGGGAGCGGAGCCTCACGTTAGAAATTATCAAAGTGAGGTGAATGTCGAGAATCATTTCTCGACGACAATATGGCACAGAAAACTATTTCGCCCACGCGCATGGAGCTTACGCGGCTCAAGACTCGCCTGAAAACCGCGACGCGAGGGCACAAGCTGCTGAAAGACAAGCGCGACGAGCTCATGCGCCAATTCCTCGAGATCGTCAGAAAAAACCGCGAGCTGCGGCTGCGCGTCGACGAAGGGCTGTCGAACGCCAACCGCTCGCTCGCCGTGGCGTCGGCCATCATGTCCCCGGAGATGCTGGAGCAGTCGCTGCTCTATCCGAGGCACAACATCGAGCTCGACATGGCGTTCAACAACATCATGTCCGTCAACGTGCCAGTATACAGCTTCAACACCGAGCTGGACGATTCTTCGTCGATTTTTCCTTATGGCTTCGCCCAGACATCCGGCGAGCTCGACGACGCGCTTGCATCGCTGGAGGGCGTGTTCAAGGACATGCTGGAGCTGGCGCAGGTCGAGAAGACCATGCAGCTCCTCGCCGACGAGATCGAGCGTACGCGCCGCAGGGTCAACGCCTTGGAGTATGTGATGATTCCCGAGATGCAGACGAACATCAAGTACATCTCGATGAAGCTGGAGGAGAACGACCGTTCGACCAAAGTCCGGCTGATGAAGGTCAAGGACATGGTGCTCGAGACCGCCGGCTATGGCAAGTGATGGATTTTCGTTTGAAGGCTTGCGTACTTATCCTCGGATGACATTGTCAACCGAGGATAACTGTTTGATACATTACAGCAGACATATTCGCGCGATGCGGACGGAAGGCACAGATGCGGACGGAAGGCATTGAATAGTATATAGTTTTTAGTATAATTGGTATATAGTTGGTATAAAATAAGGCAAGGAGGCGACAACCATGAGAATCGGGGAAGCGAACAAGGGCAATTATAGGATTTCCTTTCAAACGCCAAGCAAAGATGTCAAAAGCACTAGCAAAGCCGAAGAACACACAGACGAGGCGCTGCAAAAAGCTCCGGACGAAATAACAGAGGCCGATATCGACGAAGTGACCATTTCCAATGGCTCAATTGCAAAGGCAAAAGAGGAAAACAACCTTTCAGATGCTCTGGAAAAGATGAGGGCCGAGAGCCGGGAGCTTCAAAGGCAGCTCGAGGCAGCGCGCGAACAGGGCGACGGAATGGCAGACTATTTTAAGAAAAAGCTGCAGTGCATAATTATCGCCATGCGAATCATGCAAGGGGACAAGGTCCCGCCCGAGGATCACCGTTTCCTTGCTGAAGAAGAGCCTGAACTATACCATAAGGCAATGTCAATGAGGGTTGAGAAAGAAGACCCGGAGGAATACGACCGGTTGTCGGAAGACGAAGAAAATGATTCCAAGGCGCCCGACAATGGGGAGGCTGAGCCGGTTCAGGGCGGTAGCAGGGAAGCTGCACTCACTGCTGATTCCGTCGTCGATTCCGTGCCTGTTTAAGTTCCACAGCGGGAGCGGTGCAAGCAAGGCTCCATACCCAGTTTGTCGGGGAAGTCGTGAATGTGAAAGTGGACAGTTCGCTGCAAGAGAACGACCGTCAACCGCTTATTGAGCAGATTAAGCCGATCATTTTCGCGCCGGATAATAGAAGTTATTTTTCTATTGGCGGAGAAGTTGGCAAAGCATTTTCTATCGGGAGCGCATTTGGAAGTGGAAAAAAGTGATCCAAACCAGTGCCGCTTGAGGAGGATTAGTTCAACCCCAAATATTCTTCTAAACATAAACCACTTGCCATTATTTCTCGCGCTGCGGCTGCGCCGACAAATCTGAAATGCCATGGCTCATATGTAATCCCTGTTATAGCTTCCTTTCCGCTCGGATATCTTAATATAAACCCATATTCAGCACAGTTGTCAAGGAGCCATCTTACTTCAGGTGTTTCCGCTTGTTTGTTATCGAGAAGCTGATAATCTATAGAAACTATATCCGCAGCCAACCCTAAATTATGTTCGCTTGTACCGGGGTATGCGATTGACTTGCGGGCTTCTGTTTCTGCCTGCGTTTGACTGAATCCGGAGGCGACAAGCTGTGAAACCTTGTTATTGAATAATGTGCGTTGAAACTCGACGGTTCTATATGCTGAGCATACGACCGGGGACAACCCTTGCGCTCTCATTGCAGATAACATCTCGTTGAGTTGATCAATCGCTCGCTCGTCAAAAAGCAAGCTATTGGGCAACGGTTTCAAATTAGGAGAATGATTGTCGGGTAGTGGATTTTCCGCGTTTACTAAAAGCAACATCCATTCTTCGCTATCATTTTGCGCCTGAGTGATAATTCTCTGCGGCGACATTTCTAAAGTACACCCACACTCTCTTCCTGGCAAAATTGAGATTTCTGACCCTTGCAGCCCCGCTATTTTCTCTTGCCGCATTCGCTTTACCTCGTTAATGCGGTCATCGTGCGTATTTTCACCAGCGTAAGCAGCAATACTCACAACACCTGATATAGCTAGAATTATCAATGTCAATACGATTCGAGGATTTCTCCTCCGGTTTGTTGCGTGTTTATGTTTTCTCATATAAATATCTCTCCTTGGTGCAATTTGTCAAAGCATGAATAGACAGCTCCCTTCTGTGACTTTTTATAATCATAGCAGGGAATTGTAGCGTAACCTTTTCCAAGTTGTGTCTAAGATGTCATTTTTTCATTTCTTTATTTTTACCCTTTGGGTCCATATGGGTTAACGTTATCCACAGGGTATGGATTAAGATAATCTCTCTGTTGATTTCGCTGATCTCGCTGATGCTGCTGTTGTTGCTGTGTCGGAGCGTTTTGATTATTGTCTTTATCGACACAACCGGCTGACATCACCCCTATTGACATAACAGCAACAAGTAAAATAATTACTTTTCGTATCATATGTAGCCTCCTTAAAATGAACATCCCTGCTATGGGTGCGTCTATAGTAGCAGGGAGATGTTATTTAGTTACGCCGGAGTTGCGGAGAAGTTGTAAATTATCATTGATTTATGTTCGCCAGATTGCTCATTGCTCCGATCAAACGTAAGTGACTAATCCTCAATTTCATCTATTCCCTCAATACTGTAACTCCGATATAGCTGCGGTTCTTGCATGGACAGATATACATGTATATTTGAGACTACATACGTGCCCTCAGTCGCAACCCTGCCTGTTGTGTTGACTACTGCCCAAGCTTCTCCGTCCGCTATCAGAGTATATGCTGACAAATCAATGATATCATTTGTTGTTTTAATGCCATCATAGCTATCAAGACCCAAATCATCAATAAATCTGACTAATACATTCTTAATAGCGTTCGGGTACAAAGCTGTTTGTGGATATGAGTGAAGTGCGATATTTGCCTTCAATACCTTCCCCGTTACGGCGTTGATATCTAAATTAGTATCCATGTAAACGCTTGAATAGGTTACTGTCCAATAACTATAGATTGGATTTAGGAACTGCTCGCTCTGATCAAGCGGAAGTCTTTGAGAAAGATATGCGTTTATCCTCATGTCTTCCCAGTTAAACAGTTCAGCAGGAATAATTCCGCTTTCGCTGAAAACCGAACACCATGCTTGCCCGGATTCAATCGCTTGCTCCATTGTTATCTGGCCAGCTGAAGGCTCGTGAAGTCTCTCGATAGTAGGAGATTCCAAATTCTTTATGATAGAAATAATTTCATTTTCTGACAGCGTTGGTCCGTCTGTGTTTTGAGCATAATCCGGTAACATAGGTGCTTCGACATTTGGATCATCAACCGCGGTAGATGAAATAGAAGATTCAGGTAATCTTGCATCAGGAGCGTTCATCAATGTAATCCCGGATGCAGAAAGCAGAGCGTCAGACCTCATATCGATCAATGTGCTTGTTAAAACCCATCCACCAATAGCAATTACGAAAGATAGTATTATGCCCATGGCGGTGAATGCTTTTTGCTTATTCATTATCTTCGATCCCTCCCAATGCCAAGTCAAGTTTGACAATGGTTCCAATGCCTTCAATGCTACTAAACTCAAGCGTACTACCGTGTACTTTCGCAATTTTAGCGGCTAATGACAGACCTAGACCTGCGCCATGCTGTTTGCGTGAGCGGGATTTGTCCACCATATAAAACGCCTCGGTTATTTTGCTCAGTTCCGTTTCCGGTATACCTCGCCCGTCATCGTTGACACTTACACTGTAACGACTTCCGTTTTGTGAACCGACTATTTTTATATTGTGCCCTCCGGCTTTTGTAGCGTTATCTATCAGATTTAACATCAAAGTTTTGAAAAGGTCGTATTCTACCATAACACTAGCGGGATCGATTTTAGGAATTAGCGATGCCTTTCTTTCCTCAAGTAAAGGTTTCAGACTGCCTGCTATATTCTCAAAAAGCTCATCAGATCGCATATCTTCAAGCACAAAATCCTGACGATTTAGTACAATCAAATCCAGCAGCTTAAGCGACAACGATTCAAGGCGCAAGCCCTCGCTTAAAATGTACGAAGCGGCGTCTTTGACCTGCTCCAGCGGGAGTGATTTTTGATAAAGCATATCCGCATATCCTATTACCGAAGTGAGCGGTGTTTTTAGTTCATGCGCGAAATTGGCGACAAAATCTTCTTTTTGCCGCGCACTTTCCTCCAGTTCAACTATCTTGTCCTCAACAGCGTCAGTCATAATATTAAAGCTCTTTGATAGTTCGCTAATTTCATCTCCGCCTTTAGTTGGTAACCTTTCATTGTACTGACCCCGTGCGATGTCTGCAGCAGCTCGGATTACGCGTTTTATCGGTCTTGTAATGAACGCGGAAAGTATCAATATTACAGCCACACTTAGTAAAAGCGTGATAAAGTATACTTTTACGAAGCTCTGTGCCATCTGCTCTTTTTGCGCTACCACGTCGCTTATATCTGTTGCTACCAAAAAATATAACTTCACATTACCTTGCGTAAGTTTGCTGCATACCATAATGTAGCTTCCGCCGTCCACCTCCTGAAACTGGTGGACATATGAATTGTCGGGAACATCGCTCAAAATAATAAAGTCTGTCTGTGCGGGTAATTCGGAATACAACAGTGTTTTGTTTTCCGTGAAAAACGCCAATAATCCGCTTGCGTCTGCGGACAATTGCTGTAAAACCCTTTCGGAGAACTCTTCGCTGAAAGTGTCCACATTTGCAATCAAGCCCGCTTGCGCTGTAAATTTATCGTATTGGTACTGATTGATTGCCCGCTCTGCCTCCCGACTAAGCGCTCTTTCGTGAGAGAAGGTGATGAGCAAATATCCGGACACAAGGAGCGCAATGCAAATGACGAGCGTCGCGCAAATGAATAATTTGGCAAACAAGCGCATACTTCATCCCTCCAGACGGTATCCTATGCGGAACACCGTCTTAATACGTTCTTCCAATCCGAGTTTTTTGCGGAGTCGCTGTATATGAGAATCCAGTGTGCGGGTTTCGCCAACAAATTCTTCTCCCCATACTTTTTCATAGAGCCTATCCCTATATAAAGCCACATTTTTGTTTCGGACTAGTTCAACCAGCAAATCAAATTCTTTTACAGTCAAGTCAATAATCTGCTCGCTCTTTATCACTTGGCGCGAATCTGTGTTGATCGATACATCAGCTAAAGAAAGCAGTTTTTCGCTTTTGCCGTATCGCCGCAGCACAGCTTCGACCCGCGCCAACAGTTCTCCAATTTGAAAGGGCTTCACAAGGTAATCGTCCGCTCCTAGCTTTAATCCTTTTATTCTGTCGTCTACCGTGCCTTTAGCTGTTAAAAATATGACAGGCGTTCCAAGCGGTTTTATGTATTCCAGCAATTCAAATCCGTCGAATACAGGAAGCATTATGTCAAGAAGTATCAAATCGTAATTCTCTTTTTCAATAAAGTCAGCGCCTTTTTTTCCGTCAAAGGCGCAAGTGCAACGATAACCCTCGTCGCTTAAATTCACGTAAATTAAGTTTGCAATAGCCTGTTCATCTTCCACTATTAGGACATTCAACATTTGCAATGCCTCCTCTCCGGTAATTATATCTTATCATGGAGTTGTGTCATAGTTGTGTCAAAGTTGTGTTATAGCTATATCGTGTTTATTTTGATGTCTTCACTCGCTCGGTCATGTCGCGCTTGCGCGACGCGACTCTCGCTTTGTCGCTCCTGTTCACGCCCTTGCGCTCGGCAGACGTTTTTTTGCTTCCTAATCGCTCAGATGCGCATCCATGCGCATATTCGCGCCGCTCCACCTCCTTGCTACGCGGTCGGAAGCAAAATAAACGTCTACCTCACCGGGCGTGAATTGCAACGCTTCGTTCGACAATAAAAGGTGTTTACCCCAGGGCAGAGCCCTGGACAACGCGCCTTCGGCGCGCGTTGCGCGGCAGGGCCGCGCGGTATTCGACCTTTTGATGTCTTCACTCGCTCGGTCATGTCGCGCTAGCGCGACGCGACTCTCGCTTCGTTCGACAATAAAGTAAACATTCTGTTAAAGTGTCATTGCGACTGCTCATTTTGTGATATGATGTTTTGGCGTGGAGCTAAGCGCTCTCGCCAAAACATCGTTATATTCAACTAAGGGGTCTTTTTAATGCGCCGGACACACATTATCATCATATTGCTAATAGCGTCGCTTGCCGCTGCAGCCTGCAACAAGGCGGCGACGATCGCCACGCCTTGCTCTCCCACAGACATCGCGGACGCGATCATCACATCGCAAGACAGCGTGTCTACGATGGAGCTCCTGCTGCCAAGCGATGACTACTTTCAATACTATCTCTCCGATATATACATGCTCGACGACGGCCTTGTCACTGATGGGGCAATCTGCTACGGCATCGGAATGGCGGCAAACGAGGTCGCTGTCCTTGTGCTGAACGACGCGTCGAGCGTCGATACCGTCAGGGACGCCCTGCTCCGCTACATGCTCCGCCGAGCCGACGCGTTCAGGGGCTACGCGCCCGAACAGGCCGCCATGCTGGAAAACGGGAAGGTCGCCACAAGAGGGGAATACGTCGCATTGATCGTTTGCGAGGATACGAAAAGCGCATCGGATGCATTCACGGCATGCTTTAGCAACAAACTGCCGAAAATCAGCGGAAGCCTTGCCGCGTCCGCGCTAAAAGCCTTGGACAGGCCGGACGGCGGAGATGAAGATAATGGCGCCATGGCCTCGGACAGCGCAAGCGGCGATGAGCTTGGGGGCTCCGCGCAGAATGGTGGTGCCGAGGTAGACGACTCCGGACAAGGGGCGCCCTCGCAAAGGCAGGGCGCCGACGGCACGGACGCTCCACGGCCGGGCGCGGCCGATGCCAACAATTCTGCAGCGGAAGGCGGTCTTCCCGGCGGTGACATGGGTGTCGATGAGAAGTCGGACAACGGCCTCGAATATGGAACCGACGACCCGGATTTCGACGACGAATTTAGCGAGGAGTACTTCAACGAGGCTAAGGCAAATGGCGAAGCGCGTCTCAATGAGCTGTTCAACTCGCAGACGGGCGGCGGCAACGGGGCAGGAGACAGTGTCGATAATTCCGCGAACAACAATGCTGTCGATGGCGGCTCAGGAGCTATTGGCTCCGCGAACGGCAACTCGGGATCCAATAGTAATGCTAACGGAAACACAGCAAACGGCAATCCCGGCTCCAATAGCCCCGCTTCTGACGACACCGGCGGCGGCACTCCCGGCGGCTCGTCGCCCGGCTCGGCCGCTGAGTCCGGCACAAGCGCGTCCGCAGGCGGGACGCCCGGCTCGGCCGCTCAGGAACCCGCTCAAAGCAACAATAGCGGCAGCGGCGCCGGCGCATCCGACGCTTACGATCCGGCGGCCATCCGCAGGGCGTGGAGAAGCGGGGACTATTCATCGTTGTCAAGCATGAACCGCAGCATCCTGACGGCCTGCACGGAGGTCATCGGCTCGCAGACGAACTCCGGCATGAGCGATCTCGAAAAAGAAACGGCCATCAACGACTGGATCGTCGATTGGGCCGATTATGATCACGAAGCCAACAGCAACTCGCCCTATGCGAATCCCGATCCAAACAACAGCAATCCATATGGCCTGCTGTACAGCAAAAAGGCGATCTGCCTGGGATATACGTTGACCTTCCAATTGTTCATGGATTTGCTGGACATCGAGTGCATCACCGTGCGCGGGACGTATCAGGCGACGGGCGGCGAGCATGCTTGGAACATGGTGAGGATAGATGGCGCGTGGTACTGCGTCGACGTGACGTGGAACGACCCGGCCGGGCCGAATCCTGCGCTCGCTGCGAAGCACAGGTATCTCAACGTGACGACGGATTTCATGCGCGAGACGAAGCACGAATGGGACGAGAGCGCCACACCCGTTGCCAACTCCGGCAAGCTGACATTGGACTAGCACCAAACTTACGTTGGGGTCTTTGTCAATACACGTTTGGTTCAACGTTTGGATCTTTTTTAGTATTTTCTATTGATGTTCATAAGAACCTATGATACAATGATTGCGTTGCAATCATTGTATCACGCGCATGTGTCCTCTCTGAGGACACGCGCTCATACAATCTGATAATCGCCGCGCTGTCAGAGACAGCGCATGGCGAGTATCATAAATTGCGCTAATACGTCCGTTTCCGCTTTTCGATTCAAGCGCAATTTATGATACAATACCTGTGACCAATTTTTGACGACATGGGGGATTGATATGGAAGAGTCTAAGGATAAGGTCCTGCCGGGGACGGCAGCCACTTATATCGTGCATGGCGAAAAAGGATTTGAAAAAATCGAGATGCTGCTGGAAGCGACGGGCGGCCTCAGCCTTTCGCAGGTGTGCGCGGTGACGGGGCTCGAGGGCACGACCATTCAGAACTGGGTCAAACGCGGTTGGGTGGCGCATCCGAAAGGCAAGAAGTATGAGGAAATCCACATAGCCCGCGTCCTGATAATCAACGCTTTGAAGGACTGCATCAAGCTGGAGCACGTCTCTCAGCTTATGACTTACGTGAACGGCAACGCGGCTTCGGATGCCGTCATCAAAGAAAAGGACTTGTTCAATTACCTTTGCGACGCATTGCAAAAGCTCGGCCAGGTGGACGACCTCTCTCGCGGGGGGGTCGATTCCGTGGTCGATGTCGTTATCAGCGAGTACGACAACACAGATCCATATGCGCGCGCGAAGATCCATAAGGCTCTGGCTGTCATGATTTATGCCTGCGTCTGCACGGACGTGAAGCGCAGGACAGAGGCGATGATGGAGCAGGTTCTGCATGAGATCGAAGACCCTGAAAGCATTCTTGTCCCGTTTGGCGGCGGAGGCTTGGCTACAAGCATGAGCGGCGGTGCTGCCGCTGCCGATGTTGCGGCTGCGGCCGGAGATGCGGATGCTGTGGCGAGTGCCGGGAATGCCTCCGACGGTGGCGCGGCTGTGGCCGGAGGTTCCGGGGCTGCGGCGAGTGCCGGGAATGCCGGATCCGGGAGTACGGGAGCCGAAGCTTTGTTCGCCGCGCAAAGGAAGCTGCTGCAACCGTTGCAATCGCAACAGCAATCGCAGCAGCAACAGCAACCGGGCAAAGCGGCGCAGACAGCAGCGGCGGGTGCGCAGATGACAGCAGGAGCGCAGACTGCAGCAGCTACTGCGCAGACAGCAGTGGCGGCGCAGACAGCGGCGAGTGCGCAAACAACTACGGGCGCGCAGGGAGATGCGGAAAAGTCAGCAGCTGCTCCAGAGCCGAGGAAGACTATCGCCCAAGCGCTGCGCGAATGGGACTTGAAGCCGGCCGAGACGATTGTCGACGATGAAAACGCCGCTGCAGAGCAGGAGGCGGACGGCGCTGCGCAGCTAAACTCCACGGAACGCACGGTTGATGATGCTTCCCACGATGAGAACGCCGAAAAGCCTGCTCAAAAGCCTTGGTATTTCAGACGTAACTGATTATTCCGTTTTTTGTTGAGTGTTTTCTTCTGCTATTCCTCTGCCTCATCCTTCGCGTAGCGATGGATCTTTGAAAGCCTTTGCGGCAGAATAAGATTCTTCGGTCGCAAGGTCCCTCATAATGACAATCATATAGGGTCTCATTTCCTTAGAATCCTTGTATAGCACATAATAATGAAAGGAGCGGTGGCAAATATGCAGTTTTTCGTTGATTGGTGGCGTATAATAGGCCTCACCGGGCAGATTATGGCATGCGCGGCGATTCCGTCATCGCTCATCCTCATTTTGCAGGCCATATTGATGCTTGTCGGGGGAGGCCTCGGGCATGACTCCGACAGTTTTGACAGCGATGGGGCCGATGTCGACGCGGGTGATTTTGATGCGGACGGCAGCGGCTTCGACGTCCACGGTATCGACGGAGGTGGCGCGCACGGCTTTGACGCTCATGGTTTCGACGCACACGGCATCGATGTGCACGGCTTCGACGGAGGTGGCGCGCACGGCTTTGACGCTCATGGTTTCGACGCACACGGCATCGATGTGCACGGCTTCGACGCTCACGGCTTCGACGGAGGCGGCGACTACGATGCGGGCGGCATCGACGTCCACGGTCTCGATGTCCACGGCATCGACGTCCACGGTCTCGATGTCCACGACTTAGATGGAAGCGGCGACGGCACAGACGCCGCATTAGGCTCCGGCAGCTTGGCGCACCACTTCGTAAGCGGAGCGCATCATGGCTACGGCGATGCCGACCACAGCGATGCCGACCACCCGGACGGCGGCAAATCCGGCGGCCCGAAAATGCTGACCGTCCGAGGGATTATCGCGTTCTTTGCCATCGGAGGCTGGGCGGGGCTTGCGGCGCTATCGGCGGGGATACGCCCGATATGGTCTGTGCAGATATCGTTGCTGGCGGGCGTCGCGGCGATGATAATGTCGTATCTGGTCATAAGGTTTGCCATGCGCATGCAGTCAAGCGGGAACATTAACTTAAGAAACGCCTTATCGCAAACTGCGGAAGTATACATCAAGATACCGCCAATGCGCGAAAACACGGGCAAGGTCATGATGCTTCTGCAAGAGAGGCTCGTCGAGGTCGATGCTGTCACGGACGAGGCCGACGCCATCAAGCCGAACACGATAGTCGAAGTAATCGGCACTGTCGGCAGCGACTGCCTTGTCGTGCGCACGGCTACGGCAGAAACCGAATGAAAGTACACAGTCTTTCCGGATGGTGTAACTTCAATATAACGCGCTTGAGCTCGGCAAACATATAAACGCCCATCCCAACGGGCGTGAATTATAACGCGACATTTGTATGAAGAAGCGGTTCTCGTTGAAGCAGGATTCCCGCGACTTTTGTCGTGGGAGTAAAGACATATTTGGAGGTAATATCATGGGACCTATGGTTTTGATTCTGGTTTGCGCGGTGGCGCTGTTCGTGTTTATCATGCTGATGCTGGTGCTTTCGCGCTATCGCAAATGCCCCTCGGACAAAGTGCTCGTCATATTCGGAAAAGTGGGGACGAACCCCGACGGCAGCCCGCGTTCGGCGCGATGCATACACGGCGGGGCGGCGTTCATCTGGCCGGTGATTCAGGCGTACCAATACTTGGACCTGACGCCGCTGACCATCAACGTCGACCTCACGAACGCGCTGTCCCACCAAAACATACGCGTCGACGTGCCGTCGCGCTTCACCGTCGGGATATCTACGGAAGCAGGCGTGATGCAGAATGCGGCGGAGCGGCTCTTGGGTCTGAAAATGACCGAAATCCAGGAGCTCGCCAAAGACATAATGTTCGGCCAATTGAGGCTTGTCATCGCGACCATGGACATCGAGGAGATCAACACCGACCGCGACAAGTTCCTCGAGGCGGTGTCGCACAACGTCGAGACTGAGCTAAAGAAAATCGGGCTGCGGCTGATCAACGTCAATGTCACCGACATCACCGATGAGTCCGGATATATCGAGGCACTCGGAAAGGAAGCGGCGGCAAAGGCCATCAACGATGCGAAGCAGAGCGTCGCGGAAAAGAACCGCGATGGCTCCATCGGCGCGTCCAAGGCCATCAAGGACGAGCGCATCGCGGTCGCGGCTTCAGACGCCACGGCCGTCGAGGGCGAAAACCAGTCCAAGGCGCTTATAGCGCAGTCTGACGCAACGAGGCGCGAGTCGGAAGCGGAGGCGCAGCGCCGCGCCACCGCAGCGGAGCGGACGGCCGAAGCACGCGCGCTTGAAGAGGCGTATGCCGCGCAGGAGGCCGCCGAGAAGGCGAGGGCGGAGCGCGATGCCGCGACCGGCCAGGCCGATGTCATCGTTAAGGCGCGCATCGCGAAGGAGCGGCTGGAGCTCGAAGCGGAGGCGGAAGCGGAGCAGGAGCGCCGCCGCGCCAAGGGTGACGCGGACGCGATATTCGCGCGCATGGAGGCTCAGGCTCGAGGCATTCAGGAAATTCTCGAGAAGCAGGCCGTGGGTTTCGGCAAGGTCGTCGAGGCCGCCGGAGGCGACGCGAACGCCGCAGTCCAGCTAATGCTCGCTGACAAGATCGAGGATATAATGAAGATCCAGGTCGAGGCCATCAAGAACATTAAAATCGACAAGGTCACCGTATGGGACGCCATGGGCGGCGAGGGCGGCTCGCCCACGACGTCGAGCTTCCTTTCGGGCATGATGCGTTCGATTCCTCCGCTGAATGAGACGTTTAAGATGGCGGGCATGAACATTCCCGGTTTTCTCGGCAGCGACGCGGCGGTTGTTGCGTCGGAGCCGGCGGTTGTCGCAGCAGAGCCTCCCGCCGAAACAGAAGCGGCGGAGACGGTGCTTTCGGAGGGATCTGCGGAGCCGGCGCTTGCGGGGGGAGCTGCGTAGCCGTCAGCGACATAACCGGGAGTTGGTGCAACATGATGTCTTTCTATAGGAAATAGCACGATGGGTGATGAGCTGCATCATCACGATGAGCGACAAGGAGGGCTAGAAGATGGATGATGTGCGAAACAGCCTGCCGATCGGAATCGACAGCTTCAGAGAAATCAGGGAAGAAGGTAAATACTACGTCGACAAGACGCTGATGATC
>JGI24702J35022_10000846_pt1 | contig 18919 bp, 13 predicted proteins | sample TergutTh196P4_FD_35022 | JGI IMG/M metagenome (IMG submission 35022)
TGACAGCGGCGCGACACTCGGGTTTTCTGTTTTGTTTTGTGAATGGCTGACTCATTTTTTCGGAATCAAATTCATGCCTATCATATATGAGTGGGACGCTCTGCGAAACGGGCTAGAGTCAGGAGCCGTTTCGTTTTCCGGGGATATATCGTCGTCTCTTTCAGGCGAGAGTTACTATATGACGGAGCCAATCGCGGACAGGCGTATACGCGTCGTCAGCGCAGAGGGTCTGGAAAAGCTTGCGGTCATAGGTAGAAACCGCCCGCTGCGGTATGGATTCTTAGATGGCACAACTACCGAAGAGACAGTGAGATCATTTATTTCGCGCACTCAATATGAGTCTGTGCCCGTGAAAAACTACAACATGGTATACCAGCAGCTCCTGCTGGGAGACATAGACGCCCTGTTCATGGACGACACGGTCGAGGGTATGTTCGCATTATACGAAAACCTGATCATTGAGGATTTCGTGCCTATCAGTTATAACAGGGTCGCAATGGCGACGTGCGACAAATCACTCGAACCAATCATTTCCGTTGTGCGCAAGTATATGCGCAGCGCCGGCAGTTATGAGTTCATGCAGTTGTACGACCTGGGGCGCACGGATTATTTGCGTTGGAATCTGGCAAACCATCTTTCAATAGCCGAATCTGATTATTTATCCGATTTAATCGCATCCGGCGAACCTGTTTCAGTCAGCCTCGAGAGCGATAACTATCCGGCGAATTTCTATAATGAGACGGACAGCGAGTGGCAGGGGATCTCAATCGATATTTTAGATGAAATATCGAGCCTGACCGGCCTTCACTTCGAATACCGGGATAGTTCCGGGTATCCCGAGAACAGCCTTTCAGCCGGTCTGGTCAGGACGGCAGAACGCGAGAGGTTTCTCCTGTTTGCAGACGAAGCATATCAGACTGACTATTATGCGTTTTTGTCAGCCTCAGACTTCCGCAACCTCACCCTGAGCGATATTTCATATGTACGGGTAGGGGTCGTTGCGGATGCCACCTCAGCCGATATGTTCCGGTCGCTGTTTCCGAGCCATACCGCTGTGGTTGAATACAAAACTAACAGAGAAGCAATACTTGCGCTGACGGATAGCGAGATAGACGTGCTTATGGGCACGCGCAACATGCTGCTCAACATGACAAGCTACATGGAACTGACAGGATATAAAGCGAACCTGGTCCTGCATCGGCCATACGAGGTATATTTCGCGTTTTCCCCTGACGAAGCCTTACTCTCCGGCATCGTCAGCAAGGCGCAATTGCTTGTCGACACGCAGAGAATATCGGACGACTGGACACGCCGGGTGTTTGACTATACCGGCGCCATGATCAGGGCGCAAAGGCCATATTTAGTTGGAATTTCGGTTCTTCTGGCCGGTGTGCTGCTGCTGCTGGCAATATTATTTGTCCGCAACAAGCAGATGTCCGCAAAGCTTGAGCTCCAGGTACACGAACGCACGGCGGAACTGGAGGTGCAAACTGAGGCGGCCAGGGTCGCCAGCATGGCGAAAAGCGAATTCCTCGCCCGCATGAGCCACGAAATACGAACGCCTCTCAATGCTGTTATCGGAATGACGGAAATCGCCCGCCGAACACCGGAACTGCAAAAGAAAGATTCGTCATTGGACGAGATTTCCGCCGCATCGGGGCACTTGCTCGCTGTTTTGAACGATGTGCTCGATATGGCGAAAATCGAGAGCGGCAAATTCACACTTATTCAAGAGCCTTTTACACTTTTCGATGCCATGAATGAGGTCGCGAACATAATTAACCAAAGGTGCGCCGAAAAGAGCGTGAAGTTTATTACGTTTTTCGACAGCAGGACAAAATGCGGGGTGCTTGGCGACAAATTGCGGCTTAATCAGGTGCTCATCAACCTTCTGGGCAATGCCGTGAAGTTCACGCCCGATGGCGGAACGGTTCGTTTCACGGTCGAAGCTATTGAGGGCGGCGCGATTCATTTCGCCGTCGAGGACACCGGCATCGGCATTCCCGAGGAGCAGATCGATTCGCTCTTTAACGCGTTTGAGCAGGCTGACAGTTCAATCGCAGTCAAGTATGGCGGCACCGGCCTCGGTCTTTCAATAAGCCAGACCCTCATTAACCTGATGGGCGGGCACATCACTGTTACAAGTCAGCCCGGGCATGGGTCGTTGTTTGAATTCGCAATTACATTTGAGGCCGCCGAAGTCGAAGAAACTGTGCAAGCCGACCTGGAAATACCCGATCTCACCGGCAAACGGTTACTTATGGTCGAGGATATAGAAATCAATCGTATTATTATGAGGGAGCTGTTGACGGATACGCATCTGGAGATTGAAGATGCAGAGGATGGCGTGCGCGCGACTGAGCTGTTCGCGACTTCTCCTCATCAGTATTATGACCTGATTTTCATGGATGTTCAGATGCCCAATATGAACGGGTATGAGGCCACGCAGGCAATACGCGCGATGGATCGCGAAGATGCCGCATCGATACCTATCCTTGCGATGACTGCCAATGCTTACAAGGAGGATATCGCTCAAGCCATCACCTCCGGAATGAACGGTCACTTATCTAAACCCATAAACATCTCCGAAGTTATGTCGGCATTAAAAAGACTATTGCAGTGAAAAAATAAGAGGAGGACACTCAATGAAAAGAATAATATGTGAAAACTATGAAGATTTGAGCCGTGCAGCGGCAGATATTATTGCTGAGCAGATTGCCGGGAAACCCGACAGCGTACTGGGTCTGGCGACCGGCAGCACGCCGCTCGGGTTATATGCGGAGCTCGTCAGGTTATACAATGCAGGGATGATAGATTTTTCCAAAGCGCGTTCGTTTAATCTGGACGAGTATTACCCCATAAAAAAAGACCATCCTCAAAGCTACAATTATTTTATGTATGAAAACCTTTTCAGTAAAGTCAATTTTGCTTCAACACGGCTTCTGAGCGGCGAAACAGACGACCCGATTGGCGAGTGCGCCAGATATGATGCTGAAATAATGGCTGCCGGAGGCATCGATCTCCAACTGCTCGGCATCGGGCTCAACGGGCATATTGGTTTCAACGAGCCTGCCGCATCGTATTCGATGCCTACATTCCATGTGGAGCTGACAAAGAGCACATTGGAGGCTAATTCGCGTTTTTTCTCATCCGGCGAGATTCAGCCCACGTCGGCGCTCACTATGGGTTTTGGCTCGATATTCAGCGCGAGATCCATACTGCTGCTCATAAGCGGCGAAAGCAAGTCATCTGTAGCAAAGTGCTTGTTTGACGACAAAATCCACACGGATGTTCCTGCCAGTCTGCTTCAGTTGCATCCTGATGTGACTGTGATTTTGGACCGCGCAGGCGCTTCGAAACTTTAATTACAATGGCACTGCTCAGTGCCTTGCGCTCGGAAGGCGTTGAAACGCTTTACTTAATTCCGCGCACAGCGCGGGAATAAGGAACTCTTGTTAAAAACGTCTTCCTCACCGGCACTGTATTGTTACGCAAAACTTTGAAAAATTTGACATTTCAAATTTGCCTATGTATAATGGGCTGCTGTTAATCCGGCAATTAAGACAAAAGGGGCGATACCGTGCAAAGTTCGGGAGTTATTGCAAGGGGGATCGTGACTCCAATTTTCAGGCAGGGCGACGATCTTATTGGCAAGATTTGCGATTGCTTATCGGAGGCGGCAAAAAACGACGGGTTTGAGCTGAGTCAAGGCGATATTGTCGCAGTGACGGAAGCTGTCGTAGGGCGCGTTCAGGGCAATTACGCAAGCCTTGAGCAGATATCAAAGGAAGTGCGAGACAAGTTCGGCGGCGGCACATTGGGCATCGTGTTCCCGATACTCTCCCGCAACAGATTCGCCAACGTCCTCGCAGGCATAGCCGGCGGATGTGACAAGCTGATTATTCAGTTGTCCTATCCATGCGACGAAGTTGGCAATAAACTCGTCGATATTTCTGTTTGCGATGACAAGGGCGTCAATCCGTTCTCCGACAATTTTTCCGAATCGCAATTCCGCGCCATTTTCGGGATGAATACCGTACATAGTTTTACCGGCGTCGACTATATCGAATACTACAAAGGTGTTGCCAAAGGCTGTGAAATCGTGTTTTCAAACGATCCCAGATATATCCTCAATTTTTCCAAAAATGTGCTGTGCTGTGACGTCCATACCAGAAGGCGCTCTCAGTCTTTGATAAAGAAAGCCGGCGCTGAAATATGCCTGTGCCTCGACGATTTGCTGACCGGGCCCGTTGATGGCAGCGGATACAGTGAATATGGCTTATTGGGTTCAAATAAGGCGACAGAGGATTCCGTCAAGCTTTTTCCCAGAAACACAAAAGAATTCGTAATCGGCCTTCAACGCGAACTGAAAAAAAGGACAGGCCATGCCCCCGAGGTCATGGTTTATGGGGACGGTTGTTTCAAGGATCCTGTAGTCGGGATCTGGGAGCTTGCAGACCCTGTCGTCTCGCCCGCATATACAAACGGGTTGACAGGCACAAGGGATGAGCTGAAAATCAAGTACATTGCCGATAACGATTATGCGGATTTGTCGGGTGACAGTCTCACCGAAAGCATCCGCAACCGCATCAAGGCTAAACAGGGAAGCCTCGTCGGCAATATGGCTTCCGAGGGTACTACTCCCCGAAGGATCCACGACCTTGTCGGCAGTCTTTGCGACCTTGTATCCGGCAGCGGCGATCGCGGTACTCCAATCGTGCTGGTGCAGAATTATTTCAAAAACTACGCAAGCGAATAGTGGTTAGGGATTAGTTTTTTATGGAAAGACTTAATGGCTTCAGCATGCTTGATTCGGCAATTATTGCACAAATAGCGGAAACTTATGGTACTCCGGTATATGTCTATGACGAGGGCACTATACTCAAGCGGTGCAACGAATGCCTTAGTATGCCCAATGCCTACGGCCTCACAGTTCGATATGCGATGAAAGCCAACTCCAACAGAAGGCTTCTGAAAACCATCAGTCGCGTCGGCTTGCATCTTGACGCTAGTTCCCTTAATGAAGTGATCCGTGCGTCTATCGCAGGGGTCGCCTACGAAAAAATAATGCTCACTTCACAAGAGGTTCCTGTGGGCGCAGACAAAGCCAAGCTGGAGGAACTGCTCCTGCTTGGGCTCAATTATAATGTATGTTCGTTGCGCCAACTGCGGTCGATCGCAGATTTTGCGGCGGCAAATGGGATCGACCCGGGAATCCGGGTTCATCCCGGTATAGGTTCCGGCGAGAGCGCCACGCGCAATACAGGCGACGATTATGCATGCTTCGGCGTACATCTCTCAGATGTGGAAGAGGCTATTTCTTTTGCCGGGTCAAAGGGGATAAAGTTCAGGCATATTCATGAGCATATCGGTTCGGGGGCGGATTCGGAAATCTGGCGCCGGAATATTGACGTTGAACTTGAAATCATCGACAAGTTTTTTCCCGATGCGGAAACCGTGTGCTTTGGTGGCGGGCTCAAAGAGGCGAGAATGCCGGATGAATGCGCCGCAGACCTCGAACTGCTTGGCAGCTACGCAAAAACCCGCATCGAGGATTTCTATGCAAAGACCGGCAGGAAGCTCAAAATGGAAATCGAGCCCGGTACTTTTATTACTGCGAACTCAGGCTTTGTCCTGACCCGAATTGTCGATAAAAAAAGTACGTCACGCACAAATTTCATCGTTACCGACGGCGGTATGGAAATAAACGCGCGCCCCCTGCTCTACGGTTCGAGACACCCGATCTATATTGTTTCGGGCGACGGAGCTTTAATAAAATCGTCTGAATTTGAAGACGTAAAGAGCGACTATTACGCTGTCGTCGCCGGAAAATGCTGTGAGAGCGGCGACTGCCAGACTCTTGACCCTGACGGCCACACGGTCCCGCGCCGGATGGCGGAGCCGGATATCGGTGATATCGCTGTGATCGGCGGGACAGGGGCATATTGCTCATCAATGTCGCCATTTAACTACAACTCGCACACCCAGGCGCCCGAGGTCTTATTCACGGCTGATCGCTGTTTGGAGCTGGTCCGTAAGCGCCAAACACTGGAACAAGTGTTGGAAAACGAGGTGTAGTTCGCGGGCAGTGTACAGAATACAGTGTACAGTGTACAGTGTACTCTCCATAAATTATACGGCATTTAGGGGCTAATGTTCCTTTGACCTTTTGATAGCGTCGTGCGAACTGCTCCTTTGGCATACAAAAATAATTCAAATTAGGAGGCTATTATGAAAAAATTCGTTTGTTCAGTTTGCGGATACGTCCACGAGGGAGACGCCCCCCCGGAGAAATGCCCGGTTTGCCAGGTTCCCGCATCAAAGTTTATCCTTCAGGGCGGTGAAATGACCTGGGCTGCGGAGCATGTGGTCGGCATAGCCGAAGGCGCTCCTGAGGACATCATTGCCGATCTCAGGGCAAATTTTGAGGGCGAATGCACTGAAGTTGGCATGTATCTCGCCATGTCTCGCGTTGCCCACCGTGAGGGCTATCCTGAGATAGGGATGTACTGGGAAACAGCAGCGTTTGAGGAAGCGAATCATGCGTCGAGATTTGCCGAGCTTCTCGGCGAGGTTGTGACTTCGAGTACGAAGAAGAATCTTGAGATGCGCGTCGATGCCGAGAACGGCGCTACAATGGGAAAAACCGATTTAGCTAAGCGCGCCAAAGAGCACAATCTTGACGCGATCCACGACACCGTGCATGAGATGGCGCGCGACGAAGCCCGGCACGGCAAAGCGTTCCAGGGTCTGCTGGAAAGATACTTCAAATAAGCGCGGCTTCGCCGCGCAGGGATTAGGGATTAGGGACTAGGAATTGATTCCTAGTCCCTATTCTGCAGAGATAATGTAGTGGTACACAGGCTGGCCGCCATTTATGACGGAGGTTTCAGCTTCGGGAAAAACAGCAGCGAAACAGTCAACAACGCTAGCCGTATCCCTTTCTCCGACGCCCTCTCCGGTGAAAACAGTAACAAACTCCGGCGAAAAGCCATCACTCAGTATTCTCGCTGCCGTGGCGATAACTGTGTTGATGTCTTGCCCGCTTGCTGCGAGAGAGTCGTCAAGCATCGCTATGTATTCGCCCTCTTTAATCTCCATGTCCTCGAAAACTGAATCACGGGCAGCCAGCGTAATCAACACGGTCCGTACGCGCTCTGCTGCCTGGCTCATGCTGGCAGCCATGCCCTCAATGTCTCCGGTTCCATCTATTGCCAGCATTGCCGAAACACCCTGCGGGATACTCCTTGTGGGAATTACGACCACACGCTTTTGCGTAAGGGGGATGCACTGTTCAGCTGCCATGATAATGTTCTTGTTGTTTGGCAGGACAAATACAACGTCTGACGGCGTCTCATTTATTTTCTTGAGTATATCCTCGGTTGACGGGTTCATCGTTTGCCCGCCGGTAATAAGCTTATCAGCGCCGAGGTTGCGGAACACCTCTTCAATCCCCGGTCCTGCGCAAACTACAACAGCTCCGAATTCTTTCAATTCATCCGGCTTCACGTTTTGTTCCGGTTTCAAAGTCCCCGGTGATTCGTCCGCAATAATGGTTTCCGAGTGCTGCTGGCGCATATTGTCGATTTTTATCGACATAAGCTGGCCATACGTCAGGGCCTCCGTGATTATTGTACCCGGCTCATTTGTGTGGACGTGCACTTTAATTATCTCATCATCATCGACTACCACGACACAGTCGCCGCGCGTGTCGAGAAAAGCGCGCAGATTATCCGTATCTGTCCTGAGCTCCCGCTCTATTATGAACTCGGCGCAGTATGCAAATTCGATGCCCTCAGATGTAAACTGCGTAAAATCGGCTTTTCCGTCCGCCTGTCTGCCCGGCGATTTCCGCGTCGTAATTTTTCCGCGCAAAGCATCCAGCATTCCGTCGAGGATATACAGATACCCCTTGGCGCCGGCGTCGATGACGCCGGCTTTTTTAAGTACCGGGTTTAGATTTATCGTATCAGCCAAAGCTATGTATCCTTCCGCCAGCGCTTGTTCAAGCACAATTTCTATATCGTCCTCATTTTCTGCTGCGGCGACTGCCGCGTCGGCTGCAAGCCTTGATACAGTTAGTATGGTACCTTCTGCAGGTTTCATAACGGCCTTATATGCCGATTCAACGCCCGAGACCAATGCTGAGGCAAAAGCAGACGAATCAGCTTCATCGATTTCTTTTAGTCTCCGCGAGAACCCCCTGAACAGCAACGAAAGTATTACTCCGGAATTCCCCCTTGCGCCGCGAAGCATAGCGCCGGCGATAACTTCCGAGACATGGCTGATTGTTTCGGGCAAGACCGAATCAAGCGCTTTTTCCGCTGCGCCTATTGTGAGACTCATATTTGTACCGGTGTCTCCATCCGGTACCGGGAAAACATTCAGTTCATTTATTTCCTGTTTATGATTCTCAATGGCGGCAGCTGCGCTGACAAGCATGTTTTTCAACAATTCACCGGTAATCCGCTGAGTCAAACGACCATCCCACCCTTCAGCCAATCAACATTGTATCAATGAAGATGTCCACGCTCTTTATATCTACGCCTGTGCCGGTTGTGACCTGGTAGCGCACCCTGTCCGTGATGCTTTCGCAGATAACGGGGATATTGACGCCCTGGTCGATAGCAATATGAAGCTCTACCGATATTGTGTTGTCGTCGTTATAGGTAATGTGAACTCCTTTGCTCATTGATTCTTTCTTCAGAAGGTGTACAAGCCCATCGGTGACCGAACGCACAGTCATACCTTTGACCCCAAAACAGTTCGTGGCGGCATCCCCGGTGAGTATCGTAAAGACTTCGCTGGCAATATTTATACATCCTTGTTCGTTAACGAGTTTTACCATTGAACATCAACTCCCCATTTTCAATTCACAATTCACAATTATTAACACTCCAGCCCTGTGAGCCACCCCAAGGAGGGGAATTTTTGCGTTTTCGGGTTTTATTGCTTGCATTGCATTACCCTTGACAGTGTACAGCGTACAACCCTCAACTTTGAATCAGCCCGGCGCCCAACGGTTTGCCGCCGAGCATATGGAAGTGAAGGTGGGGCACGGTCTGGCCCCCGTCGGAACCGACGTTTGAGATAACGCGGAATCCATTACCCATGTTCTCACTCTTTGCGAGTTTTGCGATAACCTCAAAGCATTTTGCGGCAAGATGAGAATTGTCCGGCTTCAAATCGGCTGCGGATTCGATATGCTCCTTCGGGACAACGAGAATATGTATCGGCGCCTGTGGCGCGATGTCGCGGAACGCGACCACAAGCTCATCTTCATAAACAAGCTGCGAAGGTATCTCCCCCGCGATGATTTTACAGAATAAACAGTCGGACATACTGTAACACCTCCAAATGTACAATGTACAATCGTTAATCGTTAATCGTTAATCGTTAATTATTGCTTATTGCTTCTTCAACAAGCTTATGAACTGCGGCGATTGCATCCCGGAGTTTCTCCGCGTCTTTCCCGCCGCCCATGGCGAAATCGGGTTTTCCACCTCCGGAGCCGCCGCAAAGTTTAGTTATTTCGCGAATCAAATCGCCTGCTTTAATCCCTTTTTCCACGGCGTTTTTGCCGCATGCCACCGCAATTGAAATCTTTCCGTCTGTCACTGACGCAAGCGCGGAGACGACCGCCGGCTCACGGTCGCGCAGAGAGTCTGACATTTGCCGGAGCTTGTCTGCGTTCGCATTTTCGAGAATCGCCGATATAACTTTAAGCCCTGAGATATCTTTGGCGCCTTGGAGCAATGACTCCGATTCCCCTCCGGAAGCCTTCGCCGCAGCCGAATCAAGTTTTGCCCGCAGCTCTCGTAGTGCCTGAATATTGTGCTCGACCTTGGAGGCAAGCTCTTCCGGCGCCCCGGCTTTCAAAATGCCCGATAATACTGCCAGATGCCCCCGCGCCGAATTAAGCGCGCCAAGCGTTTCCAGTCCGGTGATTGCCTCAATGCGGCGTACGCCGGATGCGACAGAAAACTCGGCTGTTATCGAAAAAGCCCCGACCTTCGCGGTGTTATTGAGGTGAGTACCTCCGCACAATTCTATTGACAGGTCCCCGCCCATTCTGACGACGCGTACGATGTTTCCGTACTTTTCGCCAAACAGGGCCATCGCGCCCAGCTTTTTTGCGTCATCCAGCGGCATTTCGTCCGCCGTTATGCCAAGGCCGTCGAGTATCGCAATATTTACGCGGCGTTCAATTTCAACCAACTCATCTTTTGTCAGCGCGGAAAAGTGAGTGAAGTCGAACCTGAGCCTGTCCGGCTCGACAAGAGACCCGGCTTGCCGCACATGCTCCCCCAAAACAGCGCGCAGACCCTCGTGAAGCAGATGTGTCGCGGAGTGCGCCCTCATGATTGCCATACGGCGGTCTCTATCTATTTCCGCAGATACGGTGTCGTCAACACAAATGGAACCTGATTCCATGACCCCGTGGTGCAGGTATTTGCCGCCCTTGCTTTGTTGCACGCTGCGCACCTGAAAGACCGCGTTTGCGGACGTGATTCTTCCTGTGTCAGTTGACTGTCCGCCCATTTCAGCGTAAAACGGCGTTTTGTCAAGCACGACAATGCCTTCGTCGCCTTCGCGCATTGATGACCCGACTTCGCCTTGGGTAACTATTGCAAGCACAGTGCAAATATCGCTTAAACTGTCGTAACCTGTAAACTCTGTCGGAGAATTGTCGATTCCAAGATCGATGCCCGCCCACGCGAGATCCCCGAGAGCCTCGCGAGCTTTTCTCGCCCTGGCCCGCTGCCCTTCCATGAGTTTTCCAAATGAATCCGCATCGGCTTCCATTCCATTCTCTTTGAGAATCTCATCTGTCAAATCGGGGGGGAAGCCATATGTGTCGTAGAGCTTAAACATATCAGCGCCCGACAGTCTTTTTTCGCCTTTATTTTTGTACCCCGTTATCAACCCGCTCAGTATTGATGTGCCCGCATCGATTGTTTTGCCGAAATTCTCCTCTTCGATGCGAATAATACGGGTGATATAACCGGCTTTTTCAATCAGGTCGGGGTACGCAAATTTATTCTCCTCGATAACCGTGGCACACAAGTCGCACAGGAATACCCCTGTGATCCCAAGCAGCCTGCCATGTCTCGCCGCTCGCCTCAGCAGCCGCCGCAGGACATATCCCCTGGCTTCGTTTGACGGCAGTACGCCGTCGCATATCATCATTGTCGCAGAGCGTATATGGTCGGTAATTACCCTAATCGATATGTCCGATCCTTCGTTTGTTCCATAAGGGACGTTACTGATTTCGGACACTTTGCTAATTATTGCTACTATTGTGTCAACTTCAAACATACTGCCGACGCCCTGACAGACACATGCGAGACGTTCAAGCCCTAGCCCTGTATCGATGTTTTTCTGGCTCAATTCGGAGTAATTTCCACTTCCGTCGTTATCAAACTGCGTGAAGACATTATTCCATATCTCAACATATCTGTCGCAGTCGCAACCGGGCGAGCAACCGGGTCTGCCACAGCCATTTTCCGCTCCGCGGTCAAAATAAACTTCTGAGCATGGTCCGCACGGGCCCGAGCCATGATCCCAGAAATTGTCGTCTTTGCCAAGCCTGACTATCCGGGAAGGATCGATACCGATTTCGTTTTCCCATATACCGAAAGCTTGGTCGTCTTCAATATAAACAGACGGGAATAGCAGCTCGGGATCCATGCCCAGCCGCTCCGTGAGGAATTCCCAGCACCATGCGATTGCCTCACTTTTGAAATAGTCCCCGAAAGAGAAGTTGCCGAGCATTTCAAAATATGTGCCGTGCCGCGCCGTTTTTCCTACGTTTTCAATATCGCCTGTGCGTATGCATTTCTGGCATGTGCACACACGTTTGTGAGGGGGCTCCTGCTCCCCTGTGAACCATGTTTTCATCGGCGCCATGCCGGAGTTTATCAGCAGGAGCGACGCGTCGTTTTGGGGTATAAGCGGAAAGCTCTGCAGCCTCAGATGGTCTTTCTCCTCAAAAAACGACAGGAACAGCTCTCTCAGTTCGTTTAATCCATATTTCTTCATAATGCTTTGTTAGCTTTTGTTGATAAGGGATTCAATATAGTCTGTTATTTCACCTACTGTTTTATGCTCATAGACCGAGTCGTCGATAACCCTTATAGAATATTCTTCTTCAAGCGCCATTATGAGCTCGACCAAATCCAGCGAATCCGCTCCCAGATCGTTCATAATATCAGTTTCCCGCGATATTTTCTCCGGGTCCATTTCAAATTGCGAAGCAAGTGATTTGCGTATCTTCTCGAATACCATTTTTGTATTCATCCTCTCTTCATATATTGCTCAATGAAGCGTAACTCCCGTCTCCAAATACCTAACCCCTAGCCCCTAGCCCCAAATCAGCTCCATTCCCTGTATTGCGGCTTTTCCGGCTGCGCCGGGTTTTCACTGCGGCTTTCCGCGTGGTTTTCCCTGCGGACTTCCCCACGGTTTTCCCTGCGGCTTTCCCCGTGGTTTTCCCTGCGGACCTCCCCGCGGTTTTCCCTGCGGTTTTCTGTATAGTTTTCTCCGCGTTTTTCTCCACCGCTGCCAAATGCCACGACTATGCGGCGGTTGGGTTCACTTCCTACCGAATATGTATTTATGCCCTCATAGTCTTGAAGCGCTGAGTGAATAACATGGCGTTCGTACGCGTTCATTGGATCAAGCGTCATATTCCTGCGGTATTTTATTACTTTTCCGGCGGTCTTCGTGGCAAGGGCTTCCAGTGTTTCGTTCCTCCGTTGCCTATAGTTCTCCGCGTCTATATTCACTCTGACACGGCCGCCTCCGCCCCGGTTTATCGCATAGTTTGTAAGGTGCTGAATCGCATCCAGTGTCTCGCCTCGGCGCCCGATAAGCGCACCCGGGTCTTTTCCCGAAAGGATGACTTCAATCGTGCCGTCGTTCTCCGATAATTCAATGCTTGCTTCGATCCCCATGCGTTCCAGCAATCCTTCAAGGAATCTTTCGATCCGTTCGGTATGGTCTTCCTTCGCCTCATATGTTACCTTGATAACAGCAGGCGTATTTTTCAGACCTAAAAACCCTGTTTTTGCCCGCTCAACAATTTCAACCGACACATCGTCCCGCGCAAGCCTCAGCTGTTCCAGGGCAGCCTCGACTGCCTCATCTTCTGTTTTCCCTGATACTTCAATCGTTCTTGTCATTATCTGTTCATTCCTCCCAATGCGGCTTTTGCCGTAAGTGCAAAATGATGAATTTTGAGGGTTAAATTTCTGCCCTCTTTTATATATTGTCACTCATCGGTATTGTCGTTGTCTTCGTCATCACCGTAATCGTCATTGTCATCGCCGTCTTCATCGTTGTCATCGTCGAACTCGCCGCCTTCATCGTCTTCATCGCCGTCATCGTCGAACTCGCCGCCTTCATCGGGTTCTTCATCATCCGGTTCTTCTACTTCATCATCATAATTATCATCAAGAAGCATATCTTGCGAATTATCCGCTTCTGCTGATTCTGGTTCATCAGATCCTTCGATTAACCTCTCATACCTGTCGGGGACGTATGCCCTGCCCCGCGCATAACGCCTTTTGCCTTCCCTGCTTGGTTCATTTTCAGGCTCTTCCTTTGCCGGAGCATTCTTCTTTTGCCATTCCACAGCTTTTTCGATCTGCTCCTGCTTTTCGCTTTTCTGTTTCTTGCTCTTTGCCGTGTTCGGGTTGCGTTCTACTAATCCTTCCGCCTTTTTGCGCTCCGTTTCAAGCCTTTTTGCCTCTATTTCGGCTTCTTTTTTCTGGCGCTCCTCATTTTTCTGCGCTTCTTCCTCTTCCAGCTTCTTGGTGTAAACTTTTGTCAGCCAGAGGTCTTGCACGACCTGGAATACTGTGCTGACCGTCCAGTAAAACCCCAGCGCGGCAGGTGTAATGAACCCTATGTACACAGAGAATAGCGGCATGAGCATGAGCATTGTGTTCATCTGCTTTGCCTGTCCCTCGACCATGGCGGGCGGGTTCATCTTTTTGTTTACGGCTGACGCAAGGAACTGCATGCCGCCCGATATCAATGGGATCAGGAACAGCACGAAACCGGCGAACCATGTTCCGTATGCCTGTACATTGGCGTTCCAAAGATAATCCCATTGCGGCCTTAGGCTGAAATCAAAAATACCCATGTTGAAATCAATTAGTCGCAGATTTTCAATATTCAGCTTGAGAAACTCCGGCCAATTGTTATTTATCCATTGTGACTCGGTAATTTGTTTGTAATAGTCATTCGCCTGCGGGGCAATATAGCCGGGTATGCTTAGCAGGCGCTCCTGGATAATGGCGTAGTTATCGGCAACAACGCCCATCATCATGGTTATGGGCTGCCTGATTGCCTGAAAGAGCGCCAGCATTATCGGCAGCGGCAGAAACCCCCACAGGCAGCCCGATGCCGGGCTTACGCCTGCTTCCTTATACAGCTTCATGGTTTCTTCGTTTATTTTTTGCTTGTTCGTGCCATGCTTTTTCTGCAATTCGGCGACTTTTGGCTGGAGTCTCGCCTGCTGTATCATTCCGCGCTTGCTTTTCATCTGAAATGGCAGCAATATTACCTTGATAATAAGGGCTATAAGGATTATCGCTATACCATAGTTGTTCGCCCACTCGTACAGGAGCATCAACAACATTCCGAAAGGTCTTGCTATCGCGCTAAACATAGACTCTCCTTCGCTATATTCGTTTACTATCCACTATCCACTATCCACTATCCACTATCCACTATCCACTATCCACTATCCACTGCAATCGCGCCCGCTAAGGCACGGGGTCATATCCGCCCTTGAAGAACGGATTGCATCGCAGCACTCGCCTCAGTGAGAGAAATCCGCCTCTCCAGGCGCCATATTTTTCCAAAGCTTCCAGGGCATAGGCAGAACATGTAGGAGCGAATCTGCATCTTGGGGCGGAGACCGGCGAAATGAATTTCCTGTATAACAGAACCAATGCAATCAAAGTCCGTTTCATATGTCACCTCTTTTGATCCGCACCGGCTATGATGCCCAATTTCCGAAAAAGCGCGAGAACAGAGGTCTCAAGCTCGTGAAAGCTTACAAACCTGCTCCTCATTCTCGCTACTATCACGATGTCGTATCCCTGAGTTGTCATTTCTTCGTTAAGCCTGTATATTTCTTTGAGCCGGCGGCGGACGCGATTGCGCTGCACTGCCCCGCCGATTTTCGTACTCACCGTTATTCCGAGCCTGTTCCGGGTTCCGTTGTTTCGCCTGCAATAGACGACGACACATTGCGAAGCTGCGCTTTTGCCCCTATTATATAGCCTTCTGAACTCATAGTTCTTTTTCAGCGAAATTGTAAATCTCATCTGCTATGCCGACAGCTTTGCTCTACCTTTTGCGCGGCGGCGCGCAAGGACTTTGCGGCCGTTCCTTGTTGACATCCTTTTGCGGAAACCATGCTCCTTAGAGCGTTGCCTTTTTTTCGGTTGATATGTCCTGACCATTATTGTACCTCCTTACCCTTGGGGCAGTTGATTATATAACACCCGCACATGAACTGTCAACCACTTTGCTGTTTGTTAAAATATTCTCTTGAATCGACGGAAATAACTGTTATAATGATTGCATAGTAATCATTATATGCATAAAACTGCAAAGCAAATGAAGAAAAAAGTTCATATGGGGGGGAATGGTGCAAAGATGCTGGATACAGCAATTGATTGTTTAGTGCATTTATCCGCATTACTCGTAATCGGGATGCTTATTGTGGTGGCCAAAAGCACTCAGCGTTCCCGGGTACGTTCGGTATTCCTCCAGCTTCTTGCCATCGTGCTGGTGTGGAATGTCGGCACTGTATTGGAACTGGATTTCCGCCTTGTCACCGGGTCAACCGTTTTTGCTTTCATATTCATATGCTATATTGGAATATGCCTGTTGCCGGTCGCGATCCTGCAACTCGGGAGGGTCGTGCTGAGCCCTGAATGGCAGCCGAGGCGTGTGCACGGCCTGTTTCTGGTTATACCGGTCATAAGTATAATAATCGTGTTGACCTCGCCTATGCACACCTTGTTTTTCAAGGTGTTTTCGCTATACTCTTCCGAAGCGGTCTACGGCGTATACTACTACTTGCACTCGCTGTATTCATATGGCTGCATTGCGGCCAGTATAGTCCTCATGTACATTTCCTCCACCCGCAACTCAGGGGTCTTTTCGGTGCAGTCCATACTGGTCATGGGCGGCGTCGTCATAACTCTGGTGCCAAATCTGCTGTATTCCTTCGGTGTGGGGGATTTGCCTTTCAGCATCAGCGCGGCGGCGTCAACTTTCTCGATACTCTGCTTTTCAATTGCTTTCCTCAGATTCCGCTTCATCGAAGCGCCGCCTGTTACGCTGCGCCAAATCGTTGACCTTATTTCCGACGGGTTTCTGGTTCTGGACAAGCAAGTTTGCATACTTTCATATAACCGCCCCCTGCTGCACATGTTCCCTGAAAAATCCGGCATAGCTCTGGGCAAAAACTTACGCGGTTTCATAGAGCAAAACTTCCCGGACACTCCCTTTGAAAGAGTCCTGGAATTGCTTGAGCAAGCGATGATGCAACACGAGACCATTTCGACGGAAGTACACACTTCCGATGGCTCATACTACAGTTTGGAAATCACGTCCGTCACTCAGCGCGCGGCAAAGGCGCAGATCGGCAGCATCATACTTATCAAAAATATCACGGAATCAAAACGGCTCATCGAAACCACAAAAGCCGCAAGCAGGGCGAAAGGCGATTTCCTCTCGCATATGAGCCATGAGATACGCACCCCGCTCAGCGCTATCATCGGGATGATACACATCGGCATCGCCGCCAATGACGTCGATAAAATGAAATACTGCTTCAGCAGGGCCGACAGCGCCTCAAAGCATTTGCTCAGCATTATCAACGATATTCTGGATATGTCAAAAATCGAGGCTGAAAAATTTGAACTCTCCTACACCAAATTTGAGTTTGAAAACATGCTGATGAATATTACAAATATCGCCAACGTCAGGGTCGAGGAAAAGAAGCAGAACTTCATCGTAAATATCGGCGACGACGTCCCCACCTATATCGAAAGCGACGAGTTGCGCCTGTCGCAGGCTATCACGAACCTGCTGACTAACGCGGTAAAATTCACGCCGGAAAAAGGGACGATTTCGCTGAATATTGAAAAAACGGAAGAACAGGACGACGAGGTCACGCTGAGAATCGAAATCGCTGACAGCGGCATCGGTCTGTCGCAGGAACAGCAAGCGCGCCTTTTCACGTCATACAACCAGGCTAACGCCGGCATCTCCAGAGAATATGGCGGCACAGGCCTCGGGCTTGCCATCACGAAACAGATCATCGAACTTATGGGCGGCACGATTTGGATCGAATCAGAACTTGGCATGGGCTCGAAATTCATCTTCACGATAAAAACTAAAAAGCTCATCGGCAAACCGCGCGTCAAATTGTCCTCCTGCGTCAGCCCGAAAGACATGCGAATTCTCGCAATTGATGACGCGGTCGAGATAAGAGACTATTTCATGCATGTCATGATGGCGATGGGCATTTCATGCCACGTCGCTGCCAGCGGAGAAGAGGCTCTGCAAATGGTTTACGACGCAGAGTTCGATCCATACAACATATTTTTTGTTGATTGGATGCTGCCGGGGATAGATGGAATCGAATTGTCAAGACGTATAAAAGAGATTCACGGCGAAAACTCGATCATCATAATGATTTCAGTCTCCGAATGGAGCTCCATTGAAAAAGAGGCTGTCGCCGCCGGCGTCAACCACTTTCTGTCAAAACCATTGTTCCCGTCGGCGCTTATCAATGCCATCAATATATGCGTAAATGAAACAGTCGAAATCTTTGAAACTGACTCGACGGACAAGCATTTGCAGCGCCGCTACGATTTTCACGAATACACGCTGCTGGTCGTTGAGGACATCGAGATCAACAGAGAAATCATGAGCGCCATTCTGGAAGAGACCGAAGCAGTGCTCGAATTTGCCGAAAACGGCGAAATCGCGGTTTCAATGTTCACCGAAAACCCGGATAAGTACAACTTGATACTCATGGACATTCAAATGCCTGTTATGGACGGGTACGATGCCACAAGGGCTATACGTTCCATTGATAGTGAGATTGCCCGAAGCATCCCCATAATCGCGATGACCGCGAATGTTTTTAAGGAAGATATTGAAAAATGCATAGAAAGCGGCATGAATGACCATACCGGGAAACCGGTCGACACCGATTCCTTATTGGGTGTGCTGAACAAATACTTGAGACATCCAAACCAGAGCAGCAGAATGAAAAGCTTTTTTGAATTGAAAAACGGCATAGCGTGGGACGATAGTTTGCTGACCGGAAACGCGCTTGTGGACATGCAGCACCAGAGGATCTTCGAGTGGGCCGGCGAACTTGTGGCGGCATGCGAACGCGAGGAAGACACGGAAAAACTGTGGGATACGCTGGAGTTTCTGGATAATCACACGATTCGTCATTTCGCGAATGAAGAAGCGCTGATGCTGGAGTCAGGTTTTTCCGAATACGAGGAGCACAAGCGAGAACACGTCTGTTTCCGCGATGAAATAGCCGAATTTATTCGTCGGTATAATTCGGAAGGTCCGACAGATGAATTGAGTCAGGACGTTAACAGGAGTGTCGCAAAATGGTTGGTGCAGCATGTCAGATATGAGGACATGAAAATCAGCGAATTCATACGCAGCGGAACTGCCTCTGAAGCCAATGACGAAATTGAATCAGATCCCGATGAACAGACTGAATCGTAACAATACAGTGCCGGTGAGGAAGACGTTATTTTTGCTTCCGACAAGCGTAGCCATGGACGGCGGAGCGCGATACGTATGCGCATGGAGGCGCATCCGTAGCGAAAGGAAGCAAAAAAACGACTTTCGAGCG
>JGI24702J35022_10000847_pt1 | contig 18904 bp, 11 predicted proteins | sample TergutTh196P4_FD_35022 | JGI IMG/M metagenome (IMG submission 35022)
CAATAAAATCACATTCACCGCCCGACTGACGGAAAAAAGCGATTTCTTCAAATCCACAATTTACCAATTCGTTGAAAACAATATTTTCCAATAACATGGTTTCCCGCTTGATAAACTGAAAACCAACCGCGTTCATCAATCCTGTATCTATGCAGTAAGTCTTGTGTTGCGGTCTTGCTTGTACTTTTAAAGAAAATGAAAAATTAGAAATGTCGGAAATAATATAACTCCTGCAGGCGTACTCTAAATAATTGCGTACGGTGTTCTCATTGCTGCCGACTGCTTTCGCCAGACTATTGTAATAAAACGGCGCTCCGGCATTGGATAACAGAAAATGAAGCAAGCGATAAAAAAGAGCGCTATCGCGTACCTGATTATAGACAATACCGTCTTTGAGCACAATGGATTCGTAGTAACTATTTAATAATTCTGTTTTTATATCATCATCCGGCGGATTCAATACAATTTCAGGAAAACTGCCATACTTCAAGTACACATCTATAAGTCTCAGCAGTTCAGGTCGGCGATTAAGCATGTCATAACGATCAGAAAAGCCATGCAATATCATCCACTCCTTCACCGAAAGCGGTCGTACCGTATTGGCAAAATAACGACCCGAAAGAAGTGTTGCATATTGATTGTATAACAAATCGGAATTTGACCCTGTAACATATATTTTTTTGAAATGTTGCGTATCGTAAGCGCCTTTTGTAAACAGTTCCCAATCTTTTACATGTTGAATTTCATCGAGAAAAAGATATTTTACCTTTACGGAAGTGAGTTTTTCTGCCGCTTCTATCACCTGATAAAGTCCGGCTGCATTTGTCCAAAGCGACGTAAAGAACGGCTCGTCTAAATTGAGTAAAAGTATTTCTCTGGGATTTGTTCCCGCTTCCAACAAATCATTTATCATCAACCGAAAAATAGTTGATTTCCCACTCCTTCGAATACCTGTAAGCACTTGAATATGAGGTAAGTCCTTTTTCATTCTTAGGTTCTTTATTAAAATCCGTTCATACAGGGAGAGGTACTTACGGCCTTCCCAATGTCTGTTTAAGCGTGCTAAGGTTGCTTCCATATCATTATAAATAATCGTAAACAGTTGCAAAAGTATAAATAAAAATTGATTTATCGAAATATGGTTCGATAAAATTAGTACTTTGTCTAAATATACTTAATTAAAAGCCAAATTCTCCTGACTTTGAAGGGGGGGGTTCTATTTCTTTGCGTTTGATCAATAGCAAATTGTCATCTGAAAGGAAGATATCAGAATCGGGGATAGTCTTTTCAAAAGCCTCCTTCGCTTCGGGGGAGGAAAAGAGGATAGCGGCCTTGTAACTTTTTGTTTGGGGGTCAGCCCTGAACCATACTCCCCGAAAAGCCACATCCTTCAATAGTGCAGTCAGGTCGCGGCTTGTACTTGAAATCGCGATAGGGCCTTTAAGGTATTTGACTATACCCGAATAGGGAGGCGATATTGCGATGTCTGGGGGAATATCCGGCAGGACGGAATTTTCGGCTTTGATTTCCTGATGATTATCAGGCAGGGAGGAATTTTCGCCTTTTACGAATAATGGAATCAGCTCGCCTGCAAGCTGTTGCGCCCGCGCAGAACCGGAAGGAAAGACGATGGAGATGTAAAAGTTATCAACAACCGCCTGCAACTGATAAGGCGAAGCACAGTCAATAGCGCCTATGGAATCTGCCTGTTGGCAACGGAATACATGCATTGAGTAAATTCCGAAGGCGTCATTCCGATTCGGCATCTCATATATATCAACCGTAAAGTCTTCGCCTTTGTATGAAATATCACGGTTTATCAGCGATTTGAATCCGTATTCGAAAAACAGGTCGGCCGCTCCATTCATAAATCCGTACAATCCTTCACCGGTGAATACGCGTTCACGCCTGATTTCCGGTGTTTCCTGCGCCGATAAATAGGAGGCAAGCAGGAGGGCGAGGGGAAAAAATGTAAAAATCAGTTTTCGGAGTATATGCATATTTGTAAAAAATGTTTGTTCTTCGTCATTGCGAGCCTGTCGGTACTGGGTACGCGGACGTCCCGTCCGCATGCAAAGCGAAAGAGCGGACGGGACGTCCGCGTAGCAATCTAATTTTGTAAAGTTTAGATTGCTTCGCAAGCTCGCAATGTCGGTATATTAGCAATGACGTTATTGGATACTGAAATACATTCGATTTTATCAGTTACCCCAAGTCCCAGTTCCTGCGCTATTTCCATAAATTTGCGTGCGCCCTCGCGTTCTTCCTGCTGAACGCCTTCGGCTATTCGTTTTTGCAATACCATATCAAAAGCGATGCTATCCACAGCCACAGGGTCCGTACCGGCCAACAAGGTATCGTACCTGCAGATAAACTGCGGATTAGCAGCAGGGCCGCCGTCGAAACATCCGATAATCGCGTCGACGATATTCAAGACAACCTTGTCGCGTAAAGGCGGGAACGCACAGACCTCCGCACTTGTCTCGTGCCACAAATCCTGGTGCAACCGTCCTGTATTGGTAATCGCCCCGAAAGCAAGGTTTTTCATACAACAGGTTATCGACACACCGGCATTCTTCAATACCGGGACATTGATTATTTTGGTTACTTTTTCGGTACAAATCTTAGTGAAATAGGAATTTTTCCCCCCGTTCACCATATAAGGCATTGTATCAGCATCATATTCGCCTTCCACGTCGGCATAATAATATTGATTTCTGTCAATACGGTCTTCGCTGTAAAACCGTCCCTCGCTGTTGACATAACTATTGTTCTCATCGTACCATTCGGTCGACATCATCTGAATACCGGGGTAATTTTCTCTGTTATATCCGGCTTCTTCCAAACTCTCCTTTCGTCTGTCCCAGATGATAATACGCTCTTCGGGTATTCCAGCCTCCACCAGCTGACGGATGATGGATTTTGTCACTGCATGGGATGTCGACAACAACTTCCCGCCTATCGGGTTTACCTTGATGCCAATCACATCCTGCGGGCTTACGAATTGCAACCAGGCTTTTTTGAGGTCGGATTCACCTGAAAGTCGAGTCATACAGCTCTTTAGCATTTCATAAACTGCCGGTTCCGACGGTTTTCCGTCGACGACGCAATCGGAGTGTTTGACAGTTACGACCTTCCCCGGATATTTTCCCGGCATCGAATCGGCTGTGCGGGGAATCGCCCTTGCTTTTGCGATGTTTGTTTCCGGTTTTCCTTGCATGGTAGAACGAGGAATAGCGCTTGGGGTTGCAATGTTTTCACTTCGCTTTTCAGCCGGTATCAATACCGCAGGGAATGCCCTGACAACAGGTACAGCCATCAAACTCGTACCTCCAACAATAACTTTTCGAAAGAAATTTCGTCGTTTCATAATTGATATTTAGCATTTAAAAATGCAAATATACGTAAATAAAAATAATATATTCTCTTTTTTCATTTAAAAACGGTATCTTTGCAGTTCATTTGTAAATAATAATAGATTCATGGAAAAAGAAACTTTAAATCGAAGAGGGTTCATTAGGAACTCAGTTTGCGGAGCCATTGGTACGATTTCAGTACCTGCATTTCTTACCGGATGCAGCTCTGCAAGTACAAAAGATGAAAGCGCTCAACTGAAAAATGTGGAAGTGCCTGAGATATTGGATAGAGCACCTGACGGTAAACCGCTGAAAGCCGGCCTTATAGGATGTGGAGGACGCGGTACGGGAGCAGCCGAGAATTTCGTAGCAGCCGGAAATGGACTGACTATCACGGCATTAGGAGACGTTTTTGAAGATTATATGGCGTTAAGTCGCGAATCGCTTGCTAAGAAAGGCATTACTGTGCCTGACGATAAGTGTTTTATCGGATTTGACGCTTATAAGAAAGTAATTGATTCGGATGTGGACATTGTATTGCTGTGTACACCCCCCGTGTTTCGTCCTTTACATTTCGATTATGTTATTGAAAAAGGGAAGCATTGTTTTATGGAAAAGCCCTGCGCCGTCGACCCCATAGGCGCGCGCAAGATATTGGCTACTTCTAAGATTGCCGATTCAAAAGGACTTTCCATTATCAGCGGCACGATACGTCGTTCGCAAAAAGACCGCATTGAGACCTATCGCAGGGTGGCAGGCGGCGCTATCGGCGAACTCATCTCGGCCCACGTGATTCGTCATGGCGGTGCGTTGTGGTTTAAACGGCGGGAGCCAAAATGGACGGATATGGAATATATGCTGCGTAACTGGGTGAATTTCTGCTGGACGTCGGGCGACCATTTAGTTGAACAGTTTATCCATGAGATAGACCAGATGTCGTGGTTCATGGGAGACCGGACGCCGGTTCGGGCAGCGGCTACCGGCGGTCGTCAGCGTCGTGTGACGGGCGACATGTACGACTTTTTTAGTATTGAATACAGTTATGATAAAGGCGTTAGTGCACATTGCACCTCACGACAGATAGCCGGATGCGACAATGAGACCAGCGTACTTGTATACGGTACGAAAGGATATACCAACTGCGTAGATTCTATCTTCAACTATGACGGGTCGGTCATCTGGAAATATCCCTATCCCCAAAAAGATGACGCCGACCAGTCGATGGCTGTACCCGACCCGTTTGTATCCGAACATGTACGTCTAATTACGGCGATACGCACAAACAAGCCTGTCAACGATGCAGAAAAACATGTTCATTCCGTTCTGATGACAATCATGGGACGCATGTCGGCCTATACCGGCAAATTCATTAAATGGGAAGACGTCATGTCATCGACCATGAAATTAGGCCCCGACACATTCGAGTTTGGCCCCGTACCCGGTATACCGGAAGAGATACCTTTGGCAGGGAGAGCGGTTGATTAGTTTTCAGTTTTCAGTTTTCAGTTTTCAGTGATTAGTTTTCAGTTTTCAGTTTTCAGTTTTCAGTTTTCAGTTTTCAGTTTTCAGTTTTCAGTTTTCAGTTTTCAGTTTTCAGTTTATAAATAAAAAGATGGAACGAAGAAATTTTATTAAAAAATCATTAATAGCAGCTGGGTCGCTATCATTAGCAGATAATTTATTAATGGCCACAGAAAGAACGGCTTTTCCAAAGGAGAATGCTCATTTAACACAGAATACCATGCCCTTACGCAAGTCGATTATGTGGGGGACAGTTGGATTACAGGGTTCGGTTCTTGAAAAATGCCGGGCAATTAAGGCGGCCGGATTTGAGGGCGTAGAGCCAAACAGCCATGCCGATCGAAAGGAGATGATAGATGCCATGGCAGCTACCGGCCTGAAGGCTTCAAGCGTATGCAATTCAAAACATTGGGAGAAAACGATGTCTGACCCGGATGTAGAAGTGCGTCGTGAAGGAATTAAAAATATGATTATAGCCATGGAAGATGCCCAGGCATACGGCACTGATGCTGTGTTGCTTGTACCGGGCAGAGTAAATGAAAACATTACTTACGAAGAATGTTGGAACCGTTCAACAGAATGTATAAAAGAATTAGTACCGACAGCCGAAAAAATGCAAATAAAAATATGTATTGAGAACGTCTGGAACAATTTCCTGCTAAGCCCTATCGAAATGCGCATGTATATCGATCAGTTCAACAGCAAATACGTCGGCTCTTACTTTGATTGCGGTAATATACTTGTCTACGGTTGGCCCGAACAATGGATAAAGACATTAGGCGACCGCATTGTACGCATTCATATCAAAGAGTTCAGCAAACAGATTGCCGATAAACAGGGACGTTCCGCCGGTTTTGGCGTTAATTTAACCGAAGGCGATGTTCGTTGGCAAGAGGTGATGAATGAAATTAAGGATAATTACAAAGGAGGCTGGCTAACAACCGAACAAGGCAGTTCAAAGACGCTTGACGACCTAAAAGATTTAAGCGCCCGCTTTGATAAGATACTCGCAATGTGTTCTTAAATTTTTTCATTCGAAAAAATTAAAAATGAACAATGAAACGCTTAATTCATAATTCATAATTCATAATTCATAATTATTTTCACCCTATGAGAAAATTATTCGCCCTCTTCCTGTCAATCTTGTCGTTTTCGGCAACCCTGTTTGCACAGGTGAAATATTCGCCTGACTGGGAATCGATTGACAGTCGTCCTACGCCGCAATGGCATACCGACGCCAAGTTTGGAATCTTCATTCATTGGGGGGTATATAGTGTACCCTCCTGGGGGCCGTTAGAAAGGGACGGAGCCAAAGGCGTTTATGAATGTTATGCGGAACATTACTGGAGCCGGTTGATGAACAATCATCCGTTATTCGTGAAACATCACAATGAAACATATGGTGAATCCGTTAAGTATCAGGATTTCGCGAAGGACTTCACCTGTGAGGCCTTCTTCCCGGAAGAATGGGCGAAGCTGTTTCACGACGCGGGCGCCAAATATGTCGTTTTAACCTCGAAGCACCACGATGGATTTGCTTTGTGGCCAAGTCGGTATTCATGGAACTGGAATGCGGTCGACTTAAACCCTCACCGCGACATTCTGGGAGATATTACGAATGCGGTGAAGAAAGTAGGATTGCACATGGGGTATTATTACTCCTTGTTAGAGTGGTATAACCCATTATATAAAGACATTGACGCCTATGTGGAAAATCACATGCTTCCTCAGATGAAAGAGTTAGTCAATAAGTATGAACCCGAAATTTTCTGGCCGGACGGAGAATGGGATTATACTTCCGACAAGCTCCGAAGCGCCGAATTTCTTGCTTGGTTATATAACGAATCACCTGTGAAAGAAACAGTTGCCGTCAACGACCGGTGGGGTAAGGAAACACGAAGCAAGCATGGCGGTTATTATACGACGGAATACGACCTGGTGCATAGCGATAATGTGAAAGAGACCCGTATTTATCATCCTTGGGAAGAATGTCGGGGAATAGGTCATTCATTCGGATTCAACCGGAATGAGCGCGTAGAAGATTACAGTTCGTCGGAAGAATTAGTCCATCTGCTAATAGAAAAAGTCGCTATGGGCGGCAATTTATTGTTGAATATAGGACCGACTGCCGACGGACGTATTCCGGTGATTATGCAGCAGCGACTGATGGATATGGGAAAATGGCTTAGCGTAAACGGAGAAGCTATCTACTCGACAAGGCCATGGACAACAGCCTCGAAAAATGCCGAAACTTCCGCTTTTTATACGACAAAAGGCAAAGACTTATACATTATTTTCACGAAATATCCCACAAAGTCGGTCACTATACCGGATGTCGTCCGCAAGCCCGAAGCCGTTTATATGCTGGGAGCAAATCAAAAAGTATCTTATAGCTACAACCAGAAAAGGCTGACTATCCAACTGCCTGCAATGATTACCGGTCAGGCGCATTGTGATTACGCCTGGGTGGTTAAGATTTCAGGATGTCTGTAAGGGTCATTTAGATTGCAATTTTAAAAGTGAAGGCAAAATTCATCCCGAAATTCCAAAGTGTGACTATTATAGTTGCTACAATCTTGGAAAGGTAAAAATTGATTTTTAATTTGTCGGCAAGGAGCCATATTATCAGGTTGTTTATTCCAAGTCCCACTAAAGCGATGACGAAAAACGACAAGTATTCCGTAGCTATGTGACTGTTGGCGCTTTCGAAGGTCCAGACCCGATTGAAAAGATAGTTGGAAGAAGCCGCTGCTACGAATCCGCATGAATTGGCTATATACTTGTTGATTTTGATTTTTTCCTTTAATAGCCAGGTAACTCCGAAATCAACCATCATTCCGGAAAAACCTACTACGCAAAATTTGATAAATTTTATAAGAAACAGTTCATTTAACATTTTAGTCCCTTATTTTTATACGGACGAAAGCGCTGTTGTTTGCGCAACAAAGCGTATTATCGAGTGTCAGGGCAAACAGGTATCCGGCGGGATTCAAATCCGGGACAACGGTAATTAAACTTCCGGTAACCGTTGCATTAGCCGGCAATAATTCAATAACACTGTTCAGCGTACAGTTACTAAACAGGGTTTTTGCTAGTTTCTCCTCAGATGTATAGGCCGCTTTGCATGATACGGGGAACTCGGAATGTTGAAAATTAATGTCATAAGATGTGGGATTATACATTTTAAAATCTATTGTCAACGTATCTCCCGTACATAACTCGGCTTGAGGCAGTGTAAATTGTATCTTCACCCTGTTTACCGATTGGAATTCTGTTGCCGTATAACCGTAAAAACTACTCCCGTTCAGTTGATACTCTACCGACTTCCCATCCATTTTCTGGCCGACAAATACAGGTTTGCCCTGATATTTCAGTTCATTTTGCCAAATATCAAATTGTGTCTGACGGCTATTTACAGCGCTCAGCACAAATGATTCCTTACCTGCAAAAAAGAGGTAGCCTGAAGGGTTTTGATAAGAACCCGTAAAGACAACCGGCAAATGGCCTGCGATTGATTCTATCGCCTCCACTTCATTTTTTTCGCCGTTAAACCCCAATTCTTCAGGTAATAAATCCGTTAAAAAGATAATTCTAACGACAAATATCACAAAGAGCGACGGGAAAATCCAATTTTTTACAAAATTTCTCAATTTTATATCAGTCAGGCTATGGTGATAGAGTAGTACGGCTACAGGAATAGAGCTGACAACCGTCCAGTGCGGCTCAACATGTCCTTTGAATGTCATCAGCCAGAAAAAAGAGAAAAATCCGATGATGATAAAAAAGAGACCTCTCTCAAACAGGTCTTGAGATTTCTTTTTGAGGATAACATACACAACAGCGCCAAACGTAAGCGGATTAAAAATAATCAATTGATTTGGCAGGTAAATAAGTAAATTTCGCCATTGGAATCCGCCGCTTCGGTCTATCAGGTGATACCTGAAACTTGGAAAATCCATCGAGACTTGCCAATAGATATGTGGAACTAATAATAATGTCGTTAATAAAACGGCAACCCAGCACTTTGGTTTTGCCAGCAGCCTGAAATTTGAAGCGACCACAAAACCGATAACGAGAAAGGCATGGTATTTACTGTAAATCATGCCGGTCATGGATAGAGCAAGTAATAGCGTATTCGCCCAGGATTCGCGTCGCAGGAAGTTGCGATAAAAGAGGAAAAAAAGCGCGGCAAAAAACAGAAACGGAGCGTCGGGAGCGGTTATAAATCCAAAAATCTGAAACATGATAAGGGAGGAGGCGATAACAAAAAACAGGACTGTCTTTTTAGCGTCAGGCAACTTTTCTTCGATTATTTTCCAGACGACAAGAAGCGTAAAGGAATGAAGGATAACTGTTGCAAATCGGACAGAAAGGTTTCCGTCAAATAAAAGCGCTGACAGCCATGTCATCAAACCCACCATGGGGGGGTGGTCAAAATAGCCCCATGCCAAATGCCGACCGTAAAGAAAATAATAAGCCTCGTCGCTCATCACTTCCATGAAAAGGGCTTGGATAAAATTTAAACCCATCCATACAATTACCAAAACGACAAAAAGTTTGCGGTAATCCAGCCCTTCAATAAGATTGATAAGACGCTTCATCCGATTAATCTTTATTGTTGTTTGTAAACCAGTTATCCCAAATATACCGGTATCTTTTCTGCTCTTTCCGTTTCAGATTATTCAAGTCAAGCGAAGCCGTAAGTATTTGTTGATGGCGTATCCTTTGCTCGGTAAAATGCATCGACCACGTCATTTTCAGATTCACCACATCACTTTTGAAAAAGCAAACATAGAGGTCGGCTCTATCATATTTTTCCGAACCGTAAAATGAATCGCCCCAATAAAGATCATGCGCATGGTCATTGTAAAAATGTTGCTGACCTTTCCCGTTATAGTAGGTGTTCATCACGCCTAATCCTTTATATTCAACAGTTACTTCCGATAGCAAGCCTGTTGGGTAATGCCATTCTTCCAGGCTTCTATCCCTTTCAAATCCGGCTAACAAACCGATATTGGCATCTAATTTTGCAAAACTTGTCTTAGATGCAAGGTCTATTCCTAAAGAGGTCAATAATAACACATTATCATGTAGTCCATCGCGTATCTCATCATTTACAGTACCTGCAAAATGAGATACATAGCCAAAATGCTGTCCATAAACTACTCCCAGATTGCATCTACCCGACCAACCAACAAGAAAGATTTCACGCCTTGCATGTGTCTGTCGGCTCTTCCAATCCATCCATATATTAAAAAAATTGTTCCCCGAAAAATATTCCATGAAAATGCCGTTGAAAACAGGACGATAATAACGAATCGAATCTTGAAAAAACATCCTCGGATATTTATCTACCGCCAATTTACGCGGGAAAGCGCCCATATAAAAACGAAAATTACTCGCAGCATATTCATAGTAAATGATTGGGTCAAAATAATCTATCGACTTATCACTTCCATATTCATGCATGGCGTCAAATCCGGCGAAAGCGCGGTGTTTCTCATTCCAACTGATACCGATCTCCGGCGCCAGGTGAACACCCGCCATCGTCTGAGGTATATTCCATTGGGAAAAACCATATTCGGCATTGTCAAAAAAACTGTATACCCCTGCTTTCCATAAGACTTCCTGTGAGAAAGCGTTTATGAAAAAACTTCCCGCCATCAAAGACAAAAAAACAATACTCTTTCTCATAATATTCTGCATCCCAATCTATTCTTGTAAAAAAATAACTTCAATTCAATAATTACGGGGTGCAAAGTTATCATTTTTTCATTGAAAAATGATAACTTTGCACAAAAAACAAAAAAATAAAAGTTGTTAGAATCCGGGAAATACTTATTATTCAATCTTCACCGAATAATTCATCCCTTGGCGTGGTTGCACTAAGAAGTTTTCGACGCAGAAGTTGACGTTGCCACCGGTAATGCCGTCGTTTAATCGTACTGTGATGGTTTGGGCGCTTTGTGGATTAAGGATATAGGGGTCGAGGGTGTTGTTGCGGAAATAGGTTAACCGCGCATCGTGGGCAGTCCGTTTGAGGTAAAAGATCAGGTCAGACTTGTTCGTAAAGGTGATGCGGGCTGAGTTCTCGACTTTCGTCACGGTTATATCCACTGCATTTTCAAATAGCTCTTTCAGGTAAATTTCTTCACCGATGACATATTGTTCGTAATAGACCGCTGTACGTCTTTCTTTTAATGCTTCATGAATGGCTTCGGCCGTTTTGCTGCGGGCGAATACGAGGGTCATGGTCCGATGTTTGCCGGGAGCAAAGGGCATCATGGGGCCATGTACATCTGTATTGCCTAACATAGTCAGTTTCTTTTCCAAACACCAGCGATGCGCTTCGGGATAATAGGGTCCATTCACTACTTCGATACCATGCATAAAACCCTGCTCTAAGAGTTGGGTATGTTCCGGCCACCACAGGGTGGTGTCGGGTTGTTGTGCCTCCCAGCCGGGGTGATTCCAGAACAAGAAAGCATTTTGTGCTTTGGCGGCGCGGAAAGCATCCATGTAATCGGGTTTGTTAGTCAGCTCATCGGCATTCGTGATAAAAATAGCATTGTAATGTCCGGGAGGCATCGACCGGGTGATTTCGCCTCCTCTGATAAGGATGATATTACGCGTCCGGGCGGTTGACGAAGCTAATTCGTACGAAATATTGTGCGTCAGGCCTTGCAGTGACGTGTTAATCTGCTTCTCGACGTCCTGCAGATAGCGGCGGCTTTCCAGATGGTCGGTGATGGCTATGGCATCAAGCCCGTCGCGGAACGCCTCGTCGACACGTACAGTAGGCCATACAGTGCCGTCGGAGAACATGGTATGCATGTGGAAATCGCATTTCAAGGTAACGAAACCCTTCAAATCGGGGATGTCTATCTTGCCCCTTCCCTGTGAAAACACCGGCAAAGCGATGAAAAACGCCAGTAATAATGTTGTAATTTTTTTCATGATGTTTGTAATTATAAGTTTTTTATGTCTGTAATAATAGTCATTGTCGCTTTTCGAGCGAAAAAATTTAACGCTCAAGCGACTGCAAAGGTATTAAAATATTTTAGACAATCCCATGCACAGGCGATTTTAGATTTTAGATTTTACCTATAGACTGTATCTTCCTATTGCCTAATAATTCCTCAGCGGACAGGACGTCTGCACACCCGGCATTTTTGCGCTTAATTTATCATTTTCTATGATAAAAAAACATATTATTCGTAAATATAATTTTCTATTTATTGACATATGGTATTTTAAATATTTTGTTTCATCATAAGCCTTATTCTTTATCTTAATATAAACCAATGCTTGTTACTTAGCTCTATTATCGTGTTGTAATGAAAAACGATGTGTAAAAAACGCCTTACACACTTCCTGCTACTCTTCTTGTTTTACTTTACCTTTGCGCCTAAAATTAAGCTAAATAATAATTTGGCTACGTGCCTACAGGCATAATTAATTATTATGAAATGAATAACGTTTAAAAGATGAAAAGTTCGAGTTTAAGGAAAAAAATGATGGTCATATTGCTGTTTTTTTTTATGACGGCAATCAACATGTATGGTCAGTCGACGATACAAACTCTTATTGATAATACGGCGATAGGTTCCAATATATCAATCAGTGGGAATCCATGGATTGTCGTAGATAAAGTGACACATTCGGACGGCAATAAATATGTTATGCTTTATGGCACGCGCCTGTTTCATTTTGGAAGATTTGGAGCAACTAATGTATACAACTCCTCAGAAGTACGTAATGCGTTCACAAATCGATATGCAAACGACAGTGAATATAATCTCTTGAGGCAGATAGCTGTCATAGCAAACTTGGACAATGCGCCGGGATTTAATACCAGCGCAAAATCGGTGTTACCGAATTACCCCCAATTAGCGATAGCGACCGGCACAACAGTAGACGTCATTTTCCTTCCAAGCTATGGCGACATAAAAGGATGGAATTTCAACGTTGTCAATATTTTTGGGGATGATACCCGTTTGATAACACGCAACCCTGCCACGAGTCCATGTTCTGCTAATCATATGATTGCACTTCTTAGATATAACGGAGCAATTGTGGATGATTGCGGAATAGCGGCAACTACCCCTAATACTGCCGGACAACTCCTGTTTCGTCCCTGTATATGGGTAAGGGTCAGCCCGCTTCCACCGACTATTGGGACAATCGCCACCCTTAGTGCGATGTGTCCGGGCGATTTTCTGTCGCCTCCAGCGCCAACAATTACCGACAACGGCGCAACAATAACAGGTCAAGGCTGGCAAATTGAAGGTAGTCCGGGACTTTTTACTAATATTTCTCTCCCTTATCAGGTATCTTATAACGATAACGGTAAAAAACTACGTTACTATGTTACCTTTAGCGGCGGAACGGTATATAGCAACGAAGTAACAATAACAGTCAACCCGCCACCCGTACTTACCCAGCCTGTTAACCTTATTGTCAGTCATGGAGACCTCGTTTCACCCATTTCTTTCACCGGCACGAATATAAGTACGGTATCATGGGAGGTTACTTCCGGATCGGGAACAGCCATAGGAATGAACGCGAATAACGGGGTTGGAACTATACCGGGTTTCACAGCTTCAAACACCACAGGTTCAACGATATACGTCACTATTAAAGTCACGTCGACTTCTCCTGCAGGTTGCATGAGTGAAGATTTTTTTACCATTACAGTAAGACCTAAATTATCTGTATATTATACACAGGTTTTAACTTGCGAGCCAACTGCCGAAATCGATGTATTATCGATAGGACAATATAATTACAATCGGAATAATATGACCATCCATATTGTAAAGCAGCCTGAACATGCCAATCCTGTAAGCGGCTTGAACTCAAACCTGAATGTACAATATACTCCGGATAATAATTATCATGGGATAGACAGTATCGTATATACGGTTATTCATACAGGTTTAGCAATGACAATCGACAGTGTATTGCTTTACATCTCTGTCGTTTCCTGTCCCGACAATATAAGTGACGCAGAATGTTATGTCGAACCGGAAGGGAGGCTGTGGACTATCGGTGAGTTAGTGAAAAGTACGGACGGTTACACGCCCTATATGACGCCTTTGATTGGTGATATTGATGGTGACGGGACAGTTGAGATAATCGTCGCCAGAGCTAACAAGTTACCTGGTTTGGATTTATTAAACTCCGAACAGATAGAGATATTCAAGGGGGACGATTTGAATCCCATCACACCGTGGCTGCTTGATATAGACACGATTAACTTTTCGGGAGTAGGGGTATTAGCCACTGCGCGGATTAACGACGTCCCTTATATTTATACATACGCAAGAGACGGGCGCATACATGCCTACAACCCGCTTACCAACACAAAAGTCTGGGTTACTTCCGCTTTAGTCATGGGTACGGCCTACGCTGAAGGCATCGCGCTGGGGTTAGCTGACTTCGATGGCGACGGTAAACCGGAACTCTATGCAGGCAATAAAATATACGACGCAGCGACTGGCAACTTGTTATGGTCAGGGTCAGGTAATTCGGGCACGCAGAACCTGACAGAATTTAACCGGACGGTTAATAGCGCCATTTCGTTTGCCGCCGATGTGACGGGCGACGGACGACAGAATCTGATTGCCGGCAACAACATCTACGACGTCATCATCGACCGGACAACGCCCAGACTCAACCAGACGCCAGCCATTTCATTCTCCGGAGGGTTCGACGGGTTCACACAGGTGGCGGACATAAACGGAGACGGACATTTAGATGTAATCGTAAGCAGACACCGATTTGACGTCGGTATTTCAGAGATAGACGTGTGGGATGTTTTTAACAATACCAAACTGGCATCTGCAACCATACCCAACCCAAACGGAGCGTATATGAACTACCCACTCATTGGAGATATTGATAAAAGCGGGAAACCCTCCATCGTCGTCGTTTATCAGCAATACGAAAATGTAAGGGGCGGCTTCATGGACGCATTCAAATATGTGAACGGCAACCCTGTACTGCAAAAATCGTGGGCTAATCCCTATCCCATAACAGAGAGTTACGCCCGCACAGGAATCACCTTGTTTGATTTCAATCACGACGGGACTTCCGAAATCGTGTATCGCGACATGGAGTATCTGCGGATAATAAACGGTAGCGGTATACACCACGTAACGAACCTGCCGATAGCGCCTTATAACTTGACATCGATAGACTGTTCCAGCGGAACGGGTTATGAATACCCCGTAATTGCGGATGTGAACGGTGACGGCTATGCCGAAATCATCACCATTGGAGGAATCACAACCACCAATTATCAGTCGTCTTACGTCAGAATATTCGGCGCTCTGACCGGTCAGCCCTGGGCGCCTGCACGTAAAGTATGGAATCAGTATGCATACAACACGCTCAATGTCAATGATGACCTGACCATTCCAGCACATCCGATGAGTCCTGCTTACATCTTCACTAACGGCAAACAACCTTTCAACAATTTCCTGCAACAACAAACCATACTAAGCAAAGATGGCGAACCGTTATGGTTGACGCCAAACGCCGTTGTCGACCAGTCCCTAAGTTACATCACCGTTTCAGGCGTTTCTATTGGCATAACCGTAGGTATTATCAACGAGGGTGACGCCGCATTAACATCCCCCCTCTATATCACGGTCTACAAAGACGCCATTGCCACTGGAAACAAGATTATAACCGTATCCGAAAACATACAAATTAATCCGGGTGATACGGCCCTAATTACGGTAACGATCCCTGACATGACCCTTCATATGTCGGCTGTCAATCTGATTGTCAACGTCAACGATAATGGTACCGATTTTCCGGTGCAGGCTGAATGTGAGCTTTCCGACAATGACATTACTTTTTTCAATCCGTTAATAAGCCAATTGATGAAAAAAGATGCCACACTCCTGCTCGACCCGCCCGTTCAAAATAACGGTACGTATGCCAATCCGGTCTCCGTCCTTTTCAAAGACACAATTCAATACACAATAACGGCAGTAAACGCCAACCCGAATACCGGCGTCATTATCATTCGCGATACCCTGCCTCCCTATTTAGAATACGAGGCGGGTTCTGCAACCATAGGACAAGATATCACCTTTGCCACAGGCAACACGGGAGGAGCCTATCCATGTGATACTGTCGTCTGGACGATTACCGGTGTGGCGTCCATGGGTATTCAAACAGTCACTTTCAAGGCTACCCCTGTCGAGGGCGTATGCGCCTCACAACCCCTGTTCATCAACAAGGCATGGATAACAGTAAGCGACACCCTTCATTTCCTCACTAACAGCACATACCATCAGGGCGCTGGAATGAGCATGGTAACATTTTCAAAGAGCATCGGTGGCAGCATCTATAACGGCCAACCGCAAGCCCTCGACTTTAGGACATCTCCCAGACAGGGTATTATCATCGTCCCCGATGAAGGATACCGATTCGCAGGCTGGAGCCATGACGAATACTGGTCGCTTCGCGGTGAAAAAATCGCCGCCCGAAGCGGTATCATGCTGTATGACACCCTCATCATTTACGGCCATGTTGATCTCAAAGCAAACTTTGTCCTCGAAGTATATCCTATCACCTACTTCCTGAATGGCGGCTGCTTCTCGACCGAAATAAACAGGGGAAACACGATTTCCCCGATTTCCTACACAATTGAATCCCCGACCATCACCCTCAAAGCTCCCGAAAAAGAAAATGATGTATTTATCGGCTGGACAGGTTCTAACGGCGACGAGCCGCAAATGACCGTCACCATCACCAAAGGTTCGACAGGTGGACGTACCTACTATGCCCACTTCCTTCGCAGCGGACAAGACGACAGTCCGCCACAGGAAATACACGACAAAGACAGGATATGGGCACACAAAGACGAACTATTCATCCAAACAATCCATCCCGGCAGTATTATTCGTATTTTCACACCCGACGGAGCGCTGCATAAAGTACACACACTCGTCACCGCCGGCGAAACAAAACTCAAACTACAACCCGGCCTCTACATCGTGACGTTTAACAACAGTGCCGGCAACAAGATAATGATCACTGATAATTAATTACTGATTCGTGTCAACAAATACCATCTAATAGATATCATCCGAATTAAACGGTCAGACTGTTTGGAAAAGGAGGCAATAACAGTAAAAAGAAAAAAATACTGCGAAAAATAACCGATTATATCATAAGTGTCATTATATTTGCAAAACGAAATCTTTAATTCACGCTACAATGTTGGGGTGAAAGATTTCTTGGTAAAAAAAATAAGCATGAAAAAGGAAACTCTGACGCTGTCCCAACTCGAACAATACCTTGCAAAGGCTGCATGGATTTTGAAAGGCCCCGTAGATGCCGCCGATTTCAAAGTGTATATTTTCCCGTTACTGTTTTTCAAAAGTATTTCCGATGTGTATGATGAAGAGTATCGAGAAGCGTTTGAGGAGTCCGAAGGTGACGATATGTATGCCGCTTCACCTGAATTTCATCGCTTCTCCATGCCTGCCGGTTGGCATTGGGACGATATTAGAGCAACAACAAACAATGTAGGCAGCAAGATTAAAGGCGCTTTTGCGCAAATTGAAAAAGCGAATCCCGACAAACTAACTAATATTTTTGGCGACGCCCCCTGGACAAACAAGGAAAAATTGACGGATGAACTGTTATGCCGTCTCATCGAACATTTCTCACAATACAACTTGTCCAATTCAAATGTAGAGCCTGATATTTTGGGACAAGCCTACGAATACCTTATCAAGGTTTTTGCCGACCAGACGAATAAAAAAGCAGGAGAGTTTTATACGCCCCGTTCGGTTGTCAACCTGATGGGGCGCATTGTAGACGCCCAAGAAGGCGAAACGATTTATGACCCTGCCTGCGGTACGGCGGGGATGTTGCTCGAATGTATCGCGCATGTCAGGGAACAGGGGGGCGACTGCCGCACATTGAAGTTGTTCGGACAGGAGAAAAACCTGACGACTTCGACCATTGCCCGCATGAACATGTTTTTACACGGCATGGAAGATTTCTATATTGAAAGAAGTGATACGTTACGGGATCCGCGTTTCTTTGAGAACGACCGCCTGAGACAGTTTAATATTGTGATAGCCAATCCTCCTTTTTCGTTGGATGCCTGGGGCGCCGATATGTGGGCAAATGATGTCCACGGGCGCAATATTGGCGTTACCCCTCCCAAAGGAAACGGCGATATGGCTTGGGTGCTGCACATGATAAAATCAATGAATCCCGTTAACGGGCGTGTTGCCGTTGTGTTGCCGCACGGCGCTTTATTCCGTAAAGGCGCTGAAGCAAAAATCAGGGCGGAACTGTTAGAAAAGGATTTGTTGGACGCCGTGATTGGGTTGGGAGCCAATATTTTTTACGGCGCAACACTTTCGGCCTGTATTCTGATCTTCCGTGCCAATAAGGAAAAACATAAAAAGAACAAAGTTTTGTTCATAGATGCCGCCGATAAGGTACGAACAGGGCGCGCGCAAAATTTCCTTGAAAAAGAGCATATTCAAATCATTTACCATTGGTACAATAATGGGGTAGATGTGAAAAATCACGTTAAAACCGTAAGTATTCAGGAGATTAAAGCCAATGGTTACAACATGAACATCCCGTTATACGTAGAAAAAGAGATGGAAGACAATCTGCCTTCTATGGAAGAAGCATTAAAAAGTCTGAAAACCACCTCAGAAAAAGCATGGATAGCAGAAGAGAGATTTAAAGAATTATTTTGTACATTTGCAGCAATTAAAAAGATATAAAATTTTAAAAAAATGGAACGAACAATCATTTCTTTTGATTATGCAATCAAGGATATCCTGCGCGACAAAGCCAATTTTGATGTTTTGAGCGGATTCTTGACAGAATTGTTGGAAAAGCCGGTTAGCGTTCAGGAAATATTAGAAAGCGAAAGCGGCGCTAAAAGCAAGGACGATAAGATTAACCGTTTGGATTTGAAGGCCAAATTAGATGACGACGAGTTAGCCGTTTTTGAAATACAGTACTTTGACCAG
>JGI24702J35022_10000848_pt1 | contig 18898 bp, 13 predicted proteins | sample TergutTh196P4_FD_35022 | JGI IMG/M metagenome (IMG submission 35022)
TCGTCATCGCTATCCTCTTTTTAGCGATGTTACTCTATTTCAGGATTGCCGGTAAATTCAACATTATCGACAAACCCAATGAACGCAGTTCCCACAATTATGTCACTGTCCGGGGCGGAGGAATTGTTTTTTGGATGGCAGCTCTCCTCTATACCTTTTCATCCTTTCCCCTTTCGCCTTTCACCTTACTTTTCTTCGCAAGTCTCACTATGCTTTCCATCGTCAGTTTTTGGGACGATGTTTCTTCTTTACCGAATAGAACCCGAATCACAGTCCATTTTCTTGCCATCAGCATCTTATTTTACGGATTGGGAATATTTCATTTCTTACCTTGGTGGCAAATCATCTTCGCATACATTTTCATTGCAGGAACCTTGAATGCCTACAACTTCATGGATGGAATCAATGGAATTACCGGATTATACAGTCTTGCGGTTTTGATTGCCTTGCAATACGTTAACCTGCAAATACTTCGTTTCACTCCGCCGGATTTCATTAATTATGCGATATTGGCCTGTATCGTATTTTTGTTTTTCAATTATAGAAAACAGGCAAAATGTTTTGCCGGGGATGTCGGCAGCATGGCTGTTGCATTTTGGATTGTAGCGCTACTGCTTCAATTAATGATGGAGTCTCAATCAATAATATGGATATTGTTTCTGATGGTTTACGGAGTCGATTCGATTTGTACAATTCTGCATCGCTTATATTTGAGACAAAATATTTTCCGGGCGCATCGTCTGCATTTTTATCAAATATTAACGAACGATCGAAAATCATCGCATTTAATCGTATCTGCCGGTTATGCCTCAACTCAATTGATTATTTGCTTGATTATTATCGTCTTGTATCAACAATTTCAATCATCGGTATGGGTTGTTGGAATTAGCTTATTGGCTTTGTATAGCCTGATTTATTTGTTAAAGTTTGCCATGCTGAAGTAAGGAATAGAAAATTTACCGAATTTCCCCAAAAAACCACAAATCGCACCCACTGTTACGGTAACGACGGTTACAATTTTATATCTCCCCTCATTGCTTTATTCATGAAAATCCCATAACTTTGTGGCAAAATTGCAAAAGATTATGTTGGACATAAAAAATCTTATCACAAAAGGAGAACATTCTTTTTTCGAAGCAAAGAAAGCAACGGGAAAGTTGCCGGACAGTTTATGGGAAAGTTATTCCGCCTTCGCCAATACAAACGGAGGAGTGATATTACTGGGTATATCCGATATTGATTCTAAATTGACTGTATGTGGTGTCAGCGATGCATCAAAGAAAATAAAAAACATCTGGGATATACTGAACGATCGTCGTAAAATAAGCAGTAATATCCTGATGGAAAAACATGTTTATGTTCAACAAGTAGAAGGTAAGGATGTAATTGTAATAGAGGTGCCTCGCGCCGACCGGCACGAAAAACCGGTGTATATTAATGACGATTTATTCAACGGAACATTTAGAAGAAATGCAGAAGGAGATTATCATTGTAGCCGCCAGTCGGTAAAATCCATGTTGCGCGACCAGTCCGATTTGCCGACAGATGGTATATTGATTCACGAACTCTCTTGGCAAGACTTGGATAAAGAAAGCATTACGCGTTATAGAAATCATTTTTCCTCGTTGAAACCTTCACATGTTTGGAATAATTTAGATACCATTGAATTTTTGAAAAAGGTTGGGGCAATAAGAAAAAATGAAAGTGATGTTTTTAGTCCCACCCTTGCAGGTTTGGTAATGTTTGGTACGGAAGATGTGATCATGCAAATTTTACCGGACTACTTTCTGGATTACAGAGAAAAATACGACAATAACCGGTGGAGTGATCGGGTCGTTTCAAATTTAGGCGAATGGAGTGGAAATATTTTCGATTTCTTTTTCAAAATAGCAAATAGAATGACTGCCGATATAAAACGTCCTTTCCAGATGCGCAATAATATTGAACGTGAAGATGATACTCCGGTACATCTGGCAATTCGTGAAGCATTGGCAAATGCTTTAATTCATGCCGATTATTATGGCAGACAAGGAATTGTGATAGAAAAAATGAAAAACGAAATAAAAATTTCCAATCCGGGTATCTGTCGTCCAAATATTAGTGAAGTTCTTGAAGGAGGTGTTAGCGACCCGCGCAATCCCACAATTTTCAAAATGTTTGCTATGCTCGATATTGGCGAACGGGCCGGCAGCGGTGTTTTCAATATCCTTGCAATATGGAATGATAATGCTTGGGAAGCGCCTTCATTACATGAAAAATTCGATCCTGAAAGAACAATTGTTGTTTTACCGATAGAATTTGAAGATAAAGATGATGTCATAGAAGGTGGTAAGACAGGTGGTAAGAGTGGTAAGACAGGTGGTAAGACAGGTGGTAAGAGTGGTAAGACAGGTGGTAAGACAGGTGGTAAGAGTGGTAAGACAGGTGGTAAGACACTTTCTGAAATACAACTGAAAATAATACATTTATTTGGTGAAAATCCCAAAATTTCGTATAAAGAAATGGCGGAAATACTGGAAATAAATACATCCGCTATACAAAAACACATAGATAAACTGAAACAGGCCGGTATACTTCAAAGAGAAGGCGGCGATTTTGGAGGCAAATGGATAATTTTAGAATAAGAGAAAATATTTTTGCTAACGTAACCGCTGTTACGGTAACGACGGTTACGATATAAAAAATAAGCAACTGCCTCAAAAGCACCTTTCGAGGCAGTTTCACTATCAAAACCTCACCACATCTTTTTAAACTGTATCGCCGCACCTCCTCCCGGTGCAAGTTGCAATTCCAACACCGAATCAGCAGTTACTTCCTGTTCTTCAATCGTCACCGGATACGGATTGGTTTTCCAATCGGCATCCGGATCATCTTTATAAATAACTGCCTTATAGGTTGTTTCGGAATCCAGAAAAGAAAGATCCACTTTCAAGGTACGCGCATCCGTATTCGTAATGGCACCCAGATACCAATCTTCCGAATGTTTGTCTTTCCGGGCCGTGACCACATAATCACCGATTTTCCCATCCAAAATAATGGTTTTCGCCCAATCGACCGGCACTGCCTGAATAAATGCGAAAGCCGGTTGATTAATATAATTTTCCGGTAAGTCGGAAGCCATTTGCAATGGACTATAAATCACCACATACAAAGCCAATTGCTTGGCAATGGTAGTCTGCACCCGTGTTTGCGGATATACCGGATTGGTGAAATTAAACGTACCGGGGGTAAAATCCATTGGTCCCGCCAATCCACGCGTAAAAGGAAGGATGCAAGTATGTTCGGGCGGATTTCCGCCGTCTTGCGACCAAGCATCGTATTCTTGTCCGCGAAAACCTTCCTGTGTCATCAGATTGGGATAGGTACGTTGCAAACCGGTCGGCACCACCGGTTCGTGAATGTCAAGCATTATCTCGTGTCTTGCAGCCGCTTCTATCACTTTGCGGTTATGACGTACACCATATTGACTGCTGTGACGTTCTTTTTTATCCAAAAGCGGATTGACATAACCCGTTTTCACCGCATTAATGCCATGCGCTTTGAGGAAGGCAAATGCATCGTCTAACTGGTTTTCGTAGTTGATAGTCGCGCCTCCTGTTTCGTTATGGCCGATTATCTCCACGCCTCTTTCGGCGGCATATTTTGTAACCGCGACTATATCGTAATCAGGGTAGGCTTTTGTAAAGCTGAATTTGTCGCCGTCAGCCACCCAATCGCCGTCCCAACCGAAATTCCATCCTTCCACCAATACGCCTTGCATATTATGTTCGGCAGCAAAATCAATGTGTTCTTTCACGTTTTTAGTGGTTGCTCCATGTTTCGGCCCTTGCGCCCAAGTATATTTTTCCATGTGCATACCCCACCAAATACCTACATATTTCGCCGGACGAATCCACGAAGTGTTTTCAATTTTGGAAGGTTCGTTCAAATTCAACATGATGCGGGCATTTACCAACTGATTCAGGTCATCTGCCAAAATAACCGTGCGCCAAGGGGAAACGGAAGGCGCTTTTGCATAAACCTTTATGCCGTTTGACCAAGGTGTTAAATCGGCTTTCAAGGTAGTTCCCGACACCGGATATAGATTCATTGCAGCATAATCCGTCAAATTCGCTTCGTGAATCGTTATGTATTTTCCCTCATTCGTTTCTATCGTAAGCGGCGTATTCACCGTATCTAACTCACTGACGGCCTGTTTCCGGAAAAGATTTTCGTAATACACACCTTGGTAAGCCGGAATTGACCACGATTGATTATCTTCCGCCAAAGCAAATTCGGTAAGTTCGTCGAAAATCAAAAAATCCTTCAGGTTTTCCTGTTCGGGAAATTCGTAACGAAAGCCGATACCATCGTCAAAAGCGCGGAAAACAATAGTTAATAAACGCTTTTGTCCGTTGTTTTCCTGCAATTGGATTTTCAGTTCGTTGTAATGATTACGCACGTCAATTTCTTCACCCCAAGATTGTTGCCACGTTTCATCCAATGAAGCGGTAGAAGTTTTAATGACCGACATTTCGGCGCCAAATATATCCCCATCATTGAGTAAGAAACCCAAGCGGGAAGGTTTGATAATTTCTTCCCCGCCTTTTTGAACAGAATAGAAAGGTTGTTTGTTCTTCAAGGAAAATGTAACGACTACGTTTTTGTCCGGAGAAGTCAACCGGTGTGTATTGTTACCGCCGCAAGCCGCAAGCAAGGTAACAACACACAATAGATTCAAAATTTTTATGATTTGTTTCATTTATAATCAGTTATTTAATTATTCCAAGGTATTCATCAGTTCCTCCGCTTTGTCGTATTGAAGTGAAACAAAGTAGTAGAATACCTGATCTAATTTTTTGTTTTTTTCTCTTTTACCTTCATTTGCTTTTCTCAAATCATAAAGGCGTTTGATGGATTTCAACTCTTTTTCGCCATAATTAACTCCGGCAAATTGTTGATTGATTGTCAGGAATTTATATCCAAATTCCGAAGTAGGTTCAATCATCGTTCCTTCGCCGAAATCGTTCCATGTCACCAATTGCAAGTATTTCATGTTCCGGTTCTTCCCTAAATCCAAAAGGCTCTTAAACAAATTTCCGTTGTCATGATCCCAGCGAACACTTAGGTTTTCACCATTACCTCCTTCTTTGTAAAAATCACGAAAACCCGGATAAGCAGCGCCGATGAAAACCGGAAAGTCATCGTTTTTCGGATATTTATCTTCCGGTTTCCGGGTATCAGGCCACATATATTCGCCCGATGCACTTGTGCTTGCCGTATGGAAATGATCCTGCAAAGTAAGAAAAGCCGGCTGTGTGGATAAGACGCCGAAAATATCTTCCCAATCGCTTCTGGATTGAAGGGTGACGGGACCAAATATCAACAAAAGCGGTTTACCGTCGATTTTGGTATAACAGCTTTTGTTGAAATAATTGGATTGAAGGAAAAGCATATCGGTTTTTGCCTGATTAATCATGCCTGTTTTATTTCCATCCAGAAAGCGGTCTTCATAAACAATCGCAAATTCCAAACCTGTTTTTTCAATCGCTTTGAATAATGCGTCCGTATTTTTGGCAATGCCCGGCAGATCGTTTTTCTGTTGAGTTCCGTACCAATCCACCAAAACACCGTCAACCCCGGCATACTTCATCAGCAATAGATGATATTCAAGTACAGCGGGGTCACTTGAAGCATACGGTCCTATCAAAGGATAATACCATGCCGCAATTTCTCTCTTGCCGTCAATTATTCTGTCCGGATTTTTGTTGTTCATTGTCCAGTGCCAGCCCCATTGGCCGTTGTTCGTTTCCGGCGTTTCAAACCAAGCCATGTAGTGCATGTACAACTTCATGGCATTGGTTTTTGCGACAGGCACAGGATCATAAGCTGTTACGGTAAACTCGTTGGAGGAAGGATTGTCTTCCTTGCAAGATGACCCTGATAACAGCGTTACCAGAATGAAAATCAGTTTATAAAGTTTCATTTTATATTTTTAATACCCGGGATTTTGTATCAATTTACTATTCTTGGCAATTTCCGGTTGAGGAATCGGGAAAAGCGCCGTATGTTTGCCGGAAGATCCTTTTTCCCACCATTCGCCGAAGAAATCACCGAAACGAATATTGTCGGTTCTGCGGTGATCTTCAAATACAAATTCCTTGCGTAATTCGTCGTTGATAAATTGCAAATCAATGCTTTCGGGTGTACCCAACCCGGCGCGTCTGCGGACTTGATCCACAAAAGGACGAGCGGAAGCCGGATCACCTAAGCGAACATAACATTCGGCTTGCATCATCAAAACTTCGGCATAACGCATCAAAACCATATCGTAATCTCTTTCCCAGGAATCGCCCTCTTTATCTTCGTATTTTGCCAAACGTCCTCCGCAATTTTGTGCGGCGTTCTCAATATCATCTATTTCTTCCGTATAATCCAAAGGATTCCCCGAAGCAGGCATGATAATGGTAGAACCTGTACGCAAGTCGATTTGCGGACCGACAAGAATGGATTTTCTGCGAATATCGTTTTCGTCAAAAGCAGAATAAAGTCCCGGTTGAGCGCTAATACCATTGGCGCACCATTGAAAATTACCGGTTGCGGAAAAAGCCCATCGCTGTTCGTAATGGTAAGTCATTGAAGCCAAGTAGTTACCTATGGTTCCCATCTTTCCATCGTAAGGGATGCTGAAAATGATTTCTTTTGAATTTTGATTTTCCTGCTTAAAATTGGCAAAATAATCGGCTTCCAAAGCTCCCGAAATTTTACTGCAAGCAGCCAGACAATCGTTCCAACGCGCCCTTTCGACATACACTTCCGAATTTAGGTATAAGCGGGCTAACAACAAGTTAGCTGCATCTTTGGTAAACCGTCCGTAAGCATTTTGCGGCAAATAGTCGATGTTTTGCAGCAATTCGCTTTCAATAAATTCATAGACCTTGGCGCGGGATGATGTGCCCGGAAGACCGCTCGCCGGATCGACAACATAAGATGTATCTAAAGGTACATTACCGTAAATATCCAGCAACTTATAGTAATAATAAGCGCGCAAACCTCTCAATTCGGCATAAATCGGTCTTGCGGTTTCCTCATCCAAACCCGATTGTTGTACCTGATAGATAATCGAATTGGTAGAAGCAATGCCGCCGTAGCAATATTTCCAAGCCGCCCAGATTTTTGCATTGTCGGCTGTCCAGGTATGTCTGTGTAATTCAAGATATACGCCTTGATCAAACCAGTCGCCGCCGGTGCGTGTAGGAATTACACATTCGTCGGATGCAACGGAAGTCATAAAAAACACAAATTCGCAAGTGGGATAATAATTTACGCCATCGGCAGCTCCGCCTCTCAAAGAAGAATAAGCGCGACCTACAATGGTTTCTATTTCACCCGGAGTTTTTCCATAATCGGAAGATTTTACTTTATCATAAAGTGTTTCCGACAAATCGGTGCAGGCGCCCAGCAAAAGGACACATGCAAAAATGGATATAATCGTTTTGAATTTCATAATATATTCATTTTTAATTCATTAAAAAACTAAATTTATCCCGAAAGAGAATGTTCGCGGACGCGGATAATAGTAATTATCGCCATCGCTGGAACTTCCGACGGATTTATCAATACCGGGGCTTAGCAAACCTGAGAAATTGACTTCAGGGTCAAGACCGGAATATCCGGTAAATACAAACGGGTTTTCACCTGTGACGTAAAAGCGTATCTTACTGAACCATTCATTTCTTACAGGCAAAGTATAACCCAAAGTAATCGTTTGGATGCGCAGAAAATCACCTTTTTCAATCCAATAGCTTGAATACTTAGGTCCCTCGCTTATATTTTTGTCTACCCACGAATCCAATACATTGTAAGCCGGTAAACGTCCGGGATAGCTGATATTCATGGCTTGGGCGTTCAATATTTTTTGTCCGAAATTACCATAAGCGGCGACAGACAAATCAAAATCACGATAGGTCAAATCGGTTGCGAAACCAAACGTTAATTTTGGTTGAGCATTACCCAGCACTTCCGGTTCGCCGTCGTTGGCAAAAATAAATTCACCGTCTTCGTCGATTCCTGTGCAACGCGGGCCCCAGAATGTTCCTACAGGATAACCTTCTTTCAGAATCTGTGTGAATGTTCCCGACATGCCGGTCATTCCGTGAAGATTTCCGTAATAAACGACATCCGTTTCATAGAATTGATTGGACAGTTTTTCAACTTTTTGCGTATTGTGCGCCAAAGTCAGATTGGCATTCCAGTTCAAATCTTTTCCTTTGATAATATTAGCGCCCAAAGTAAACTCAATACCTTTGTTCGACAAATCGCCTACGTTTGCCATCGTTGTCGGATACAAATTGGGCGGTTGAGGAACCGTATACGTATAAAGCAAATCGGATGTTTTTTTCATGTAAGCATCCACAGTAAGGTTAAAACGCTGCAAGAAAGCAATATCTACACCCACATTGGTTTGAGCCGTTGTCTCCCATTTCAAGTCGGGATTCGGGTTTTGACTGGGGCCGTATGATTGTTTCCACGAGTCGCTTAGCTGGTCGTAGTAAACGCCGCCGCCTGTTCCCATCAATGCTAAAGACCTGTATTCTCCGATGCCGTCCTGATTACCGGTAACACCATAACCCACGCGCAATTTCAAGTTGTCTAACCAATTGCGGGTTTCTTCCATGAAACTTTCTTCTGAGATTCTCCATGCAGCGGATGCGGATGGGAATATACCCCATTTGTGATTGTCTCCGAAACGGGACGAACCATCGCGGCGTACAGTTCCCGTAACCATATATTTATTGTTGAACGTGTAATTGACACGACCGAAGAAGGAGATTAACTGAGCCTGTCCTTTATAAGAATACACATCGCCCATGCGGAAATCACCGCCGGCTGCCAGGTTGTTGTAAGTGAACAAATCCGTATCGAAACGACGGCGTTCAGCGCCAAAACCTTCGTAAACATTTTTGAGGTAAGAGTAACCACCCATCAAATTCAGACGGTGAATATCATTCAGCGTCTTATCGTAAGTCAAATAGGTTTCCAGCTGATAATTGGAAAAATCGGCGAGGGTGCGGCGTCCGTAACCTTGGTCGGTTATTCCGTTAAAAGCGTAAGTTGGCGTGTAAGTACGACCCTGTTGCGTATTGTATTCGTAAGAACCATTTACCGATGCTTTCAAACCGCTGATAATTTCCAATTCGGCTTTGCTATAAGCCAATAAACGGACGCGGGATTGATCGTTTTCACGGTTTTCCAACAGTTCTACTGCGTTGTTGTTGTTTGTACCGCCGATTTGGGTGTACTTGCCGTTTTGCATTACGGGAAGCGTCGGGTTCAGGTTGTATGCTCTTTCATAAATACCCATATCCACCGGATGATAATCATCTCTGTTGGCATAGATAGCGGCTTCTAACTTCAGCCGATCGTTCAAACCGTATTGATAAGTGTTCACTCCGGCTGCTAAACGGCTTAATGAGCTGTTTTTAATAACACCTTCGGTATTTTGGTAACTGACGGTTGCATTTAAACCGCTTTGTTTTCCGTTGTTACCGAAAGCAAGCGTGTGATTTTGAGAGATAGCCGTACGTTGCAGTTCATTTTGCCAATCGGTATTTGCCCCGTAATCGACAGCTCCGGCTACATTATTATCGCGCATGTATTGCCGCCATTGGTTGGCCGATAATAAATCCAGGTTTTTAGCCGCGTTAGATACGGCTACATATCCGTTATACGACATTTGACGTCCGGTTTTTTCCCTGTTTGTAGTAACGATAATTACACCGTTCGCACCGCGAGAGCCATAGATAGCGGCTGCGGAGGCATCCCTCAAAATATCGATTGAAGTGATTTTTTCGGGCGGAATGGTATTGATGTCTACACCGGGTATTCCATCTACAACAATCAACGGGCTGTTGCTTGCAGTAAGCGATGTTCCGCCCCGAAGACGCATGGATGCGCCTTGTGTCGGGTCGCCCGACCGTTGGGTGACTGTTAATCCGGCTACTTTACCTTGCAGCAATTGTTCGGCAGATGTGATAACGCCCTGTCTCAGATTGTTTGCAGAGACGGACGTAATCGCTCCGGTCAGGTCGGATCTGCGCATGGTTCCGTAACCTATTGCTACTACCGTTACTGCATCCAATTCTACGGAGTTTACGCCTAATTGTACATTCATTACCGGTTGAGCGGCTGCGGTTACGGAATTATATCCTAAATAGGAAAATACCAGGTTTTGTCCTTGCGGTACATTCAAGGTAAATTCTCCGTTTTCGTCGCTGGCGGCGCCTATTTGTCTATCTTCGGTGGAAATGGTTACACCTACCAGAGGGAAATTCATTTCATCCACAACAGTACCTCTAACTGTTATGTTATTCTGTGCAAACAGATTGCTCATGCAAGAAACAAGCAATATGCACGTAAATACAACGTATTTTATGATATTATTATTTTCCATATTTTTTTATGTATTAAATTATATCCGAATGGCTTGTTTTCTTAATCAGCTATTGTCAACTGTTTCACGGACTCGGAAATAACGTTGTCGTTATGGTCTCTTATCACGATTTGCAAAGAAGTCACGTTTTCGCCAAATTCTTTACGGATATTGAGATAAAATTCCTGTAAATCCAGAGAGCCTGTAAATTCGCCGCTAATCGTTTTTCCTCCTCCGGAAATTTCGTATTTCAAAGGAATAGAGTTTCTTGCGTTATAGGTTCTCTTGATACCCAATATATCCCATTTACTGACATTTGTCGGAAAAAACGAAAGTACGGGCGTTGGAGGCGGTGGTACATCGGCAGCAAGAATCGTCTGATTAGGTGTAGTTGCCGACCAATCTTTCTGTACGAAAAGAAATTCAATATTTTCCATTGGGTCGGTTCTTTCCGCCTGAAAATATTGATAAGGCACTAAATCTTTTTTGTAGATTCCGTTTCCAAGATTTTGAAATCTCGTATAACAAGCTGTCTGCGGTTGATCGCAGGGAAATCCGGCTTCTTCCGTTTCCCANGCATGGTACTCGATAATATGGTCGGAAAAATTATTGTAACCCGAATGTATATGCACACTCGAAACNCCGTCAAAACCGTCTGCCAAATTGGCATTGAACCAAATGGTGAGATAACTTGTCGGATATAACTTTTTTTGTACATCATCGGTAGCATAATCCCACATTTTATTGCTGTTTACAAAGTTGCCGACATGGTCAACCTTTGGAAACGAAAGCGTACCTGTATGATATTCATCAAATTCAAGCGTACGGAGTAGAAAATAGAAGCTCGATTCGGGGTTGGCGATAATGTCTGCCGCCGACATTTCAAAAAATTCNGTTGGTGTAAAAGTTAAAGCCCAGATTCTATCNCCTTTGAAATCTAATTTTACTTTNTCCTGATTGGGNTCAGGTAATCCGGAAACAGGATTTCTCGGTACCCAAATCCAAATGTAAAGGTCNGTTCCGTCAGGCATAGCCGTTGCACTTGAAAAATCGAAATACCACGTAATTTCTTCGTCCATAGAGTATTGTGCNGGAACGCACCATTGTCTGTCGGGACTAATTTCGGCAGCTTTCATCGAAAAACACGCAAAACACAAAAATGTTATAAATATTGCTATTTTTTTCATGGTTTACCTCCTATTTTCTTAATGAGTAAATATACGACACAAAAGGAACTCCCTGNGTCGTACGGGTTAATCTAAGCTCCATTTCAGTCCTGGCGCCAGGCATGGATGTGATGCTTAACTCCCCGATTTTAACTGTTTTAGCTGCATCGGAGTACAATAGAATTTTGGGAGCTGTTCCGTCGGCGAAAGGAAATTCGGTATCCAATTGCCAAAAACCCGTGTTGGGAAATAATTCNGGAGCGCTACCTGTTACCTGATATGAAGCCGGTTGGTTGTTTTCCGTTTTCAATTCAAAGGCTAAAGTGCCAAATGAAAATTGTGCATAAAGACTCGACTCATTGGGAGAGATTCCGGCTGCTTTAGCAGTTTCATCTACTTGACGAATGTCAGCTAAATTCCAGTTACCTCCAACTTTCTCATACAGAGTGATTGGGTCAACAAAGGAACCATCATCTGTTACCGGATCGCAGCCCGAAAACGGGAGTATCATGAACAGCAACAGCAGGCATCCAAGAAAATACTTGTTTTTTACCATACGTTTCATAAAATATTAAATATATATTAAACAAATGAAAATTATCTGAAACAAAAGTATAGATAAGAAATTAAGAAAAAGTCTTTTATAGAGAAAATATAGATTATTTTTAGAATATAATAAGTTTAACTTATTGTTAATAAAACATTTACAACTAAAGTAAAAGTAAAAAAATATAGGTTAAATATTTGAAGTTTGAGCTGGTATTTTGCTGTTTACTTCTGCTATATGGATTTTATCTCCAAAACCTTACGTTTAAATTCGTCGGAAGGAAAACAGGCTTTACCTTTGATTTTGGTTTTGTATGCATAAATCGTATTGACGGAATAATCCAAAAACTGGGCAATCTTTTCGTTGTCATTGATACCTAAACGAATTAAAGCGTAAATCCGCAAATCGGCGTTTAACAATTCGTCTTTTTTCAGGTGGATTTGTTCTTCGGGTTTTAGCAGCTTGTTAAATTCATGGACAAAATCGGGGAATAGCTTCAAAAATATCCGGTCGAACTGTTCAAACAATGCTTCACGTTCTTTCCGAAAGTCTAAGTTTTGAGGGAGATTTTTCAAATCGTCATATTGCTTGGCAATTACTTTCTGATTCACCCATCGTTGAAATGTCTTTATTTTGTCGATAAATTCGGAGTTTTGGTTGAAGAAATAGCCGATATACTCATCTTTGATTTTATTGGCTTCCATTAATTTGTTGTTAGCGTCTTGAATGATTTGTTTGGCTAAGTTCAGTCGTTTCAATGATTTCCAGATAACAAACAAGGCAATGAGCAATGAAAGCAGCAACACCGAAATACAAATAGAGAAAAACATCATCTTATCCCGTTGTTTTTCAACCATATTAATTTGTTCCCTTTCGATAATCGGCAAAATAGTCCCAATCTCCAACTGCCGGTGGCGGGCATTGTAAAACGAAGCATCTTGCAAGGCTCGTCGAATGTAAATCGCTGCACGACCTATATCCTCTTTTTCATACAACAATCGAGCTAAGTTCCGAAGGGCAACCGTTTCTTTCGTTGAAGATTTAATATCTGCAATTGCCGCTTGAATCAGGTATTCTTCCGCCTCCGCTTTTTTATTCTGTAAATTCAAAACGTAAGCAAGGCTGGAAGTCGCAATAGCCAATTCATGTTCGGAATAATTTTTGCTGTCGATCATCTTTTGGAAAGCCTCCAAAGCGCCGCTGTAATTGTCCGATTTCATGTTTTTCAAACCGACGGCTGCCCAATAGCGGGGCGAATTGTGAGGCAAAAGTGCGATGGCAGAATCAATAATGTGATTACCGATTTCGTTGTATCGTTGCTTAAATTCAGGACTGTTGTTGTAATCCCCCAAATCGTAATAAAGTCTTGATTGACAAGTATAATAGTCGATTTTTGTTTCCGTACTGCAATTCGCGACACGAATGGGTATCAGCACATCGAATGCTTCTTTGAACAATCCCGAAGACAAATAACAAAATCCCAATTTTACTTTGGATGAAATAATTTTGTCCGAGTCGTTCAGTCCGGAAGAAATTTCCATGAGTTTTTCCACACAAACGTATGCCGAGTCATAAATGTACGAGCGATATTCGCCAAACAAATCAAGATAAATAGAATACGATAAAAGTTTGTCATCATTGTTCACCGCGATTTTTTCTTTCAGGTCTTTGATGCGGTTTTCCTTCTGCCGGTCGTATTGCGATTGCCGGGAAAGGTAATAGTCAATAGAATCCAGACTCGCAGTTTTCGCAAAGCAGTTAGCGATAGCGAGTGAAAAGATAAACAATACTATGTTGAACCGGTTTTTCAAGGCAATAAGATTTTCGTAATCTTCGGCAAATATACTTATTTTTTAGGTTATTTGTGAAATTTATCTTACTTTTGTTGCAATTTTTAAAACAAACATATTATGAAATTTGAATTAGTACAATTACCGTACGAATCAGATGGTCTGGAGCCGGTAATTCGCAAACAAACCATTGAGTTTCATCATGGTAAACATCTTCAGACATACGTAAACAACCTGAACAATCTGATTCAGGGAACAAAGTTTGAAAACGCCGATCTCGAAACAATTGTAAAAGAATCGGATGGCGCTATATTCAATAATGCAGGGCAAACATTGAATCACAATCTGTATTTCCTGCAATTTTCTCCTGCCGGCGGTGGACAGCCTTCGGGAAAATTAGCCGAAGCAATCAATGCCGCATTCGGTTCGTTTGAAAATTTTCAGAAAGAATTTGAAGCAGCCGGAGTCGGTCTATTCGGTTCGGGATGGGTTTGGCTTGCGGCAGATAAAGACGGAAAACTGTCCATCACCAAAGAAAGCAATGCCGGAAATCCGCTCACCAAAGGTTTGAAACCGCTCTTATGTTTCGACGTTTGGGAACACGCTTATTATCTGGATTATCAGAATCGCCGTGCCGACCATTTGAAAGAATTGTGGAAGATCGTTGATTGGAAGGCGGTGGGAGCGAAATATTGATATTTATATTGTTCAGAGGGGTTCCAAAGGGGAACGCCCAGTCATGTTCGGAAAATTACAAATATCCGGAAAAGCATGGATCACCTGCAAAAGTTGTGAGGTTAATTGAACCTTATTTTTACCTTATTTCCCAAATAAAACAACCTCAGTAGCAGCAAGTTACATATATAAACCTCTAACCTTATTACATTATTTTTGCTCCGTTTAAAAAATGTTTTAGGGAAAAGCAAAAATAATTTGCATATTTTGTCATTTTTAACGTTTTTTAATCAACAAAATGAATATAACTATATACATTTGTAGAAGTAATTGCATTTTAAAAAAGAAGTCGTCTCCAAATATCGATTTCAACTATCGCAAAAGAAAAAGTCAGGATAACTTCAAAATGAAAAACGAAATGAAAACAATATTAGAAAAACCTTTATGGTTCACAGTTATAGCAACACTGTGTTTAGTTGTAGTTACTTTGTTCGCAACCTCCGGCTGCGATATGTCGGAAACTTCTCCGACAAACGAAAATAATACCTTGCAAGGCTCCAAATGGAAGTTGATAGGTATTGTTGATGTAGAAACAGGCAAATTGACAGAACTTGAGCCTAAAGATTGTGGTGAATGCTATACGCTTACATTTATTGAAGACAGTGTTTTTAACGAAACATTATGGTATAATGGACAAGTCAATGTTGAAATTGGTTGGTATAAATTATTTACAGGTCGTTCGTCTTCCAATTTTATAGCATGTTTATATAAAATGGATTATAAAACAGGCGCTTTCTATATTTACAATATAGGTGGAACTGAAATAAATGAAGTAGGTAACGGATATTTATATCGTCAAATTTTATTGAAAACTCAATCTTTTACAGTCAAGGATACATATCCAAGAATATTACATTTATACTATGATGATGGCAAAAATTATTTAAAATATAAAGAAAAATGAAACCCACATGCAAAAGTTGCACTAAAGAGCATGAACATGTTGTGGGTTCCATATGACCTTTAAAAAACAAATTATGTACATTATGAAAAGAAGTATTTTTTTAATTTCAGTATTTTTGCTGATTCTTGCAGGTATCTATTCTGCCTGTAAGGAAAAAGAAGAAGATACAAGAGAAGTATATTCAATAAAAGAAGGAAGATTTGATTTAAATGAAAACGAATTTGTAGCAATGCGGATATTGACTGAGGAAGGGACTAATAATTCATCGTCTATATTGAGAATTGAGAACCATACTGAAAAAACTTTACAGTACGGTCGCGAGTATTCACTGGAATACTTGAATGGAAACAACTGGGAATCAATACCATTACGTGATGTTCTATGGGAACTGATTGGACTTGGTCTGTCGGCCGACGAAACAACCGAAGATAAGATTTATCTGCTTTCAATGGTTAAAGCGTATAACAATGGTAAAAAAGGCAGATACCGGTTGACTAAAGATTTTAGTTTGCGGGTTGGCTCTCCGCTTGGAGAAGTGACATCTGCCTTTTTTCTGAGTCCAGAATTTGAAATTAGATAAAAATAGAGTGATCGTCTATCGAGGTTTTGCAAGAGCGGGGGTTGTTATAAATGATTAATTTTCAGTGGTTTATTTAACAGTAATAATTAAATTAAAAACGAAATGAAAACAATATTAAGAAAACCTTTATGGTTCACAGTTATAGCAATGCTGTGTTTAGTTGTAGTTACTTTGTTCGCAACTTCCGGCTGCGAGAAGTCGGAAATTCCACATAAAACCTGTAATGTTGAAAATCCATTAACCGATTTACCTTGGTTGAAATCTAAAGTAAATGAAATAACTTTAATAGTTCAAAGTGGAAATCCTCTATCGGTGTCAATATATCAATGTGTTTATGGAGATGAAGAAACAGGTTTTTTAGTAGATAAAGGCAATACAAAATCTTTTTATAATTGCAATGGAGAACTATTGTGCATAATGGGTGGATTTGCAGGAGAAACTTGTTCTGAATTAAATATTGTTAGTCAAGAACTTATTTGGAAAATAAACAATTAAGATTCAAAAATATGAAAGCGATAAAATTAATCAATTTGTTTATCTTGGCATTATTTAGAAGAACGCAATAACACCGTATGTAACTAAATAAGAGTATGAAAAAGTCATTATTATTGACCATTGCAATCTGCATTTTTAACGGACTTGCAGCCCAAGTAAAACCCGGTATCGAAGTGTTGCAGGAAAGCAAATTCAAGATACTGGAAGGAAAACGTGTCGGCCTGATTACCAATCCTACCGGAGTGGACAGCCGGTTGAAATCGACCATTGATATTCTCTTTGAAGCGCCTAACGTAAACCTCGTAGCCTTGTACAGTCCCGAACACGGCATCCGGGGCGATGTTACGGCCGGAGAAACCATCGGTCATGCGACAGACGCCCGCACGGGTTTGCCCGTTTACAGTCTGTACGGTAAAAATAAAAAACCGCAACCGGAAATCTTACAGGGAATCGATGTTTTGGTATATGATATGCAGGATATTGGTTGCCGGTCTTATACTTACATTAGCACAATGGGCTTGGCGATGGAAGCCGCTGCCGAAAACAATATCGGATTTGTGGTGCTCGACCGGCCGAATCCGCTGGGAGGTAACCGGTTTGAAGGGCAACCGAATGTAGAACCGCAATTGGTATCTTTAGTCAGCCAATTTCCAATCACTTACGTACACGGATTTACAGTCGGCGAATTAGCCGGGTTCCTGAACGAAGAAGGCTTGTTGCAAGACCGGATTAAATGTGACCTGACGGTTGTCAAAATGAAAGGCTGGAAACGAAAAATGAACTTTGAAGCAACCGATTTGCCTTGGGTCATTACTTCACCGCACGTTCCTCACCCGAACACGGCTTATTTTTACGCCATGTCCGGTATTCTGGGGGAGTTGTATGCAATCAACATTGGGGTTGGCTACACTTTGCCGTTTGAACTCTTTGCCGCTCAGTGGATTGATGCCGAAAAACTGTCTGCCAACCTGAACGGGTTAAAATTACCCGGAGTACGTTTTCGCCCGATTCATTATAAGCCTTATTACGGAGGGCAAAAAGATGAGTATCTGCATGGCGTTCAGACCTATATCACCGATGCGCAAAAAATCCCCTTGACCTTGATACAGTTTTATGTATTACAGGAATGCCATAAATTACATCCGGACAAAAATGTATTTGAATTGTGCGAACCTTCGCGTCTGTCTATGTTCGACAAAGTATGCGGTACCAGCCAAGTACGGGAGGTTTTTACCGAAAATTTTACGGTAAAATCCATTCAGGATATTTGGGACAAGGAGGTGGATAGCTTTAAGGAAAAAGCGAAACGGTATTTTTTGTATAAATAGAACGGCAGTAACAGGAACCGGCATTTACTTAATCACAGTACCCGCCGGAATTACATCATCAGCAAAAGTAACTTTGCAATAATTATTAAAAGAAGCGGCAAGCAGCATTCCTTCGCTTGTAACTCCCGCAATTCTGGTTGGGGTTAGGTTTACTAACACCAATATTTTCCTGCCGATTAATTGTTCGGGCGTATAATGACTTTTTATGCTTGAAACAATGGTGCGTTGTTCTTTACCGTCAAAAACCGTTATTTTGTAGCAACTGTGCGATTTGCGGATTTCAGCGCATTTCAATACTTCGCAAACCCGAATATCCATTTTGCCAAAATCTTCGATTGAAATATTTGCCTTAAAATCTTCAACTGTGATTTCCGTATTTATAATTTCTTCCGTGTTGGCAACTTCTACTTCCAAATGGTTAATTTCCGTTTCTGCCGTTTCTTCTTCTCCGGTTTTTGGATATGAAAAATCAAGCAAATGTATATATTTATCAGGCGAAATGGCATAAAGAAACAAATATAATCTCGGTCCCTTTTCTTTATCAATTAACAACTTATATACATTAGAGAAAAATTGGGTTTGGACTTTCTTCAAAGATTTGTCATCTCTGCCTATTCCTCGCACTTCTCTTGGAATTGCATACAACTGTGCCTGTACTTCTTCCAATGTATCAGTGTTATTTGTCAAATAATCATAAAGAAGTTTTATTTCTTCTTTTTCTTCATTTGAGAAAACCTCAAATACTTCCCAATTCCTATATTTCCTTATACGATTTACACTTTCAGGGGAGCATTCTTCCAACCATCTTTTTGCCAATTCAAGGCGTTCCGATAGTTCATTATCCGTATAGTTATGTTCAATCTTTGAAAGAACCACTTTTAACAAGTCAATATTAAAATCAACCACAGAACCAAGTTGCACCAATAAACCGAACGGTACAGG
>JGI24702J35022_10000850_pt1 | contig 18877 bp, 18 predicted proteins | sample TergutTh196P4_FD_35022 | JGI IMG/M metagenome (IMG submission 35022)
GTAAAAACCGAAAAAATCGTCGCCTGCGCCGCATTTAGCGCAAATTTGCAAGACGAAAAGGTGTATCTATCAAGTATTAGGTTTTGAATAAAAACGGTGCAAGAATAGTATAATAGTAATATGGATAGAGAAATGGAAAAAATTAATCAACAAAATCACTTTTTCCCTTGACAAACGCCTTTTCTTTATATATTTTTGCCGCCGAATTAATCACTAATCACTAATCACTAATCATTAATCACTAATCACTAATCCATGATAGTAATTACCGGAGCAGCAGGTTTTATCGGGTCTCACTTATGCAGAAAGTTAAACTTTCATGGAATCAAAGATATTGTTTTAGTGGATGATTTCTCTCAAGAAATAAAAAGAATGAATTGGGAAAGTTTGGAGTATTCCGAAAAAATTCAACGGGATGATTTTTTTCATTGGGCAGAGCAAAATGTGCAGCATATTGACTTTATTTTTCATCTTGGCGCTCGAACCGACTATTTTTCTACAGATGCGAATATTTTTGAAAAACTTAATGTAGATTTTTCGCAAAGGATGTGGAGTTTTGCTGCTTATAAACGGATTCCATTAATTTATGCCTCGTCTTATTTAATAAACGATACAAATAATTTTTCTTTGTATGCAAAATCAAAATACAACTTTGATAAATGGACTGAAAAACAACAACAAAACCCTCCGTTTTGGGCTGGGCTAAAATTATTTCAAGTGTATGGAAAAAAAGAAGCGCACAAAGCAGAAAACAGTTCGAATGTGTATAAAATTTACAAAAAATATACAGAGAATGCTACTTCTATTCGTGTTGAAAAAAATAGCATTCAAGATTATATTTATGTGAATGATGTGTGTAAAGTTCTCTATTACTTTTTAAACCATGCGCCACAAAGTGGGATGTATGAGGTGGGTACGGGTTTTGCGCGTTCCTGTCAATCTGTTGTAGATGCAATTAATAAGGCATCCAAAAGGGAACAAAAACTGATGTTTGCGTATCAAAAAGAGAGTAATGCAGTATTTCAAGCCGATTTGACGTTACTGAGAAAATATGCTTATAAGCAACCGTTTCTGTCGCTTGAGCAAGGGATAAAAGGGATGGTAAGAGATTAAACTACTGCATTCCTAATTTTCAGCAACTTTTCTAACAATCCTTCCAATTGCAATAGGGGCAACATGTTTGCGCCATCAGACAGCGCGTTTTTAGGATCAGGATGTGTCTCCAAAAAAATTCCGTCAAATCCTACTGCAATACCTGCTTTTGCTAAAGTTTCAATCAGTTCGGGCTGTCCGCCGGTAACGCCCTCCGCTTGATTGGGCTGCTGCAGTGCGTGCGTACAATCTAAAACAACCGGACAATTGTTGCGTTGTAATGCTTTAATACCTCTAAAATCTACTATAAGATCCTGATAGCCAAAGCATGTTCCTCTTTCAGTGATCATCACGTTTGGATTTCCGGCTGCCCGCACTTTCTCCACTGCAAATTGCATCGCTTCCGGTGATAAAAACTGTCCTTTCTTAATATTTACCACTTTCCCTGTTTTGGCGGCGGCTTGCAATAAATCGGTTTGGCGACATAAAAACGCAGGAATTTGAAGCACATCGGCAACTTGCGCAGCAAAAGCCGCTTCCTCAGGCGCATGAATATCAGTAACGATGGGAACTCCCAATTGCGCTTTCACTTTTGCCAAAACTGAGAGCGCTTCCACGTCGCCAATACCTGAAAAAGAATATACAGAAGACCGGTTGGCTTTACGATAAGAAGCCTTGAAATAGAAGTGAATATGCAAACGTTTGCATATTTCATCAATAGTTTCTGCAATATGTAAAGTGATTTTTTCATTTTCTACAACGCAAGGTCCCGCGATTAGAAAAAAATTTTGATTGTTATAGGTTTGCATGATAATAGTGATTAGTGATTAGTGATTAGTGATTAGTGATTAGTGATTAGTGGTTAGTGGTTAGTGATTAGTGATTAGTTGAGAGTTGAGAGTAGTGGGGTGGAGTCCCATCGGGACTCCACTTTATTAGCCGTAGGCTTCAGCCTACGGAATATGGGATTAATCCCCTTCAAAATTTGAAGGGGTGATTTTGCGAAGCAAAATCGGGGTAGTTTATATAAAAGATTTTTCATAATTTTTAATTTTTAATTAGTACAGATGTAATAGGCAGTAATTTCAGTATGTTGGGAAACGAATTTTTTGGCATTTTCTTCTCCCATTACCATCAATGCGGTGGCGTAAGCATCGGCAAGTGTACATGTTGAGGCAAAAACGGTAACGCTTGCCAAATTATTCATTTCAGGATAACCCGTTTTAGAATTTATGGTATGCCCGTATCTTTTTCCGTTTGTTTCAACGTAGTTACGATAATTTCCGGAGGTAGCAATAGAAATATCCGTCAGTTCCATAATCTCTTCGGCAATTATACCCTCTTCTTTTTTTGCTGTGGGTTTTTGAATACCCACACGCCAATTTTGATTGGGCGCACGTTTGCCTCGAATGCACAACTCCCCGCCAATATCCACCAAAAAGTTTTCTATTCCCATTGAAGTTAAATAGTTGGTTATCATATCCACGCAGTAACCTTTGGCAATGGCGTTAAAATTGAGTTGAGTATCCGGGTTATCTTTAATTATTCTATTCCCAATTATTTGAATCTTTTTGTATCCAACAGTTTCTAATACTTTTTCTATTTCTTCCTGCGATACCTCTTTTTGTGGGTCTTTTCCAAATCCCCACAAATTTACTAATGCGCCAACCGTAAAATCGAATGCTCCCTCTGTTTCTTCACATACTTGCAATGAAACTTCTAAAATTTCTCTTAAAATTTGGTTCAAAGAATCTGTTTCATTTCTATTAATTCTCGAAACCAAAGAATTTGGATTAAAAATTGAAGCCGTGTTATTTAATTCTAAAATGATAGAATCAATTTGATTTTTTTTTATCTCATTTTTATCCGCAATCGTAATTTTGTAATAGGTGCCAATTCCTTCCCCAACAATTTGAGTAAGTTGAGGTTGTGTTGAACATGAAAACAAAAGAGTAAAAATCCCAATAACTAATCTTTCTATTATTTTCATTTATTACATTTGTTTTTAAGTATCATCATAACGTCTATTTATAAAAATTTAGTGTATTTGGATTCTTTATATAAACGTATTAACAATATTTGTCATTTTTTTTTCTTAATAGAAAATTTTCTTATACTTTTTTACGTTAAAAATTATTGTAAATAATAAATGTACTCAATTATGATACTGCCCATACTATTTTTTATTATCGGATACACGCTTATTGCTTTAGAAACTCCGCTTAAAGTGGATAAATCTGCTACTGCGCTTCTGCTGGGAGTCGCTATTTGGATTTTCTATGTTTTTGGAGGAGAAACTATTTTTTCGTTTACCGGTTTTTTTGAAAATTTTGATATTTATAAAGCCGCAAATTCCGATGGAACTTTTTTGGATTTTGTATCCAAACATGAAATGATGCATCATATTGGAAATATTTCCGAAGTATTATTCTTTTTGCTGGGCGCTATGACTATTGTAGAAACGATTGACCACCACAATGGCTTTTCAATCATAACAGAAAGAATAACAACAAATAACAAAAGAAAATTGCTGTGGATTTTAACTATGATTACTTTTTTTCTATCGGCAGTATTAGACAATTTAACTACCACTATTGTGATGTGCGCTTTATTGAGAAAATTGGTTGTGAAAAGAAAAGAGCGATGGATTTTTGCGAGTTTGATTGTCATTGCCGCTAATTGCGGAGGCGCGTTTTCTCCTATCGGGGATGTAACTACAATTATGTTATGGATGGACGGCGCTATAACTCCGAGTAATCTTATCTTTAAGACATTTATTCCCTGTTTAATTTCTATTATTATTCCTTTAACGATAATCTCTTTTCGTATGAAAGGTGATTTTGAACGACCTACAAATAATACTGAAAATCAAAATCATAAAATACCTGAAAAAATTAAATATTTGGTATTCTTTTTGGGAATAGGAGGGTTATTGTTTGTACCGATATTTAAAAGCATTACCCATTTGCCTCCTTTTGCAGGGATGTTATGTTCGTTAGCAGTTTTATGGTTAATTACGTCTCGGTTGCACTATAGATTTTCAGGAGGTTCATTTTCATGTTCTAAAATTCTTGAAAGAATTGATACATCCAGTATTCTTTTTTTCTTAGGAATCTTATTGGCTGTATCCGGTTTACAATCCATGGGGTATTTGAAAATGTTAGCCACCGGACTTACTCAAGTTTTCGATGGAAACATTTACAATATGAACCTTTGTATCGGTCTTATTTCTTCGGTGGTAGATAATGTTCCTTTGGTTGCAGGCGCTATTGGAATGTTTCCCCTTGATGTATATACTACTGATCATAGTTTTTGGTTGTTTTTGAGTTACTGCGCAGGAATAGGAGGGAACTTCCTAATTATCAGTTCGGCAGCAGGGGTAGCCGCTATGGGTATGGAAAAAATAGAGTTTGTTTGGTATCTGAAAAAGTTTTCTCTTTGGGTACTTCTTAGTTTTTTTGCCGGTGCAGGAGCATTTATTTTACTGGATAAATTCTTTTTTTAATGACAATTACCAAAAACTTGTGGGGTTAATACTTTGCGTAAAAAATTCCCTTTTTTTGTTTTAAAAAATAACTTTAATAATGTTGCGTTATGAATAAATAATATTTTATTGCAAAAAAAACAAGAAAATTGTATGAAAAATCTGTTTTTATTACAAAGTACGGTTCCAAACCCTGAAATGATTTCCAATCAGATAGCCGAACCTGTTACTGAAAAGTTACGAATCCTCGATTTAGTATTTGCGCCGAGCAGTTTATGGATCATGATCCCGCTATTGGTGATGCTGGCGTTGGCAATCTATATTTTTGTGGAACGCTTGCTTACCATCAACAAATCTGCCAAAGAAGAACGCAATTTTATGAATAATATCCGCGATTTTATTCATTCCGGAAAAATTGAATCTGCGTTGGCATTGTGTAAAGGAAATTCCACTCCCATAGCGCGCATGATTGAAAAAGGAATTACCAGAATTGGAAAACCATTGACAGATATTAGCGCTGCCATTGAAAATACAGGTAATTTAGAAGTGCAACGTTTGGAAAAAAAAGTGTCCGTATTGGCAACTATTGCAGGCGCCGCACCCATGCTCGGATTTCTCGGAACCGTGGTAGGAATGGTGATCGCATTTCACAATATGGAAGCAAATCCTAATAATTTGAATATCGCAGATTTATCAGGCGGTATTTATACCGCAATGATTACCACAGTGGGCGGACTTATAGTAGGAATCATTGCATATTTCTGTTACAACATTATCGTATCACGAATCTCGCAAGTAGTTTATATGCTCGAAGCTAAAAGTACGGAATTTATTGACTTATTACACGAACCTGTATGATATTTAATTGAAAATTGAAAATTAAAAATTAATCACTAATCATTAATCATTAATCACTAATCACTATTCATTGTATGGCAATAAAACTTCAAAACAAAAGGAGCGCCGAATTTAGCACCGCATCTATGTCGGATTTGGTGTTTTTATTGCTCATTTTCTTTATGATCACTTCCACTTTTGTGGCGCCTAATGCCATCAATTTGCTGCTTCCCAAAAGTGATGCAGGTAAACAATTGGCATCGAGAAATATTGAAGTGTATATTGATGCCGACAAAAACTATTATGTAAATCCCAAAAGCAGGCAAGCAGAACCGGTTCCCTACGAAGAGTTGTTGTTTGTTTTACAAGGAGTTGTTGAAACCGATAATTCCGATCAACGCATTATAATTTTGCGTTCCGATAAAACTGTTCCGGTGGAGTGCGTAGTTGCTTTTTTTGATGTATTAAATGCGTTGAATGCCGGTTTGGATGAAACGCAACGTTATAAGTTGTTATTAGCTACTGAAGCAAAATCTTAATTATGAGTACAGAAAGAAAAAACAAAGTGATTTCTTCTTTTGTCACGGCATTAGTGATGTCGTTTTTATTTCTTGTACTCTATTTTTGTGGAATGTACTCGCAAGTTCCTCCACCGGAACCGAATAAATTGATTTTGATAGAGTTTACCTCAGGTGGTGGTGGTGGCGGCGGTTCAGATATGCCTGGTTCTGCGCAAAACTTTTCAAGCGATGCTCCCGATTTGGCTACACAAGATTTTGAAGATGCGCCCGTAGTAACCTCCAATCCTCAACCTTCAAAGTCGCAAAACAGCGATGCGGTAGTGTCGGAAGCAAAACAGGAATCAGGTGCTGCTTATCGTCCGGGTAAAGGCGGTGGAGCTGGCGGCGGCACAGGCACAGGGAATGGCACAGGCGCAGGCATGGGGCTTGGTTCAGGCGAAGGAGCAGGTGCAGGATCAGGAAAAGGTATTGGCTACGGAACTGGAAACCGCGGTTATGTTAATATTCCCGATGTTAATATCAACGAAAACGGTGTGGTTTATGTAGAAGTGCACGTAACCGCTCAAGGTAATGTGATTGATGCACGCATTCTCAATACCCAAAAATATCCTACTAACATTACCAATGCGCAAATTCAAAAAGATTGCATAAACCGCGCATTATCAGCAAAATATGTTACAGGAAAAGAAGAATTGAGAATTATTGTGTTTAAATAATGGTTTTGTATGTGTGTATTTTAAAATTTTATGTTTATTTGCCGCCTATTTACTATTTATAAAAAATTTAATGAACATTTACATTGCAAATTTAAATTACAGCGTGAATAGCGCTGATTTAAAAGAATTATTTCAAGAGTATGGAGAAGTTTCTTCAGCTAACGTTATCACAGACAGAGAAACCGGAAAGTCAAGAGGTTTTGGTTTTGTGGAGATGCCCAATGATGCAGAGGGTTTAAAAGCGATCAAAGAATTGAATGATGTAGAGTATGAGGGCAAAGTCATTGTGGTTAATGCGGCAAAACCCAAAACTGATAAAAGAGACTTCAATAACAATCGTAGAGGAGGCGGATATAACTCACGAAGATATTAGTACAAAAATCATTTTTTTTCTTACGGATTGATCCGAAATAGAGTATATCTTATTAATAAAAAAGATATTAGTAATATTGTTGCGGTCAGTAAAAATGGGAAGAAAGCATCGGATCTGTTTTCAAAGATAGTTTCGTTAAGGATGGTTTTTTCCATTTTATCAATCTCTTCGTAAATTGATTTGAGTTTTTCGTTGTTCGTGGCGCGAAAATATTTACCACCTGTAATTTGCGCAATGGATTGCAACAAACGTTCGTCAATTTCGGTATTCATCATTACATTCCCAAATGGAGTAGGGTAGGGGGCTTGTCCTGTTGTTCCCACACCAATCGTATAAACCTTAATACTCATATTTTTAGCAATTTCTGCTGAGGAGTATGGATCTAAATAGCCGCTGTTATTTACTCCATCGGAAAGCAGGATGATAATTTTGCTTTTGGCTTCGCTTTCGCGCAAACGATTAACTGCCGTTCCTAACCCATCTCCAATAGCGGTGCCATCTTCAATAATGTCGAATTTAACTTTTTTTAACAATCCGAGCAACGTACTATGGTCGCTGGTTACAGGACACTGGGTGTAGGCCTCACCTGCATAAACTACCATCCCTATTCTGTCGGTAGGTCTTCCCAAAATAAACTCTTCCGCTACTCTTTTACATGCTTCCAAACGGTTAGGACGAAAGTCCATCGCTTTCATGGATCCAGAAATATCTAATGCAATTACAATATCCACTCCTTCAACTTCTACATCACTTAGCCGGAATGATGTTTGTGGTCTTGATAGCGCAACGATAAAAGCAATGTAGGCAATCAGAAGCAAACATTCAGGAATCCAACGCAGACGTACTTTCCATGTTTTATTAATTTTTTCAAACACGATGGCAGTTGGTACAGTAAGCGATGCCTGCATCTTTTTACGAAAGAAATATTTCCACGCCACTACAGGAATAATTAGCAACAACAGCAAAAAATAATACGGATTGGCAAACTCAATACCTTGAAAAAAAGATGTTATATTATTCATTATTTTTTAGTTACAAGTTACAAGTTACAATTATTCATTAATCGCTATTTCTGCGGTGCGCTCCACAAACTCTTTACAATCTTTAAACGCTGCATCGTGGTCAGTGGGTAGTGGGATGTATTTGGCAAACTTTACCAAATCTGCTATGGAACATGCCTGATAAAGTTTTTTCATCACTTCTGCATGGATTTCCGTGTTTTTAAGTGCATCCATGATTTCGGAAGTAACCATTTCCATCGCGCCAATCTCCCATTGTCCATCTATGTAAATTCTAACAATATCAATTAGTTCTGAGTAGTATTCTTTGGTTTTTCCCTGTTCGCAAAGTTTCTTTTGCCGCAGTTTTTCCAACTCTTTTAATGCAGTAATATGCGGTTTAATTTTAGGTTTTGGCTTAACTACTATAACAGGCTTTTGGGTGCGCTTCTTTTTAATGTATCTCCAAACGGTATAAACAATTAATCCGATAACCAATAATCCAACTACCATAAACAATGCATACTCTTTCACATACAACCATAATTCGTGAAAAGAGAAAGGAATATTTGAAATATCTTTAATATCTTTGACATCGGCAGTAGTATCCACTGCTATAGTATTGACTTCGAAAAAGAGTGGATTGGTTTGCGCCACAATTTGCGAATCCACATCAAAAACAGGAATTGCAGGAAAAACATAACTTCCTGAATCAAACGCGGTAATAGTTATTCTTTGTTTTAAAAGATAATAATCGTTTTCAACAACCGTGTCGAATTTTGAATTGGCAATCCAGTCGAAAGGGGCTTCCGCTTCTTGTAATATTTTATCGTTAAGTTGTGGAATAATAACAGATTTTCCTTTTGGGGCTGTTACTTCCAGGTTCACATTCAGATAGTCGCCAATAAGAATGTGTGCGGAATCCAATTTTGCTTTTGCAGAATAATCCTGTGCAAAAACTGAGGCGTAAAGCCAAATACTTATAATGAAAAATGTAAATTGTTTACCAAACATAGTGTTAAATTCATTTTGCAATTCAACAAACGTAATCTTTGCGGCAAAATTATTTTAAGTATGAAAAAAATTGTGTTGCAAATAGGGTGTACGAATGATAAATATTTTATTACTCAAAAAATGTTTCTTTGCAAATTAAAAACTTACTACCCATAATTAAATCTTGAACTCTTAAGCTATTAATCATTTAACCATTAATTATCAATCATTAATCAATAATCCTTAAATATTAATCATTGAAAAATTACCCTTCCCTCATCGCTAAAACGCTCGGAATTGCCGAGCAATATGTTAAAAATACGTTAGATTTATTAGAATCCGGCGCTACCATTCCATTTATCTCGCGGTATAGAAAAGAGAATACGGGTAGTCTTGACGAAGTGCAAATTACCGAAATCAGAGACCTGTACGAAAAATGGGTAGAATTGGATAAACGGCGTGGCGTTATTTTGGATTCTATTGAAGAACAGGGAAAACTAACGCCCGAATTAGCGCAAAAAATTAACAATGCGCAAGCCATGAGCGAGTTGGAGGATTTATACTTACCCTATCGTCCAAAACGGAAAACCCGCGCCACCGTTGCCATTGACAAAGGTTTGGAACCACTTGCCATAATCGTTTACGAACAAAAACAGATTCAACTCTATCAAATTGCCAAACAATACATTGATGTTGACAAAGGGGTAGATAGTGCAGAAGATGCATTACAAGGGGCGCGCGATATTATTGCCGAATGGGTCTGTGAAGATATTAAAGTGAGAGAAAAAGTTCGCGATACATTTGCCAAGTTTTCTATTATCCATTCAAAAGTGGCAAAGGGAAAAGAGGAGGCAGGAAACAAATTCAATATTTACTTTGATTCAAAAGAATTGCTTTGTAAAGCACCCTCTCATAGAATTTTAGCAATGTTTAGAGGGGAAGAGGAAGGATTTTTGCGCCTTACTATTGAACCGGATACTGAAAAAACTGTAGCAATGATAAAGAAAATGGTTTTGAAAGGATATAATTCTTGTTGTGAGCAGGTTTCAATTGCTATTGATGATTCTTACAAACGTTTGCTTCAACCGCAAATGGAAACAGAGATGCAAAAAATATTTAAAGAAAAAGCAGACAAAGAGGCGATTTCAGTTTTTGGAACCAATCTAAGACAGTTATTAATGGCAGCGCCATTAGGACAAAAAACTACATTGGCAATTGATCCGGGATTTCGTACCGGTTGTAAAATAGTAGTTTTGAGTAAACAAGGACAATTATTGGCGCACGACGTCATTTTTCCCCATCCTCCTGAACCAAATTATAAGCATGCTTCCGATACCTTGCGAAACTTGGTAGAAAAATTTGAAGTAGAAGCGATTGCTATAGGAAACGGCACCGCAGGAAGAGAAACAGAAACATTTGTACGTTACATCCCTTTCTCTCATTCTGTAACTATTGTAATGGTGAATGAAAGCGGCGCCTCTATTTATTCGGCTTCCGAAATAGCGCGACAGGAGTTTCCCGATTATGATGTAACCGTGCGGGGTGCAGTCTCTATTGGTAGAAGGCTTATGGATCCGTTGGCAGAGTTGGTGAAAATTGATCCAAAATCCATTGGAGTTGGTCAATATCAACATGATGTAAATCAACAGTGGTTGCAGAAAAATTTGCAAGAGGTAGTAGAAAGTTGCGTTAATAGAGTAGGAGTGGAGTTGAATACGGCGAGCGCGGCGTTGTTATCGTATGTTTCCGGGGTTGGTCCTGCATTAGCCAAAAATATAGTAGAATATAGAAATGCAAATGGTGTGTTTAAAAACAGAAATGCTCTGAAAAAAGTACCCCGTTTTGGTGATAAAGCATTTGAGCAAGCAGCTGGTTTTTTACGCATTCATGGCGCACAAAATCCGTTAGATGACAGTGCTGTACACCCTGAATCTTACCATGTGGTAGAAGATATGGCTAATAGATTGAGTACTACAATTTCGGAACTGATTAAAAGTGAAACATTGCGTAAACAGATTCAATTGCGAGATTTCATTACCGAAAAAACAGGATTGCCAACGTTACAGGATATTATGCAAGAGTTGGCAAAACCCGGACGCGACCCCCGCGAACAATTTGAAGAATTTGAGTTTGACAGAACCATAAACTCCATTAATGATGTAACTGTAGGAATGCAAGTACCCGGTATCATCACCAACATTACTAAATTTGGATGTTTTGTAGATATTGGTGTGCATACTGAAGGGCTTGTACACATTAGCCAATTGGCAAACCATTATATAGAAAACCCAAACGATGTAGTAAAACTCCACCAAAAAGTGTGGGTAAAAGTTACCGATGTGGACTTGATTAGAAAGAGGATTAGTTTGACGATGAGATAATTGGCAGTAATGTATGATATTAAAACCTTAAGCCAAAAAAAACAGTGTTTTCACTTTAGTAAGTATGTCTGTAACTATGCATATAGTTCCATGAAAATATCGCGGAGTTCTTTGCTTTCGCGAAGGAGTTGGAGAGTAATTTCGGCATGTCCTCTTGTATAACCATTTCCCACAATCATCGTTACATCGCTGCCCACGCCTTCTGCGCCGAGCGCTGCTTTGGTAAAATTGGTAGCCATGGAAAAGAAATAAACCAAACCGGTATCTTTTGTACACAAAATGGAGGTCATTTCGGTATCAGGGACATTAACATTATTGATGGTAACATCTGCCATTTGTCCATTGGTGAGTTCGCTCATTTTTTCCATCATGGATACCGGGTCATGAGCGTTTCCGGCAAAAACAACATCGCAAAAACCTAATTTTTGCAATCTTTCGGTTGATTTTTGGCTGTGGCACATGCCGATTACTTTTCCTGTAACCCCTACTCTTTTCTTAGCCTCATAGCAGCACAACATTCCTGATTTTCCACCGGCTCCAATAATCAGCACAATATCTCCGGGCTTGCATAATTTGGCAGTTTGAGCAGGTGCGCCCGCAACGTCTAATGCCGACAATGCTAAGGTTTCAGGCATATCATCCGGAATTTTGGCATAAATACCGCTTTCAAACAAAATCGCTTTACCTTCAATATCCACTTGATCAATCTCATCTCTAATCTCTTTAATTTTGTCAATACGTAATGGCGTTAAGGATAAAGAAACCAAAGTTGCAATTTTATCTCCCTCTTTCAAATTTATTTTTCCTTTAAGCGCATCTCCAATTTTTTCTACTGTACCCAAAAGCATTCCTCCTGAGCCTGTCCACGGATTTCTATGTTTACCCTGTTTTGCCACAATGTCGAACATAATCTCTTTAATTTTTTCATAGTCTCCGCCTGCACGGGCTTTAATATCGGTGAAAGAAGCCGAATCTACGTTTAAGGTTTGCACATCAATCAGGATTTCGTTATCCCAAATTTCATCCATGTTATTGTCAATTTTATTTGCCGGCTGCGGCAAAACTCCTTTAGGTTCAATCACGCGATGCGTGCCATATTTGTTACCTTTTTTTTGCATAATGATTAAATTTAGTAGTTAAAATTTTTGCGGCGCGAAAATAAAAAAAAGTACTTATACCTATTTATAAAACAAATCAAAAAAATCTTATGTTTGCAGCCGAATTTTAACCACTAAAAATTATTGAGCATTAAGAACGTCATCTCCGCTTCCAACTTATTAATCACTAATCACTAATCACTAATATTTATGTTTACAGGAATTGTAGAAAAAACAGGAAAAATTGTTCACATTGAACAAGAACAAACCAATTTTCACTTCACTATCGAAGTGGATTTTACAGAAGAATTAAAAATTGACCAAAGTATGGCGCACGACGGCTGCTGCCTCACTATTGTGAAATTAGACAAAGAAAAACAGCAGTACGTAGTCACCGCCATGGATGAGACTATGCTGAAAACAAACTTAAAAGCCTGGCGCGTAGGTTATGAAGTGAATTTGGAACGCAGCATGAAATTAGACGCCCGCTTTGATGGACATATTGTTCAAGGACACGTAGATCAAACCGCTGAATGTGTGGAAGTAATAGACGACAACGGAAGCTGGCGCTACTACTTTACTTACGATACAACGAAAAACAATTTTACCGTTCCTAAAGGTTCCATTTGCGTAAACGGCGTGAGTTTAACCGTAGTAGATTCTGAAAAAGGAAGATTTTCAGTAGCAATTATTCCTTATACACAAGAAGTTACAAATTTTCATAATTTCAAAAAAGGAACTATTGTAAATATTGAGTTTGATGTGTTGGGTAAATATGTTCAAAAATTATTGGAAGAATATTTTGCCGCTACAAAATAAGAAACAACTGTTTCCGTTTTATTTTTTTATTTAAATGATATGGGTATTTCTATGCAAGTTTTAGGGTTTATTCTCGCTTTGTCGCTGTTAGTTTTTGTACATGAATTGGGGCATTATTTCTTTGCTGTAATTTTTAAAACGAGAGTAGAAAAGTTTTATTTGTTTTTTAATCCGGGGTTATCTTTGTTAAGGATGAAAAAAATAGATGGGAAACGTCAATTTAGTTTTTTTTCAACAAAATCGCCGGAAGAGTGGACTGCACATCCTGAATCTACTGAATGGGGAATCGGCTGGTTGCCCTTTGGCGGATATTGTTCTATTTCAGGAATGGTGGATGAAACGAAGTCGGCAAAAGATTTGGCAAGCGAACCTCAGCCTTACGAATTCCGCTCAAAACCGGCATGGCAACGTTTCTTTATTATTGTAGGTGGCGTATTGATGAATTTTCTAACTGCCATGATTCTCTATATTGCCCTTATGTTTACATGGGGCAAACAATATATCCCGCTCGAAAATGCTCATTATGGACTTGCTTTTTCTGATGCGGCGCAATATGCGGGTTTTAAAAACGGAGATAAAATTGTTTCAGTGGATGGCGAAACACCACATCTTCTCATGGATTTTATAAAAAAACTTTTATTGGATAATCCGAAAGAAGTAGTGGTATTGCGCAATAATAATATTGAAACACTGCATCTTAAAGAAGATAATTGGAAAAAATTGCTGGGCGAACAGTTCTGTACTTACGATTTTCCTTTTGTAATTGAAGAGGTTACACCCGGTGCCCCCGCTGCCCAGGCAGGTTTGATGCAAGGCGACAGTTTAGTAGGTATTGACACTTTGCAGATTTATCTTTTCTCAGATTTTCAAGAAGAATTAAAATATGCTAAGAACAAAGAGGTTACCTTACATTTTTATCGCGACAACAGTTTACAATCCTTACCTCTCTTTGTGAATGAAGAGGGAAAGATTGGCGTTAGTGTTGAAAGCCCGTATAAATACTTACAAACTGTTACCGACAATTACAATTTTATTGAATCTATTCCGCAAGGCATTAAAGAGGGGGTAAATACGCTCACTTTTTATATCAAACAGTTTAAAAGAGTTTTTACCAAAGAGGGTTCTACTCAAATAGGCGGTTTTATCACATTAGGAAAATTCTTTCCTAAAAGTTGGAATTGGGAGCATTTTTGGTCTATGGTAGCGTTTCTTTCTGTGATTTTGGCGTTTATGAATATTTTACCTATTCCAGCATTAGATGGCGGTTACATTTTCTTCATTCTCTTTGAGATGATTACAGGAAAACGACCCGGCGATAAATTTATTGGCTATGCCAATACAGTAGGATTTGCCATTCTTATAGCGCTGTTACTTTATGCGAATGGAATGGATTTGTTTAGGTTGTTTAAATAGAAAAGATTATAAAAAAAATTGAGAGTTAGTAATTTCAAAAAACAATAAATTACCCGTTATGAAAAGAGCCATCATTTTATTTTTTTTCATTGTAGCGCTTGCATTTTTGATAAATTCCTGCTACACCACACAAAAATGTCCAGCCTACGGACACTATTCTTTAAATAATTTAGAAAATGAACTTTAAGTTTTCCGAAGAGATGAAAAACGCCTTGGATGAGGCAAAAAAATTAGCAGTAAAATACGGTTATAATTCAGTAGGTGTGGAACATCTGGCACTTGCCATCTTTAAGACCACCTCCTTTAATAGTGTACAGCAAATTTGCGATCTTTACAAAATTGATACGCCGCAACTGTGCCAGCAAATTGAAGAATTATTGCAAAATAACGAATTTAAAAACGAATCTACATTTGATACCATCAAGTTTAATGTACTGACAGAAAATTTGTTTCGATTGGCATACTTAGTGTCAAAAGAGTGCAGGAGCGAGTATATTGAAATGATTCACTTTGTATTGGCAGTATTAAAAGATGGAAGAGCCGATTCAAATAACGCCATCAAGTTGTTGTTGCGTAAAACAGGTATGACTTACGAGAATGTGATTGCCGACATAAAAAAAGAGGAAACTCCCATTGGTTTTGGCGCCGCTATGGCAGGCACAGATGATGATGAGGATGATGACGAGGAGGATAATCGCAGACGGGGCGGTAAGCAGCAAAAAGGACAAACACGCGGCACAACACCCATGTTGGATAGTTTCGGAAAAGATCTTACCAAACACGCCGCAGAAGGAAGATTAGACCCTATTGTAGGCAGAGATAAAGAATTGGAAAGAATTGCACAAATCTTAAGCCGTAGAAAAAAGAATAACCCTGTTCTCATTGGTGAGCCAGGCGTGGGAAAATCTGCTATTGCAGAAGGACTTGCCATGAGAATTTCACAGGGAAGAGTATCGCGAACATTACTTAATAAGCGTATCATTAGTTTGGATATGGGCGCGTTGGTGGCAGGAACCAAGTATCGCGGACAATTTGAAGAACGAATGAAAGGAATTGTTTCAGAATTGGAAAAAAACAAGGATGTGATTCTCTTTATTGATGAATTACACACCATGGTAGGCGCCGGAAGCCCGCCGGGTAGTTTAGATGCCTCCAATATGTTCAAACCAGCACTTGCAAGCGGTGATATTCAGTGTATTGGCGCAACTACCTTAGATGAATATCGTCAATATATTGAAAAAGATGGCGCATTGGAACGTCGTTTTCAAAAAATTATGATGGAACCTACCACCATTGAAGAAACGTTGGAAATCTTGAAAAACATTAAAGATCGTTATGAAGATCATCATTTGGTACGCTATTCGGATGAAGCATTGCAAGCCTGCGTAGCGCTATCGTCTCGTTATATAACAGACAGATGTTTGCCTGATAAGGCAATTGATGCATTGGATGAAGCCGGTGCGCGTGTGCATATCACCAATATCCATGTGCCGCAAGAGATTTTAGACCTTGAAAAACAGATTGATGATTTGCAAAAATTGAAAAATGACGCTGTAACCAATCAACAGTTTCAATTGGCAGCAGATTATCGTGATGCCACTAAAATTGCCGAAGAAGAGTTGGCGCAACATAAAAAAAATTGGGAAAATCAATCCGATGTCCAACGTCCGGAAGTTACTGATGAAAATGTAGCGGAAGTGATAGCCATGATGACCGGTGTTCCCGTAAAACGTATCGCCAAAAATGAAAGCGAAAAGTTATTGCTAATGGAGCAAGAATTGGAAGGAAAAATTATTGGACAAGAGGAGGCGGTTTTGAAAATTGCTAAAGCCATCAGAAGAAACAGAGTAGGATTAAAAGATCCGAATAAGCCCATCGGTACTTTCATATTTTTAGGACCTACCGGAGTTGGAAAAACATACTTGGCAAAAGTTTTAGCCGATTATCTGTTTGATTCGCAAGAAGCAATGATACGTTTAGATATGAGCGAATATATGGAAAAACATACGGTATCGCGATTAATTGGCGCGCCTCCGGGATATGTGGGATACGAAGAAGGTGGACAACTTACCGAAAAAGTGCGTCGCAAGCCCTACTCAATTGTGTTGTTAGATGAAATTGAAAAAGCACATCACGATGTGTATAATGTTTTGTTGCAAGTATTTGATGACGGACAACTGACGGATGGCATCGGTAGAAAAGTGGATTTTAAAAACACCATTATCATTATGACTTCCAACATTGGATCTCGTGAATTGAAAGACTTCGGTACCGGTGTAGGATTCAGCACTTCTGCAATACAGGCAAATAAAGGCAAAATAGAACATGGCGTTTTGGAAAATGCCCTCAAAAAGAACTTTGCCCCAGAGTTTTTAAATCGTATTGATGATATTGTATATTTCAATAGTTTGGATAAACCGGAAATAGTGAAAATTATTGAAATTGAATTGAATAAAGTTTTAAAGCGTGTGGCAGGTCTCGGTTTAGAGGTAACAATAACCGACAAGGCGAAAGATTTTCTGTCTGAAGCAGGTTGGGACAGCAACTTTGGCGCACGTCCACTCAAACGCGCCATCCAAAGACACGTAGAAGATGTTTTAGCAGAAGAGATTCTGTTAAACCGTATTGATGATAATAGAAAAGTTATGTTGGATTATAATGATGTTACAGAGAGGATGGAGGTGAGGTAAATTTCGAAATTATACTACAACTCAATAAATCCGTTAGATAATGTTTCAATATTAATAGTTTTCGGCTTGTAATTCAAAATAGGATTGTGGGTGTTTGCAGCAAGGACAAAGTTCTATTGCTTTTTCGCCATAATGTAAATATCCGCAGTTGCGGCAAGCCCACATCATTTTTTCAGAAGATTTAAAAACATTATCATTTTCAATATTCTGTAATAATTTGCGGTAGCGTTCTTCGTGTCTTTTTTCAACAGTGGCTACCAATTTAAAGGCGGTTGCAATTTCCTTAAATCCTTCTGTTTCTGCAATGCGTGCAAATTCGGGATAGTCCACAAACCATTCTTCGTGTTCGCCGTTGGCTGCCGCTAAAAGATTTTCAGCAGTAGTTCCAATTACTCCGGCAGGGAAAGTGGCAGTAATTTCTACCATTCCACCCTCTAAAAATTTGAAGAAAAGTTTGGCGTGTTCTTTTTCCTGTGCTGCCGTTTCCTCAAAAATAGCGGCAATCTGCTCAAAGCCATCTTTTTTGGCTTTACTCGCAAAAAATGTGTACCTGTTTCGCGCCTGACTTTCGCCGGCAAATGATTTTAACAGGTTTTGTTCGGTTTTTGTTCCTTTGATACTCATATACTTGATGATTAAATTAAATTTTCTTTAATAATTTGAAGTGCAAAGAAAGCATTTTTTTAATATATTCTAAAATTCCACATCCCAAATTCCTACCACTCTGCACAATTCCACCAATGCTGCATCAGCATTATAAATCGTTTCAAAATAATTGTAAAAAACTTCGTTTGCTGTTCGTTGTGCATCCATCACTTCCAAAAGAGAGGTTTCGCCATGCGTATAACTGTATTTTTTCTTTTCCAAAATTGTGGTAGCATGGTCAAGGGCACTGCCCTCTAATAATTCTGCCATACGACAAGCCGAGTGTGGCGTCTGCGCGAAGATTGCGAAAAAAGTCCTCTACCAACGCTTCGGTTATTTGTTGTTCGCTTTTTGCCATCGCTATTCTTGCACGACGTTTTCCGCCAAGTTCCAACGTATAACCAAGTTCGGCGGCATAAACCTGTCCCATTAGCAGATTCCAATCCTGGCAGTTTTCATAATTAAACGAAAATTCGGGGTCGGGCATCACTTTTGCCGCCTGTGCGTTTGCCTCGGCAATGGATACGTTGTATTTTTCAACGATATATTCAATATTTTTTTCACGAACGTTTTTGATGTATTCGTCGTAGGTTAAAACCCGTTGGGCGGTTGAGGTTTGTGTGCCGAAAATTATGGCGGCTATCGTGGTGGCGGCTTGGCGTAGTGGCGGCTTCCACAAAACTTCCCGCGGGGTACTCCCTTGCAAATTTGCACTGCCGTTTCTGCGGGGCTACTGCCGCCATTACGCCAAACCGCCCGTTGTATGCAGTGTTTTCACGCTCTTTTTGTTCTTTTAATTGTAAAAACTCTCTACCCAT
>JGI24702J35022_10000851_pt1 | contig 18865 bp, 9 predicted proteins | sample TergutTh196P4_FD_35022 | JGI IMG/M metagenome (IMG submission 35022)
GTGACTTTGGCCATGTTGGCGAAAGCGTTATTGTATAGCACGGTCACTTTGTCTGGAATGACAATTTGACCTGTGATGTTCGAGCAGTTGCTAAACGCGTTGTCGCTGACGNTCGTCAGGTTCAATGACANTTGAAGCCGCCCGTTGAATCCGGNGCATCCACTGAACGCNCCGTTTCCGAGAGTGGTCAGACTATTTGGGATGATCAGGTCCCCGGTCAGGTTGGAGCAGCCTTGAAACGCGTTGTTGCCGATCGTCAGTATGCCGTCGCTCAACGTCAGCGTGCCGTTCAACCCCGCGCAATAATAAAACGCCTGCTGCCCAATCGTCGCCACGCTACCTGGTATCGCAAGGTTACCAGTAAGCAGCGAGCAGTTCCGGAATGCGTATTGGCCGATGCTGGTCACCGTGTCCGGTATCGTTAGAGTTCCGGTAATCTTGTTGTCNCCGTCAAAAGNGCCCTCCCCGATGGTCCGTAATCCATCGAACAGGGAATCCTCAGACCGCTCGTTTAATTCCAGATGGAACATATTCGTGCATCCAGCAAAGGCGTTTGCTCCGATGCTTGTCACGCCTTCGGAAATCAAGGCACTATGTATCCGCAAATCATTGCGAAACGCTTCTTGCGGTATCTCCCCCATTCCCGTGAAGGTTAGCCCGCCCTCGTCGTCAAGCGTCCAAAACAGCGTCTCCCCAAACTGCCCGCTGTCTACAGTCACCGCAAAGGGGTTTATAAGAAGTTCGTCTTCATTTTCAGGTGAACCATCCACTAATGTTGAAAATGCGATATCCGACATCCCAGTCACAATTGTAATTATCAGTATCATACTGATAAACCTCATAACTCTTGACTTTTTCATACTTATAACCATTCCTTTCACTCTTTTGAAAACTGATAATTACATATGCACATTTGTAAACTCATTACGAGGAAATGAAGCAGTACTAATTTAGACAAAATAAGTCCATATACCTACTCCCGCTTCATTTATGAGAAATTACGTCATTTTGACGTAATTTCTCATAGGCGGTTAATAGCTTCAAAGATGTTACTTAATTATATCGATATTATAGCTGAAATTCTGATTTTGTCAAGAGAGCACGATTAGCTGCGCCGCGCGTCTGAGAGCCCGATTAGCTGTGCCGCGCGTTTTCTCAGGTGTTTTTCTATGGCGGCAAGATATTCTTCCGGCAGGTTCAGCTTTTGATGCCGTTTAAAAGAGAAGTTTAATATCTTTCGCAGCTTTTTCACCTGGCGGGCGGTTGTGAACGACTGGCAGATACCGTCGAAAGTCGTGTTTGGATAAACGGGGAAACGTGTTTTCGCGTATTCGTCCAAGTCCGCGTAATCATTCTTCATGGCATAGCTGAATAGCGATAGCCCATTATCGAATATCGGCGCTGGCGCTGTGATTTCACCAGTATGATTGTCGCGGAGCAGGCCGAAATTACCGAAATGCCTATCCTCGTTATAAATCAATGCGTCGAAAACAAGCATATCGCGCACGGCATCAGCAAACTTGCTTCCGAGGTCGTCATAATATTTGACTACTGCGCTGACGCCGCCCGATTTCACTATACGCCCAACGGGGATAAACGCTGTGTCTATGTCCGTGAACAGTTTGCACTTTGAGGCGAGTATGCCTTTCCAGTTTTCAAGGTCGTAATGAGCCGCGTCAATGTTCATTGCCTCAGCGACCTGGCTTGCGTAATACTCGCAGTAGGGTTCCTTGCCCGAGTTCGCGAAACCGCTTGATCCGCCTTTGTAGAGGAATATGCCCTTGCCCTCTATCCGACGCCACGCTTTCGGCAGCATACCGTTAGTGGTAAGCTCCGGCGAGGTCGAAAACGCCGCGTCGCTTTGCGTGACGCCTGTGTAGGCCACGAGGGACAGTATCTCCGAAAATCGGTTGCTGTAGAGGTTGAAGACCGCATATTTACCGTCAAAGCCTTCCGGCACGATCCAATAGCTGTCGTTGAGCGAAAGGCCCTTGCAAACGTCGATGATGTCTTTTGTGTTGTTCTGTGACAACCCTAACGAGCGCAGGATTTCCAGAGCGAATGTCCTGTTTTTTGGTATCACGCGGCGTTCGAGCCATTTCATTATGCCGTTGCCGGTGAGTTCCAAATCAAGCGGGAGCAGTTTCGGGGAGTTCCCGGTATTCGTTATACTCGCCTCATATCCGCCGAGTTCGCTGGTCGCAAGCTTGAAAGAGAGAAGCGCTGTATCATACAGCCTTAGTTCGTATTTGTTGCTCATAAGGGTTTCACCTCCGCTCTGTACAAGTTGTTTTCTTGTTTTTCGTTGCGCTAAACTATACTCGTTACTTACTCAGTCCCAGCATCGCGGCGCCAATAATGCCGGCGTCATTGCCAAGTTGCGCCTTGACTATTTTTGTCTTCGGAGCGCTCGTTGAAAATCGGAAGAATTTTTCCGAATCCGCCAACGCTTCCAAAGGCTCAGCCAGGCAATCCCATGCGTTGGCTATGCCCCCGCCCAAGCAAATCATTTCAGGTTCGAGAATGTTAATGATATTCACGACACCAGCCGCCAGATGTTCAATATACCGTTCCACCGTGAGTTTAGCCGTTTGGTCTCCCGCACGAAACGCGTCGAATATCGCTTTCCCGTCTATCTGTTCCGCTGTGCCGCCGCAAATATCCCACAGCATACTTCTCTTATCAGTAGCCATGAACTCTACCGCTGTTTTTATTAACCCGCTCGCTGACGCGTACCTCTCCCAGCAGCCGCGACGGCCGCAACCGCACTGTCGGCCTCCCGCCACTATTACCATGTGACCAAGTTCGCTGGCCGCGCCACTGAGTCCGGTATGTAGATGGCCGTTAAGTATAATGCCGCCACCAATGCCTGTCCCCAGCGTCACAAATGTTACGTCTTGAGCGCCTCTCGAGCCTCCCGCCACAGTTTCGCCCAGAGCAGCGCAATTCGCGTCGTTTCCTAAAGCGACAGGGCATCCAAACTTTTTTTTCAGGTTGCCAGTCACGTCGACGTCGAGGAGCGGAAGGTTCGGGGTGAAAACAACCTTTCCTGCTTCGTCGTTTACCGTACCTGGCACTCCAATGCCGATTGATGTTGGAACCACGCCAGGATCGGCATCTCCGAGCAAAACTTCGCATACGTTTGAAAGGCCGCGTATGACCGCATATGTGCCTTGAGCCGCATTCGCGGGCAGACTGGCGCGTTTTGTTATCGTACCGTCTTTTTCTACAAACGCGGCGGCAATGTTAGTGCCGCCTAGGTCAATACCAATATGCATCGAAATACCCTCCTAATAATTCTGTAAAACGTCAAATGTGTAGCCTTGCGCGCGTAAACCTGAGATAATTATCGGTAACGCTTCGAGCGTCGTTCCTTTGCTCTTCGTATCATGCATCAAGACAATGAGCTTGTCCCTGTTGCGCGTATTGTCAAGAACCCGCGCGGCTAGGGCTTCCGCGCTCTTATCTTTATATTTTGTGCTAGAATCGCCTGTTTCCACGTTCCAGTCGAAATCCCTATATCCTATCTCGGCAAGAAATTCCCTTCGAGGCTCGATGATACTTGCTTTTCTGCTCATTGCGCCCCCGGGGAAGCGGAAGGAAGTCGTCAAATATCCGTAATTGTCAAATATAAATTCCCGCGCCAACTGGACTTCGTCAATAAAAGCGTCAATGTCTTTCGCGTTATAAAGATTAGAGTAAACATGCGAATAAGAATGGTTACCCATCTCGTGTCCCTCGTCGATTATACGTCTGTATATATCACTAACCCCGTTGTGTGGCAGGACGAAAAACGTCGCTTTTATACCCTCATCTTTAAGTAGGTCAAGTATCCCTGGCGTTACTTCGCGCGACGGACCGTCGTCTATCGTTATGTAGGCTACCTTGTCAGGCGATGGGTAATCCTTTTTGGCCGATACTTCTTTGCCTACTTCTGTATTTAATTCATCGAATGATCCTGCCTCCGACATAGTCTGTAAGTCGGTTGCCACTCCTGTTTCCCCATAATTTGCTCTTGCTGCCTCATCATCAGTTACAGTTGTCACTCCCCCACTGGTTGCGCCTGTTACCTCCCCACTGTTTATCGCCTCTGAATCACGATTTTCTTCTTCCCTTAACGGTTTATCATACTGTCCTCCTGATATAGGTTCTTGCGATTGTTCAACAGGGTCAGAGGAAGGGTTCGCAGGAACTACGGGTAATGTGGAGGACTCAGGTTCGAAATATTGTTGTTTTGGCGTTTGCGTTGGAGATTCTGGAATCGTCGTAGGTATCGGGGATGCTGAAGCATTCGTTGAAGTTTCGTTGAATTTAGGTTGTTGCGTCTCAGAAGATTTAGGCGTGGTTTCTTCGCTCGTTGGGGCGGAAAAATACTCATACCCATACCGCGATTGTGCCCCGGCGGAAAGGCCTGACACTGTTGTATCTGCTATGATATTGATTATTGCCACGACCAGAAATGGCAGTAAAAACACTACGCATAATATTGTATTTCTCAAAATATCCTTATTATTGTCAGGGTTGGCCATATGTGTATACCTTCTCGATTATAATTGTTATTGTTCTTCAAGCAACTTCGCGAGCAGTTCGTTTACGGAACGCGGGTCGGCTTTGCCTGCAGTTTTCCTCATAACCTGGCCGACGAGGAACCCGAATACTTTTGTGCTCCCCTGCCGGTACTCTTTTACAGTTTTTTCATTGGCGGCCAGAACATCGTGGATAGTCTTTTCCAGAAAACCCTCGTCGGAAACCATACCCAGGGAATTATCCGTAACGTAAGCTTCTGGGTCTATCCCCTCCTCGAATACCTTTACGAGCAGCTTTTTGCCTGTCGCGCGACTGATAGTTTTATCATCCACAAGTCTTATTACTGTCGCAAGCTTTTCGCAGTCTATTTCGATCTCATCATCACTTTTACCCGCCGCTTTCGTAATACTCAGTAGGTCGCCCATGATCCAATTAGCTACTTCCTTGGGTTTGTTAAAACGAGTCAACGTTTCGTCGAATATCCGCGATAAATTAAGGCTCCCCGTAATAACTTTACTATCATGCATAGGCAATCCAAGCTGCTTCGTCATCCGCTCAAACCTCTCGCTCGCGAGTTCTGGCAACTTGGCGCGGACGCTTTCTATCCATTGTTCACTAATGTGGATCGGCATCAATTCCGGGTTCGGGAAGTATCTGTAATCCGCCGCTTCTTCTTTCTCGCGCATTGAAAAAGACATGCCGCTGTCGTCGTCCCAGCGTCTCGTCTCCTGAACCAATGTTTCGCAACCAGTTTCAAGCGCGGTGATATGTCGCCGTGATTCGTACTCGATCGCGCGGGCGATCGCCTTGAGCGAATTCATATTTTTGATTTCCGCGCGCGTCCCCAATACAGGGCTACCTACCTTACGAACGGATATGTTAATGTCGCATCGCATTGAGCCTTCTTGCATCTTACAGTCAGAAACTCCTGCAAAACTAAGCAGTGAGCGTAGTTCTTCAAGGTATGCTACAACCTCGTCGGCGGCTCGAAAATCCGGATTTGAAACAATTTCGACAAGCGGGACGGAAGTTCGGTTGAAATCGACCAACGACGAGTATGAGCGCGGATCGTGGATCAGCTTTCCTGCGTCCTCCTCGATATGGATTTGCTTGAGCGTTATGCGTTTGGTTTTTTTGTCCGGCTCCGCTGTTTCGATCTTAATCCAACCGTTTTTGCAAATGGGCGCGAACCATTGCGTTATCTGATACCCTGCGGGAAGGTCGGGATAAAAGTAATTCTTCTTGTCAAACGATATTATCGGGGTTATCTCGCTGTTGGTGACAATCGCCGCCGCGATTGCTAGCTCGATCGCCTTTTTGTTGATAATAGGCGGCATTCCGGGCATTCCGGAACACGCGGGGCATACGTTTTCGTTTGCGTCCGCGCCAAACTTCGCTGAACATGAGCAAAACAGCTTTGACTCCGTCGAGAGTTCCACATGCACCTCAAGCCCAATAACCGTTTCATAATCCACGTTTCTGTTGCCACTGTTTATGTTGTTGTTATTGTTATTGTTATTGTTGCTATTCATATACTCACCGCCTCTAGCGCTGTAAACAGTATATCTTCGCGATTTGGACCCGCGATGAGCGTTATGCCACCGTCGCGAAACGGCGCCGTAACTGCCGGTAGGCCACATAGCCCTGGTAAAGCGTGGACCGCGAGCGCAAGGCTGGACGGATGACTTTCCGGCATGACGATAGCGTCGTACGCGCCAAAATCCAGCGACTCCTTTATAAGCCGCCTCACCCGCATCGCCTTGTCATAGTACCGCAAATAGTACTCTTGAGTCAGCACCATCGAGCCTACTATCGAAGCGAGTTTGATATCAGATCCAAACGCTTCCGTCCGGCTCTTCGTGTACAGTTCATGCAGGCCTCTGTACCCGCTCGTCCTATAGCCGAATTTTATGCCATCGTAGCGCGTGGCGCTATTGCATAGTTCCGCGCAGCATAGTATTTGCTTTACTTGCGCGTAGACGTCGAAGTATTTGAGTTCAAATTCAATGGCATCAAAGTTTCCAGCAAAATCCATGACCTTGGAAGAATTCGGGATTTGCGCCAGGACATTAGTCGGGACGCCTACTCTCAAAAGTCTGCCGCCATCTGTTTTTTGTTTTACTGCTTCCACCCTGCAATTTCTATCCGCCTTTTCCTGGCTCCAGTCGGGATCCATAGTCCCATCCTTTTGGTCATATCCGCTAATAATCGACAATGCTCGTCTCCCCTGAGCCAACGTTTTGCACACGATGCCTATCTGATCCATTGATGGGACGGTGGGAATAAGCCCATAGCGTGAAACCGTCCCATAAGTTGGGCGAATGTAACACACGCCGCTTAGAGCCGCTTCATGGCTGGTCGCGCCTGTATAGTCGTTGCATAGCCCAAATTCCGCAGCGCCCTCCGCAACGCAAGCAACCGCGCCTGAGTGATAGACGAGATCCGGATGCCCGTTTTTCTGCTCATCTGCGCTCAACGAGTGAGCGTTTTCTGCTACTTCCGCAACCAAGTCCTGCTCTTCACAAGAGCCAGGCGCCGGGTATTTGATACTTGGGAACAGACCTCTAGCCCCAAATTCATCCATTTTCGTCTTGCCGAGTACTGTCACTCCATTGGCTTCAAGGCGCTCGACGACCGTCGCGTCCAGAGGCGAGATGAAGTTTTCAAGCATCTTCGAGCCTACTGTCGCCGGGTGGCCTTTTAGCATTATCGAGTCTTCCAGCACTGCGCGTTCGGAGTCTAGAGAACTTTCAATATCGAATCGCGTTATGAAATGGTTCATATCCCGCGCCCCCTTATTCCAACGTTCCGGGTACTTTGAAATACCCGTTGTACTCTTCAGGGGCGTTTGCAAGTATCTCTTCCGTCGAAAACTGCTTTTTAGCAACATCTTCCCGCATGACGTTTCGCAGATCCAGCACAGTGACCAGCGGTTCCGCGTCGTCGACGTCTATATGTTCGAGCGCTTCAAAGCCGGAAACCATGGCGTCAAGACGCCTTCCGATCTCCTCGCGTTCCTCTTCCGATAAATCCAGCATCGCCATGGATTCATATTTCTTTATAGCAAGCATTAAGCATCGCTCCTTCATGCTTAAAGATATCACGAAGGATCACGCCGCGTCAATGCAATATTCTAATTGGACTTTACAAATATGCATGGTTTGGCTATAATAATATATAATATTAAATTAGCCGAAAAAGAATATCGGCAGAGTTCAACGCTTTAAAGCGCAATTGTGCCAAAATGGCACAATAGCTAATACGTGATCATTACTATTTGCAAACTTGTTCACTACTGGAGTTGACAGAACCGCACACTACTGCTAAGATGTACACATAAAAAAGGATTGCCGCTCTTTGCACGGCGGCTCAGTCCGATGAATTCGAGTTGAGACGCCTTAGCTTTTAAGGCGTCTCAGATTATTTTCTCTTGCGAAACAATGACACGCAGAGAGTAATAACCGCAATGATCAACATACAAAAAGCGAAAAGTCCTTCATATGTAACCTTTGACATCACCCACTAATCAGAGAGTGACCGAGCCGCCAAGCGACAATCCTTGATTCATTTTCAGTGGTCTCAAACAGTCACTGTGTTTACGAATTGTTGGAAATAAGTGTATATTCACAAAAAGATAATCGATAATTTTTATCCAAACGCGAGAATTTCTACTTGTCATGTCTAAAAAATTATGATAATATCAGTACAGGTCGGAATTGAGCGATTCTGCGACGTGTGCTTGTGAACTTTAAGCTGTTGCGAATTGCAACGGTACTTGCGAAGGGATAGACATATATGCCGCGAAATAACGACATAAAGAAGGTGCTGGTCATCGGATCCGGCCCTATAGTCATAGGACAGGCTGCAGAGTTCGACTATGCCGGCACGCAGGCTTGCCGCGCTCTTCGCGAAGAAGATATCGAAGTTGTGCTTGTAAACTCAAACCCCGCAACAATAATGACCGACAACCATATGGCTGAAAGTATATATATAGAGCCGTTGACGATACCGGTCCTTGAGAGAATTATCAAAAAAGAACGCCCGGACAGCTTGCTGTCAACGCTTGGCGGCCAGAACGGGTTGACGCTTTCAATGAGGTTGGCAAAATCGGGGTTCTTGGATAAACATGGCGTCCGCTTACTCGGCGCCGATCCGGAAACAATCGATAAGGCTGAGGACAGGCAATTATTCAAAGATACGATGATGTCAATAGGCCAGCCAGTCATCCCCTCGAAGGTGGTAACCAGCCTGGAAGACGCGCGGGCATTTGCCGCCGAGATAGGCTTTCCTCTCATTATCCGCCCCGCGTTCACGCTTGGGGGAACGGGCGGGGGCATGGTCAACAACTTGGCTGAGCTTGACGAAATTGCCGCGAACGGCTTGCGGATGTCCCCCATATCGCAGATACTCGTAGAGCAGTCCATAGCCGGATGGAAAGAAATAGAGTTCGAGATCATGCGTGACGCCGAAGGCGGCGCCATTGCTGTGTGTTCTATGGAGAACGTCGATCCTGTTGGCGTCCATACAGGCGACAGCATCGTCGCCGCGCCTGCTCTGACGCTTTCTGACAAAGAATACAAGATGCTTCGCCAGGCTAGCATCGATATCGTCAACTCGCTCGGTGTCCAAGGCGGCTGTAATGTCCAACTCGCGCTTGATCCCGCCAATTCCGATTACATGGTCATAGAAGTCAACCCACGCGTGTCGCGTTCTTCAGCGCTAGCCTCAAAAGCGACAGGGTTCCCAATCGCCAAGGTATCTACGAAAATCGCGATAGGCTACACACTCAGAGAGATTATGAGCGCCGCGACTGGGAATGAGACAAGCAACGCGTACTATGAACCCACGCTTGACTACATCGTCGTCAAGTTCCCGAAATGGCCATTCGACAAATTTGTATACGCGAAACGAGCGCTCGGGACGCAGATGAAAGCCACGGGCGAGGTCATGGCTATCGCCACGACCTTCGAAGCGGCCATGATGAAGGCTGTCCGGGGCGCTGAAATCGGCAAAGACAGTTTCATTGACAACACATGCAAAAACCAGGATACGGATACTATAATGTCGCGCCTCCATGAATGCACGGATGAGCGCGTTTTCGTCGTTTTCGAAGCAATTCGCCGGGGAATATCTATCGACGATATTTATAATATCACAAGGATAGACCCTTGGTTTCTCAATAAAATGAAAAACATAGTTATGATGGAAGCTACGCTCGCTAAGGGCTTAGATGATGAAATATACCTTCAAGCCAAGCACTTAGGCTTTCCGGATAGGGTCATCGAGCGGCTCTCTGGGGAAAAAATAGCGAAACCGCGCTGGGCGTCATATAAGGCAGTCGACGCGTACGCCGCTGTATTTGCCGCCGAATCTCCGTATTTCTATTCAGTATACGACGGAAAAAATGAAGCGGCGGAATTCAAGTCTCGGCTTTTGGGGAACATGCCACAAATCGCCGACATGGGTACAGGCGCGGTCGCTGGAGCTAAAAAAACAGTAATAGTATTCGGGTCTGGCCCGATACGCATCGGGCAAGGCATCGAATTCGACTACGCGTCCGTACATTGCGTCTGGGCGCTCAAGAACGCCGGGTATGACGTCGTCATTGTGAATAATAACCCTGAAACGGTTTCAACGGATTTCGACACAGCCGACAGGCTCTATTTCGAACCGTTGACCAATGAGGACGTCGAAAACATCATCGAGACGGAAAAGCCATATGCAGTCGTCGTCGCTTTTGGCGGGCAGACAGCTATCAAGCTCACATCGTGTTTGCAAAAACTAGGAATGAAGGTACTTGGTACATCGCCTGACAGCATAGATATGGCGGAGGATCGCGAGCGCTTCGATAAACTACTCGAAGAACTGAAAATTCTCCGGCCGTTCGGTGGTACAGTGATGACGGAGGAAGAAGCTGTCGCGGTGGCGGATGAGATTGGTTATCCCGTTTTGATGCGTCCTTCGTATGTCCTTGGCGGGCAGAATATGATAATCGCCTTTTCCGAAGAGGACATTCACGAATACATGGAGATAATCCTGCGTCAAAACATTGAAAACCCTGTGTTGATCGACAAATACCTGCCGGGCACTGAACTCGAAGTCGACGCTATATGCGACGGGAAGGATATCCTTGTCCCCGGCATAATGGAGCATATCGAACGCGCCGGCGTCCATTCCGGCGATTCGATCGCAGTCTATCCCGCATGGAACGTAGACGACAAAATGCGCGCAAATATCCTCGACCATACGAAACGGCTCGCGATGGCGCTCGGTGTCGTTGGGATTGTTAACATCCAATACCTCATAAGTGAAAATAAACTTTACGTCATCGAAGTCAACCCCCGATCGTCGCGCACTGTTCCATACATCAGCAAGGTCACAGGCGTCCCGATGGTCGAGCTGGCAACCCGTTGCATGATTGGGGAAAAGCTCCTTGATACACGTTACGGCACTGGGCTTTACAGGCGACCACCTTACGTCGCGGTCAAGGCGCCTGTGTTCTCGTTTGAAAAATTGGGCAACGTCGATACGCAGCTCGGCCCCGAAATGAAGTCGACCGGGGAGGTTCTGGGTATAGCGGCAACCCGCGAGGAAGCTTTGTATAAGGGCATCCGCGCGGCGGGGTATAATATGAATAAAACAGGAGGCATATTCATATCGGTGCGCAATCAGGACAAAGCCCAAATAATCCACGTAGCGCGGAAATTCACTAGGCTGGGTTTCAAGATATATGCGACGGGCGGCACAGCTGAGCATTTGAAAAATGTCGGACTCAAGACTGTTTCGGTCGGTAAAATCTATGAGAGCGAAAATAACATCCTACCCTTAATCGAAGGCGGCAAGATCAGCTATGTTATATCGACATCGACAAAAGGCCGCGACCCTGACCGCGACAGTGTAAAAATCCGGCGAAAGGCAGTGGAACGCGGCGTACCGTGCTTGACTTCCATTGACACAGCCGACGCGGTCGCCGATTGCCTACTCAGCCGGTATTCTGAGGCAACGATCGAGCTTATCGATATCAACAGCATGCGGCCTGGCAAGAGAAAACTTCAGTTCACGAAGATGCAGACGTGCGGCAACGATTACATATACTTCAATTGCCTAGACCCAAAAGACAAGATCACGGATCCCGAAAGCGTTAGCATACGCCTGTCGGACCGCCACTATGGAATTGGCGGGGATGGCGTCGTACTCATAGAGCCGTCAAAAACTGCGGACGCGTCGGTAAGCATATATAACATGGATGGCACGCCGGGCGGCGTCGGCGGAAACGCGTTGCGTTGCGTCTGTAAGTACCTGTTCGATCACGGTCTAGTCAGAAAGCCTGAGATGCGTATAGAGATGGACGGCGTGGCGCGCAATATGAGCGTATACACGACCAACAACGAGGTCTCTACTGTTATGGCGGACATGGGCGCGGTACAATTCCAGCCCGATAGTATACCCGTTAAGCTGAGCGGGAACAGAGTAGTGAGCAGACCTGTCGTAATAGGCGGGCGCGAGTACACTGTGACGTGCATGTCCCTCGGCAATCCGCATTGCGTTGTATTCGGCGAGGATGTACAGAGCCTTGACTTGAGCGATATTGGCCCGAAATTCGAATACGATCCGATATTCCCCGAGCGAGTTAATACCGAATTTGTGCTGGTTCTGGATGAGACTACTCTGCTCGCAAGAGTTTGGGAACGCGGTAACGGTGAAACGCAAGCCTGTGGCACGGGCGCTTGCGCGGCGGCGATCGCAGCAGTTGAAAACGGGTACTGTAAAAAGGGTTCCGACATTACGGTAAAGCTGCTCGGCGGCGACCTTTTGATAAAATACGTCGGCGATAAAGTGTTCATGACCGGCAGCGCGATAAAGTGTTTCGATGGAACGATAGAGATATAAGTTTACAAGTGGACTGTGTTGGCAAAAGGGGTGGATACCAATAATAAAGAGCATCAAGGCTATTTTGTTTTTCTTTATAGCTACGGCAATTATTATCGGCGTCGCCGCTTATGCTGCCGCAGCCGGAAGCGGGGACTCGGGAAGCTTGATCATTCCTGCTGAAGGCTTGCTTTTCATGCCCAACGCCTGGGCTACCCGCGCTACCGTAGCGTTAGCTTTGTACAATGTTGCTGAGGATAAGGCTCTTGAGGACTCGACGCAGGGCGGTTTGGGCAGGTCATTTTCTGACATTCCAAAAAGCAGCGAATACTACGCGCAGGTAGATTATTGCGCGGCAAAGGGCTATATCAGCGGATACCCTGACGGGACGTTTAAACCTGAAGGTATTGTCACCCGGGCGGAAATGTGCGCGATACTGTTCCGGTTTCTTGCGCTTGCGCCGGATAGTTCCGCACCCCTTCCGCCTGACGTTCCCTCGGAACACTGGGCGGCTGATTATATCTCAGCAGTTATTAGCAGCGGTATCATGTCCGGTTATCAAGATAAAACATTCAAGATGGGCAATACTTTGACGCGCGCTGAGCTTGCCACTATAATTGTCAACGCCGCAAAACTCAAGCTACCGTCGGTTATTCCCGAATTCGTCGACGTCCCTGAAAACCACTGGGCATATGCTTATGTGTCTTACGTATCCGCCCCACTCGTCAGAGACCCCTCGCCCTATGAAATCGAAGTGGCGGAACTAATAAACGCGAGGCGCGCTAGCGCGGGCGTCGCAGCGCTCGCGCTTGACCCATTTTTATGCGAAATTGCGCGGATAAAAGCGCAAGATATGGTTGACAATGATTATTTTGACCATAAGTCCCCGACATGGGGTTGGCCGGAAGATATAATGATAACTTTCGGTGTGGCGTTCAACCTTTCTGGTGAAAACATTGCCTGCGGCGCCAGTACTCCTGAAGCGGTCGTAGCTGCCTGGGTCGATTCACCCGCCCATCATAACAACATGTTGAGAAAAGACTACTATAAGACGGGGGTAGGTTGCGTGACGCGTAAAGACGGAACCGTTTTTTGGGTTCAGGCGTTTATCGGATAGGGTGCTGTGCACTGTTATATTGGATAGAACAGGAGGCTTCCATTCGTGGATAGCCTCCTGTTTCTATCTGTATTATACTTTTGTTTTACACTCTTTTACACACATATTCGCATACACACATATTCGCATAACGCTACGCTGATCGCTAGCTTAAAACATTTAACGCAGTCAACGGCCTGAACTCTCCGTCCCAGATGAAGAACTTATAGCTTACGCCTGCCGCGTGTTTGTTAAGGGTAGCGACAGCCATTGTGTAGCTTGTCGTCGTCGCGTCGATCGGCGTGACATCGACATCAAGCAACCTGCCTGCTGCGTCGTAGACGGCGGCATAAAGCGTGGCTGGGGCGGCGCCTGCCGACGCGGATCGTATGATCGCGAATTCCGGAGAGTATTTACCGCTTTCCACTTCAACTGCGGATTGGTATATCTGGAACCCCGGGTCAATCGATATGTCTGGCGTAAGTACACGTTCGATATCGAACCAGTTGAGGTTGCACCCGCCGTTCGCGATGTAAATTCTCAGCCTATGCTCACCGGCGGTAAGAGGTACCTGGATTGGGGCGAGCGTCGCCCAGTTTTGCCAGTCTCCCGTGTTTGTAAGCTGCGCGATCCTGCCCGTGCTAACGTTGTCCTCGAAGACTTCAAGCCTTCCGCCGTTGCCGTTATTGCCCGCGTACCTAAACGTTATGTTATAAATGCCCGTACGCGCGACGTCAACGTAATATGTCACGGAACCGCCGGTGTTCATATAACCCAGGTTCCTGCCGCCGCCCGTGTCGCTTGTACCCTCATTTTGCGGTACTTGGCCGTCTGTCGCCGCGCCCGCCTCGTTGAAGTCCTCGGCTTCTATCCTGATTCTTCCAACAGCGCGGATCGGCGTGACTTGGATTTCTAGTTCCTGAAACAGCTTCTTCGAACGGGCAGTCGTGATGACAATGTCCTTCATGTTCTCCCTTAGCTGGCTGATTGGGAGCGTACCGTTATTCACGGCTGTTACAATCGACGAAGAAGATCCGCTGGACATTTTTATATCATTTCCGGCTAGAGCTTCCCTGACGATGTTGGAGTTGTTGCCCCAGTCTGTCATAATAATGCCGCGCCATCCCCACTCGCCGTAAGTTATACCGGTCTGGAGATCCCAACGCTCCGATGTTTCGACCCCGTTGACAAAATTGTACGAAGACATTATGCAAAACGGGTTGCCTTCCTTAACGGCGATTTCAAAGCCTTTTAGATAAATCTCGCGGGCGGCCCGCTCTGTGAGTACTGAGTTCCCGGCGTCGTTGCGGGCTTGCTCCTGGTTGTTGAAGGCGTAGTGTTTGAGCGTCACGCCGACATTCCTTGATTGCACGCCCCTGGTTATTGCGGCGGCGGACTTCCCAGTTATAAGTGGATCTTCGGAATAGTATTCAAAATTGCGACCACACAAAGGGTTCCTGTGGATGTTCATGCCAGGTGCTAGCCAGATGTCGACATGGTTGAGTACCATCTCGTCGCCGACGGCTCTGCCCATCTGCTCAAGGAGCTCTTCATTCCACGTACACGCGAGCATCGTCCCGATCGGCCACGCTGTCGCGCTGTCGATGCGCAGCCCCGCCGGGCCGTCTGCGGTTTCGAGCGCCGGCATCCCGAGCCTCGCGAGTCCGCCCAATGTCCCTGTACCGCTAGGTATACCCGCTCCATGTCCGCTCGAAAGGTAACCCATTTCTTCGACTGTCATAAGGTTGACGAACGCGTCAAGGTCCTCTTCGGATATGTGGCCGTTTTCGTCTACAATATCCATAAGTTTCGGTCCGTCAAAGAGTTCCGGCGCGAATATCGAGTTTTTGGGATCTATATCGTATTTCGGTACGTACTGCGACGGGTCGTAAACATAGCCCATTACGACGGTTTTCGGCGTTAGGTACATGCTTCGAATATTTGCTGCCGACGTCGTCTTGGACACCAGTGAGAACGCGACCTCCCCCGCCGGTAACGAGACTTCATAAACCGCGCTGTTGCCGAAATCGTACCAGCCGCTGGGGACGATCCTCGGGAAGTTCACAACAAGCCCCGTATTGTTGTTGTTTACCAAGACGTCGATCGCGTTGGTTCTGTCAGCATTTCCGTTAGCGTAATCGAAAACAAGCTCATACGTACCAGCCGCGCTTACGTTGAGCGTGTAGTTGAGCCTTGTACCGGTATCGAAATTGCCGATGCACGAATCCTGTGTGCCGGGAACGTTTTCAAACGCGGCCGACCCGGTGAAAGTATATGACGTCGGTGGGAACGCCATGACCCTGGTCGCGCTTGTGGGCGAAACATTGTAATACCCATCGGGCAACCAATCAGGCCTGAGCGTAAAGTAGTTGAGGTTACCGACACTTGTTTTCGCTGAAAACTTCAGCGTCACAGCCCCAGCCGGCAGGTTGATCAGATAGACGCTGGAAAGCCTGGGATTGTACCACTGCCCGTCGCCGTCGCCATTGCCAGTTTGCTCCATCCTGATTTGTACCGGTTGGGCTATGTCGTTGACGCTCAACGTGAATGGGTCGTTTATCGCGGCACGACCGTTGGAGTAGTTGAGCTGGAACTTATAAGCCCCGGCTGTCTGCACGTTGAGCGCGTATGTCAGAACCTCGCCGTTGTTGAAAAAGGCTACTGTTGGCACGCCCGTCGCCGGGACGTCCTCCAACCTGATATTGGCGGTCGCCGTTGTATAATCGAACGCGTTTATCAGAGTCGTGCGGTCATTGAGGATGTAATTTGCCGCTGGTCTTATTTTTATTGAGCGCAGGTTCCCAGCGGACGTGGTGCTTCCTGTTACAGCGATCGTGAAGTAATGCGTTCCTTCCGTCAATGTTACCCTGTACGCTGCGCTATCGACAAAGGTGTAATACCGCAACGCCCCGGATGTTGCCGTCTGGGCTATAGCAATTGTCGAGGGATTTGTCGCAAGACGAGTTTCCGCCGGGCAATTGTCGTCAAAGAACAGGCGTATTTGGTCGTCCATCGCGGCGTTGCCGTTTGCATAGTCGATAATGACTTCATATTCGCCGCCATACTCTACATTTACTTTGTAAGTGATCTTCGAACCGCTCGTAAAACTTCCGAGACAACGTTCGCCGGAACCGTCCGGAATAAGCTCAAATGTCGTACTCCCTGTCAGGATCGCGTCGTAATAATCCGACACGGTGATTTTCGTTTGATTTGCGGGGAGAATAGTGTACACGCCACGTTCGACCCAACTGGGCCTAAATGTGAGGAAATTCAAGTATCCGTTGGGGCTGGCGTTAGCTATAAGTGTGATAACGTGCTCCCCCGCAGGCAAGCTGATCGTATATTCCGCGCTGTCAAGCGGCTGATACATAGACGATGTGCTTGTCTGGACCATAGAGATTAGAGACTTGTTAAGCGGCTCGGCTTCTTCATCCAGATACACGCTAAACGAATTGGCGATAGCCGCGTTTCCGTTGGCGTAGTTTACAGAGAAAATGTAATCCCCCGCTTGCTCGATTTTGACATTGTACCTAAGCCACGCCCCTGTTGTGAATCCTGTAACGGACGGGTTTCCCGCCGAGGATCCCGTGACATAAACGATGCCTGCGGATTTGTATGACGGCTCGTAAGCGTTGATATTCGTAACTTTGTCAGCAACAAGCGTATACTCTGGGATGGGGGGCGGAGGCCCGTTGCGCTTTGTTTCGCCGGTCACGGGATTGACAAGATAATCATAGCCTGACGGCGATGTAAGGTATTCGTGACATTCTTCGGTGACTGTGAGTTCACTAACTTCGTGGTAACCCACAAGCACTGCGTTTTTGACGGAATTGCCCACATAAATATTATAACGCCCCGGTTCGAGAACCCAACATGACTTATTGCCAGTATCGCCCCGGTCGTCATACGACGCCATATTGCTTATTGAAAAACTCAGATCAAGCGCTTGCGACCTGCCAGGTTCCAATTCACTCGTCTTTTTATAAGTCACAAGTTCTCGAGCTGGCTTATTGAGCTCTCCGTCCGGACCTTGGTAGTAGACCTGGACGACTTCCTTGCCACTAAACTTATCGCCAATGTTCGCGACAGACGCCGAAACCGTGATCTTCCCGTCATTAACCGGAACCTGTCCAAATCCGGGCGCCGTCCCGTAAAACGTCGGTGTTAGTGCCAGATTAGCGTAGCTTAGCCCATAGCCAAATTCATACGTGACTTTGCTGTAGGATGGGTCTGCTGTCGCGAAATAGCGGTATCCAACATAGATATCTTCTGCATAAAAAACATCGCCGTTGCCACCGAAAGTGCCAATTCCGCTGGCTGTCGACGACGGGTAGTAGTTGTAGTTCTCCGCAAACGTATCCGATAGTTTTCCGGATGGGTATTTATCCCCGACAAGGACGTCCGCCACGGCGTTTCCGCCTTCCATGCCCGCTTGCCACGCCAAAAGCACAGCCTTGATGTTCGGATAATCCCTAACCCACGTCATATCGACAATACCGCCTATGTTCATCACGACGATGATATTGTCAAACCCCGCGCTTATGAAATTGAGCATGCTTGTTTCGTTAGTAGATAAGTAATAGTCTCCAGCGCTGGCACTTCTGTCGCCGCCCTCGCCGGAATTGCGCGTGATCACGACGACCGCGACATCGGAAACAGCCCTGGCAGCCGTCACGTTCGCGGCGGTCACCGAATAGCTATTTCCGCCTGTTGGGTACGTAGTTTGGTTGAGTACGATCTTGCCTTCCTGGCTTTTTAAGTTCATTCCGTAGAAAATGTTTCTGGTGTACGCGACATTGACGTCGCCCGATCCTGTACCGCCTTTTATGTAGTTTCTGGATTGCCCGAAAAGTGTCACCCGCGCGCCGGCAGCGAGAGGCAACGACTGGCCTTCGTTTTTCAGAAGCACCATGCCTTCAGGGCCGATCGCGCGTGATAACTCCGGGTTACCGTCGGCAGTCGCGGCGGACACTTCGACCGGAGAAGGAAGAAGAACGAACAATACAGCAAGCGCCATAAATAGAGCAATTGATTTTTTAAACATAAATTCACCTCATAAGTATAGTATTGTTTTATTTGTAGTCGCGTTGCAGTTGCAGCCCATAGCGACGCAAATAAAGCTTTGCGGCTAGGAGCCGTGAAATCCAGGCCCATTAACGCGTTAATGCCCCCCTGCGAAAAATTATCATTTTCGCGTATCTGCACCTAATCATATTTTAACGCAAATTCCTTCCACAGTCAATGAGGCGGCACGTAGAATTTTCTTTTGTTTGTCTCTACAAGAATTGAGAATAATACAGTTGAAATATTTCACGTTTTGTATTACAATCTCAATGTTCTTTGTTTGTTTCGAAACCATCGCGAAACTTTCAT